>ENA-UOOK01002068-UOOK01002068.1-fermentation-metagenome-genome-assembly--contig:-NODE-2068-length-25329-cov-4.582931_pt1 | contig 25329 bp, 25 predicted proteins | sample MGYA00245777_ERZ724023 | MGnify/ENA primary metagenome ERZ724023 (study PRJEB28704, sample SAMN03018312) | fermentation metagenome | biome: anthropogenic terrestrial biome; feature: soil; material... | reverse complement strand
AATTTATCCCACACATAATACCAGAGGGCTGGTTCTGTGTGATATACTAATTTTAAACCATCTCTTTCATTGAAAATATTATATTTTTCTGTAGTCCAAATATCAAAATATCCTGCAAAACAAAGTTTATCATTTAAATATCTCTCCCACCATGCAAATCTGAATTTTATTCCAAAATCGTGATTATATGACTTTTTTAATAAAATGTCAGTATTAAGAGTAAAATTTTTAATTGGAATTGGGTAGCTAAATCCTGCCATCCAAGTCTGACCATTTGCATATCCTATACCAAAAGCATCGCTATATTGCAAAGTAGCTTCGATTTTATTATTTAAAATAGGTAAAGTAACATATCTGGAATATTCAAAAAATGCATTAGACATAGATTTATTTCCCGGAGCATTGAAATTATAAACAGCAAGAAGCAGGTTCCTGCCATATTTATCAAATTTATACAAATCTAAAACAGATTCAAAATAATTTGCTTTCGTTCCAAAGGCATAATTTAAGCTTAAATTTTGTGATTTAGATTGTTGGAAATTTGATAACAAAATTGCTGATGTTATTAAAAATAATAAAAATCTTTTCATACTGCACCTTTCTTATATAAAAAATTATTAATTTTTTCAAAAAATATATTTAAAATTAATATATTTTTTCTAATAAAACAAATATTTTCAGAATAATTTATATGTGCTTTATAAATACATTTTTTGAAATAATATTTTGAGTTTTGCGTATTTAAATTAAATTTACATTAATGTAATAATTAGTAGAGTCATGCAATGGAAGAAAACTTAAGAACAATTAAGAACATATTATTAATTTTTTTATTGATTGTAATAGTTATATTAATGGGAGTCTTATCCAAGGTACTAATACCATTGTTCTTAGCGATAATATTTGCATTGATTTTCCAACCAATTATCTCGTATTTGAGAAAAATACGCGTACCTATTGCAATAATACTGCCCTTTGTATATGTGCTTACTATTGGTGGCGTGTATTTAGTCTCTAGTGTAGTGTATAATACTGTATCTGATATTACAGTGGAACTCCCTTATTTGACCGAAAAATTTAATGAAAAATTAACTTCAATAGTAAAAGTTTATAATCAAATTACAGGTAGTAACTTTAGAAGCAATAATTTCTTTGATAAAATTATTGGTACTTTAGACTATGGTACTATTACATCATACGCTGGGAAATTAGCCTCTAATTTAACTTCATTTACTTCAGATTTTATTATGTTTGCTCTATATTATTTCTTATTGCTTGCAGGGATTCCTAGGTATAGAGATTATATAAGATTTGTAGGTGGTAAAAATGGCGATACTTTTTTATCAAATTATGAGACAATTCAGAAGGCAATAGTCAATTATATGCTTTCAAAATTCTTAGTAAATTTAGTGTTAGGTACTTTAGTATTTTTAATTTGCACCTTTTTTGGTATTAAATTCGCGCTTTTCTGGGGCTTTTTAATGCTATTATTACATTTTATTCCAACTATAGGTTCGATTTTAGCATCTATCCCTCCGATACTGCTTGCTATGTTGCAATTTGATACTTGGAGTCCAATTATAATTATGGCATCAGCATTAATTGGAGTGCAATTTATAGTTGGAAACATTTTAGAACCTAAATTTATGGGTAAGCAACTGAAAATAAATACCGTTACAGTATTAGTCGGTTTAGTCTTCTGGGGACAATTGTGGGGGATTATTGGAATGTTGTTGTCAGTACCTTTAATGGTGCTAATAAAATTAATATTAGAGAAAATTCCGGATTTGAGTTTCCTTTCTCGAATTATGGGAAGTCCAGATAAAAAATCTAAGAACAAAAATACAAATGAAACTGCTTCATTGGCTAATTAGAAATAATAATTTGTGCTTAAAAGCAACTTAGAATTGCCTTTGATGCTTCGTCATAAGTAATAGTTCTTCCTGTAGCTTCAGAAGCGGAAATGCTATGCTCTAAAGTCCATTCTCTTAGAGCTTTTCTATTAGTTTCATCATCAGTATTAATTATATCAGCTAAGACATTATAGCCATGATTAAGCAAAATAGAACCATGCTGAAGTAAAGTATTACCAAAAATTCTTTGAGCAGAACCAACAACTTTTTTACCTTGCGATTCAATTTCCCAGCGTGCAGAGCTTGCAAAGCAAGAAATAGAGCGTATCTCTTTATTATATAATTGTCTAAAATCGGGTTGTGATTTAGAAAAATCTAAATCTGGAATATTTAATTTTTTAAGACCTTTTAATAATAAAATATGAATATCTCTATAAATATCGTGTGGTGAAAATTCATCTGGGATAGGACAAACTACTGAATACGTAATTTCTTCAGCATGAAGAACTGCTCTTCCACCGGTGGGCCGGCGAACTATTTCTATATTTTTTTCCTTGCATTTATTTGCATCTATATCGGATTCTTTTTGATTAAAACCTAATGATACAGCCCAAGGCTTCCATCCGTATAATCTAAACATTGCAGGTGCTGATTTAGATTTAAATTGTTCTAATCTCTCCACATCGAAATCCATATTATATTGTCCAGAATTATATCCAGAGTCAATTATTTCAATTTCTTTTTCAATAATTTCAAAAATATTTTTCATTATCTATAATTATTAATTAAAATTTTTACAATTCATTAATACCTTCTAATAAATCAGGTCTGCGTAATTTTGTTTTATTTAATGATTGCTCTTCTCTCCATTTTTTTATTTCTTTATGATTTCCGGAAGTTAATACTTCTGGTACTTTCATTCCTCGAAAATCCGCAGGCTTAGTGTAAAAAGGTGGTTCAAGGATTCCGTCCATAAATGAATCATCAAGACCGCTTTCAATATCTCCGATCACACCGGGGATTAACCTTACAATTGAATCTATTAAAACAAGTGCAGGCAATTCTCCACCGCTTAGGACATAATCGCCAATTGAAATTTCTTTTGTAATGAAATAATCTCTAATTCTCTGGTCTATGCCTTTGAAATGTCCACATAAAATAATAATGTTTTGTGCAAGTGATAATTCATTGCAATGCGATTGCTTTAGTGGGATTCCATCAGCAGTCATATATATAATTTCATTATATTGTCTTTGTGATAGAAGCTCTTCAATGCAATTGAAAACTGGTTCGCATTTAATTAGCATACCAGCTCCACCTCCGAATGGAGTGTCATCGATATGTTTAAATTTATCAGTAGCATAATTATGAAGATTATGTAAATGAATTGATACTTTACCTTTTTCTTGTGCAATTTTTATTATGCTCGTATTTAATATTGATAAAAAAGAGTCTGGAAATCCTGTAATCACATCAATTCGTATTAACTCATTTTCTGATTTATCTTTCATATCGTTTCCCATTTTTTCTAAAATTTAATTTGAATTTATTCATCATTAGAATTTAGATTTTTTAATCCTTCTATCAGCTTTACTTTTATAGTTTTCTTTCTCTTATCATAAGATTTAATAAATTCATCGACAGCTGGTATTGTATATTCATCTTTTGCTCCTGATACAATCCAAACCTCACCAGAAGGCAAATCCCAGATATCAGTTATTTCTCCCAAGTATTCATTATTATCAATATTATAAACTTTTACTCCAATTAATTCATCTTTTAGTACATTGATTTGACTTTTATTAAGTTCAATTTTACTAATGAAAATTCCAGCTTCTTTTAGTTTCTCAGCATCTTCCGGATTACTAATTTCATTTAAGCTTATCATTGAATGAAATCCGAGTTTATGAAAACTCCGCACAGAATATTTAGATGTGAAATTTTCAGAGAATCCAATATATACTTCTGTATTTGGTTCAATTTCTTTTATTCCTGTGTCAATATCAGAGAGAATCATTGAGCCATCTAAACCTTTAATGGAGGTTATAGTACCAATATATTTTAATTGCATAAGAATCTATTTGTTTTTTTCTATTTAATAATATTAATGCTTTAAATTCATTATTAAAAATATCGAATTTCAAAAATAATAAAAATTTTTAATTATACTTAGTGAAATTGAAAATAGAAATAAAAAATAATGCTTGAATGCAAATGTAAGTATTAATTTTAGTAATTTAGTAGTTTAGAAATTTTACAAATTTAAAATTTTTCTAATACACTTTAAATTCTCATATTCGTTTTAATTTATAAGAATTGAATTAAAATGCGAGTATGTTAATTACATTTTAATTTTTAATTCGTATTAGTAAAATATTAATTTCTTGAATAATAATCATTATATTATATTTTCGATGCTATATAAAATTAACATTATTAGAGTCTTCATAGTAATTACAGGGATTATATTTTCATATTTTAGCCTGCAAGCTCAATATAAATCACAAATTGATTCTTCGAAATCAATAATTATTCAGCAAGATAAAAGAACAGATTTACAAAAGCTAAAAGGTGAGGAAATTAAAATCAACCAAAATGAAAATAAAGTTCTACTACCAGGAGCTAAGGAAAGTATAATTTATTCTCCGGAACAAGATAGCATGTATTATAGCGCTATGAGAACGAAAATTACTCAAAGCACTAGGTTTAATTTAGAGCTATTAGAAGCATCGAAAGAATCAGCATTTTTAGAATCTATAGCTAACACTGAGTGGTCTGTAGCTATGAAAAATCTTGCGATGATACCTCAATCATCATACAAACCTCTTGCGGTAGATGTAGCAAATTATGAATATGGAATTAAGCAAGCATTCTATGTGCCGGGCGTGCGCACCTTGCCGGGACCAGGTACAATGCAAATCAGTTTAAGCACTATTGGTAGATTACTTGGGCTAACTGAAGATGTATCGCCAGTATTTAAATATAATGTAGATGCTGCTACTGATGTTGAGGTTGTAGTGTATTCAATTCAAGCAATTGTACTCCAAACAATGTTTAAGGGCTATCAACAACCAGGAAACTATACTCTCACATGGAATTTAAGAGATTCTAAAGGCAAACTTATGCCAAGAGGAGATTACGTAATTCAAGCTCGTATAGGTTCAAAATTAGTAAAACAAAAACGCGTAGTAATATATTAATTATTAATTATAAATCTATTTTTCAATTTATTTATAAATAAATATATATAATGGAAAGCAAATCATCAAGAAAAAGTGCAAAAGTAAAGTCAATTAACGAGATAATAGGAGCAAGGATACCACCATATTCTGCTGAAGCTGAATCTGCAGTATTAGGTGCTATGCTTTTGGATAGATCTGCTATTTCTAAAGCTGCTGCAATTTTAGAGACAAACAGCTTTTATAACGAAGCGAATAAACTTACATTTGATACTATATTAGATATGTACGACAGACAAATCAATATAGATGTAATCACTTTATCTGATGAGCTTAAAAAAAGAGACATTTATGAGAAAATAAATGGTGCAAATTATTTAGCTGATCTAATGAATGCTACTCCTACAGCTGCAAATGTAGATTTCCATATTAGAATAATTGTAGAGCGATTTCTAAAAAGAAATTTAATTTTGACTGCTGGGCAGATCCTAGAAAATTGTTATGACGAGGGAGTAGATGCTTTAGATGAAATTGATAGAGCCGAGCAAGAAATCTTTAAATTAGCTGAAAAAAGATTTATTAATTCATATCATAATATGAATTCATTAGCTCATAATGCTCTGCAGACAATTAATGCGTTAAAAGAAGGAACTGGAATGTCGGGAGTACCTTCGGGCTATTTTTTATTAGATAAAATTTTAGGCGGTTTCCAGAAGTCTGATTTAATTATTATAGCTGCAAGACCATCAATGGGCAAAACAGCTCTTTCCTTGTCAATTGCGCGTAATGTTGCTTTGACTTATAAAAAACCTGTTGCTTATTTTTCTGTAGAAATGGCGGCAGACCAATTGCTATTTAGGTTGCTTAGTGCTGAAACGAAAATTAATCAACAGCAGATCCGTACTGCAAATATCAAAGATAGCGAAATGCCTAAGATAGTAGCAGAACTTGGGAAATTAGCAGAAATACCACTCTACATTGATGACAGTCCAGCTCTTAATTTAGTAGAATTAAAAGCTAAATGCAGAAGACTAAAATCTGAGCAAAAAATTGAATTAGTAATGATTGATTATTTGCAACTTATACACGTGAAAGCTGAAAGTAGGGAACGCGAAATATCAATTATTTCTCGCTCGCTCAAGGAAATGGCTAAAGAATTAAATATTCCTGTGATAGCTATGGCGCAGCTAAATAGAGCTGTAGAAAGTAGAACTGATAAAACTCCTATGTTGTCTGATTTAAGGGAATCCGGTTCTATAGAGCAAGATGCTGATGTCGTTATGTTTATTAATAGACCAGAAGTTTATAAAAAAGAATTTTATCCTGAAGACAATTCTCCTACTGAAGGCACTGCTGAAATAATCATCGGAAAGCAACGTAATGGAGCAATTGGAACTATACGGTTAGCCTTCTTAAAGGACTATGCTCGCTTTGAAAATTTATCATATATGCCGGAAAGTTACGATTCTTCAAATAGTCCTAATCAAAATAATAATTTTAAAGAATTAGATCAATTTGAAGAATATGATGAAATAGGAGAAGAACCACCTTTTTAATAAATTATTTTTATGTAATATTATTTTATGCTTGTTGCAAATTAAAAGTACTTTTAGAAATATTAGTATAAAACCTAAATATTTGTTATGTTTTTTTTCGTTTCATAAATATTTCTTTAGCTAAAATAATTGCTTCATAAGTGCTTTTATGATCTGCTACTCCTTGACCACTAATTTCAAAAGCTGTACCGTGATCTGGTGAAGTGCGAACAATTGGTAAATTTGCTGTAAAATTTACTCCTCCTCCATCTGCTAATAATTTAAGTGGTATTAATCCTTGATCGTGATACATGGCAAGAACCCCAGAATAATTTTTATAACTACCATGAGCGAAAAATCCGTCTGCTGGGAAAGGTCCGAATAAATGATCTTTAAGATAGGAGTTCTTAATAGCTGGAATAATAGTATCAAGCTCTTCGCTCCCAAATTTACCATTTTCTCCTGCGTGAGGATTGAGCGATAAAACTGCAATTTTAGGAGCAGCATAAGCAAAATCCTGCACCAATGAATTAAAAAATTGTTGAAATCTAATATTCAGAATATCAGTTGTAATTAAATTCGGAACATTCTTAATTGCTTCATGAATAGTAACTAATGCTACATTTATTCCCTGCGAGCATAATATCATTAATGGGGAATCAACATTACATATAGATGCTAAAAATTCAGTATGACCGGGGAAATTATTATTTGCCAAATTAAAAGCATCTTTATTTATTGGTAAAGTAAGAATTGCATCATAATTACCATTTAGGACTTCTTTTGCTGATAATTCAATAGATTCTCCAGCTAATTTCCCAGCGATTGGACTGATTTTCCCAAAATATATTGGGGAATATGTATCAATTTCTTTAATTTCGATTTTGTGGTTATTGATATGAATATCGTTTTCGACAAAACAATTGAAATTCAATTTGTCTTTTATTAGAGAAATATATTCATTAATTGATTTTTTATTTCCTGAAAGAGTAAAATCAATATTTAGATTTTCACTAAATACTTGATTTACAGCTTTTAGAAAAATCTCTAAGCCTATCCCATTAATATCGCCAATTGATACAATTAATTTCATTTTAATTCAGTGTGATTTAGAAAGTGATTATTTTATTTGAATATATGATAATTTTGTTTCTCCAAAGATTTTATTGTCAATTAATTCCATTGCTTCTGGAATAATTAAGTCGCGATTCGATGAATATTCGACGACAATTATCCCATTTTTATTTAATAATTCATATTTAAGAATATCATCTAACAGAGTATTTATAACATTTTCGATGTATGGAGGATCAGAAATAATTATATCAAATTTTAATTTTGGGAAATTTACATTGAAATATTCTGAAAATTTATCGGATTTTTTATTAATTATTGTATAGGTATCTTTGGGAATATTGAAATTATCGAGAGCTTGCTTAATATAATCACAAGATTTTCTAGAACTATCAACAAATGCACAAAATTTTGCTCCTCTACTAATACACTCAATGCCCATTGAGCCGGTTCCGGCGCAAATATCAGCAATGATTGCACCATCAAAATCAATAATATTTTGTAATTTGTTAAATACGCTTCCTCGTGCTATATCACTTGTAGGACGTACTCCGGGAGGTATTTTGCCATTAAATTTCCTACCCCCTAAGTTCCCAGAAATAATTCTCATAAATATTAATATTTAAAAACTGATTCATTCCCAATATTAGGCAAAATTGCTCCAATAGAAGATGAATAAATATGTGCAGTGCGAGCACAATAATCTTTTTCCCTTTGTTCTAAATTAGTGCGAATCATTTTGAAAGTATTTAACCTTACCCCAGTCATAAGGAATTCTGCTAATTTTGCTTCACCTCGTTGTAAAATATCAGCAGTTAAATATTTTCCGCATAAGAAGGCTGTTTCTACATAATCTACGTAATTTGTCATTATGATATTAAATTCATCCTCGAGAATTGTTGCTATTTCTTCTGTTGAGTCGTAATAAATTTTTGATAAATAAATTGGTTTTCCATATTTCATTACAGTTAAGTCAATATATTCTTTCTCGAAGTTTAATAATGCAACTGCTTTTTCTTTTTGTTCAGGGTAATTATAGAGCAAAGAATTATTATTTGCAAATTGACTTATATTTATTTTGCTTATAGGTAATCCGACTGGAGCTAAAATATTATTAATATTTCTAAGAAAAATATTAGGAATAATTGCAGCAATCATCATTTTATTACCGTCCATTTTTTCGGCAAAATCGTAAAGAATTATTGTAAAATCATCAATTGAATTTTCCGGAAATGAATTATTAATTTCTAATTCTATCATTTGCTTTATTTGCGAAGATTCCATATTAATATCTCCTGGGATATAGCTAAGCAAGACACTTTCTGTAGGTAATGTAATTGCAATAGAATCGGCATCGCCAGCTTCGAGGCAAATTCTTATTAATTCATCAGTAATTTGAGGATAATTATTTATATTTTCCAAATCGATTGGAGATAAATCATTACTACTAATAGAATTAATATAATTTAGAAATAGTCCATTTGGAGTATTTTCTAAATTAGTAAAGAATATTTGGTCAATGTCAAAATGTATGGAATGTACTTTCATTTGTTTTATTATTTAGTTTATATCACTATATTTTTAAGCAAATAATGAAAAAGCAATTTACTAAAAAAAATATTAATTTTATTATAATTTAATTATTTAGACGTATATTTTCAAAATAAATTAAAATATTTCATATAATTAGTATTTATTTATAATATTATTTAAAATTATCGAAAAAAATTAGTAATTTTGCTAATTACATTTTAAATATTAATTGAAAATTACAAAAATATTCAATGGCAAAGAAGCAACAAAAAGGCTTAGGAAAAGGCTTAGGTGCATTATTACCTACAAATGTAGAAGTTTCTGACGAGGGAGTGAAATTCGTTCCTAAAGATAATAGTCAATCTATTTCTAATGAAAATTCTATGAAAACTCCTATGATTCGTATAGATGAAATACATTTTAATCCTTACCAACCGCGAAAAGGTTTCGATGAACAAGAATTAGAAGATTTAAAAAATTCTATTATTGAAAATGGAATTATTCAACCAATTACCGTAAGTATTGCACCAGATGGATATATTTTAATTTCTGGGGAAAGACGTGTAAGAGCTTCTAAATTAGCAGGATTAGAATTAGTCCCTGCGCATATAATAGAAGCTGATTCTGATTATCAGAAAATGGCTTTTGCTTTGATAGAAAATGTGCAGCGTTCTGATTTAAATGCAATGGAAGTGGCAGAAGCATACCAGCAATTAATTGAAGAATGCAAAATTACTCAAGAAGAAGTAGCTCAAAGGGTTGGGAAAGAGCGTTCAACTATTACTAACTCTTTGAGATTATTAAGATTGCCTCAGAGAATACAGGATTCTTTGAGAAATAGAGAAATTTCTATTGGGCATGCAAAAGTAATTTTATCGCTCACTACACCACAGAAAATGATTCTTGCTTGGAAAGAAATATACGACAAAGAATTATCAGTACGTGCAACTGAAGCATTAGTACGCGATATCGAAGAAGGAAGATTTTCCTCTGATCTCGATACACCTTCTTTACCAAAGCAAGCCAAAGTAAAACCACAATTACCAGAGGATTTAGTAGCAGTAATTGAAGATAGACAAAATAAATTAAGACATATTTTCGGTACTCAGGTAAGAATAGTTCCTAAAAACAATAAAAGCGGAAAAATTGAAATAGAATTTTATAATCCAGATGATATGGAACGAATCTTTGATATTATTTTAGAAAGCTCAAATAACTAATAAATAAAAAACATCCTTTATATAAAATTTGGGAATTACAATTCAAAAATGATTATTGTAATTCCCAAATTATTTATGAAAAAAGAACTAAATTTATTATCTAATAATATTGAAAATTCGGCTCCAGCGTATTCTTTTAACTTTTTCTATAAACGAATATTCGTTCAAATATTCATCTCTTGATTCCCAGCTCCAATACACAATCATCGGAGTACCCACTACATTATCATAAGGAATAAAGCCCCAATATCTGCTATCTAAGCTATGATCTCGATTATCACCTAAACCAAAGCAATAATCTCTTTCCACTTTATAAGAATTAGTTGGTTTGCCATCTATAAGTAATTGAAAATTCGAGGCTTCTACAGTTTTCCCTTCTTTTCTAATAAAATATTCCCATTCTTTTAAATTGAATAAATCTACATTTATAATATCACCCTTTTTGGGAATCCTAATTGGTCCATAATTATTACGTGTGTAATTTCTGCCTTTAGGGAATGTAGATAATTGTTCAGCTGGTGAATCTGGCACACGTGGGTCATAAACTCCATTTTCAGGTAAATAATATTCTTTATTATTCACATAAACTTTATTTCCTATGATTTGAAGTGTGTCGCCAGCTGTGGCTACACATCTTTTTAAGTAATATTGAAATTCTTTAGATTCTACTTCATCTCTATCGCCGGGATAAATAAATACTATTACATCACCAACTTCAGGATCTTTCACTCCTGGGAATTTATAAAATGGCAAAGGAATGTTCAAAAAAGGTACAATTTGAGGTGTAGATGGTCCATAAATAAACTTATTAACAAAGAGAAAATCTCCAGTCATCACAGTATTTTCCATTGAACCAGTAGGTACTACAAAAGATGCTAAAAAGAGCCCATTAATTATCATTACAATTAAAATAGCTCCAATTAATGTTTTACCAAAGGAAATTATTTTTTCTGATGTAGTTTGAGGCTGTTTTTCTTCAGCTTTTTTATTTCTAACTTCTCGCCAGTTTTTAATAGAATTTATAATTGATTTTTTTTCTTGTTCGCTTGCCATAATTTATTTATAAAATTAAAATTATAATGAAATATTATCGAATAAAAGAAAATAGGGAAAATTGAACTAAATATTAAAAAAGAGAACTACCAATTTTCCGGAAATTCTCTTAATTTTGCTGCCCTGTCAGGGTTCGAACCTGAACTTTCCTGATCCAGAGTCAGGCGTGTTGCCAATTACACCACAGGGCATTAATTTTTAACCTTTAAATAAGGCTTACAAAATTATAAAACTTTTCCGTTTTATACAAACTAATTAGCAAAAAAATGAAATAATTTGTTATACTTTTCTAATTTGCAATTATTAATTATAGCTTACAGAAATAAATATTTTCATCGATATTTAGTCGTTTTGCAGTTAAGCTTTTTACCTTGTCGCAAAGAGACGAAATTTTAATTTTATTAAAAATATCAGATGCGAATGCGTTCAAAAGCATTGCTCTTGCGATTCTTTCACTAATCCCTCTTGATTTCAAGTAAAATAGGAATTCGTCATCGATATACCCAGTAGTGGAACCATGACTACATTTTACATCATCAGCCCATATTTCTAATTGTGGCATCGAGTGCATTGTGGCATCTTCAGAGAGTAGGATATTTTTATTAGATTGATAAGCATTAGTCTTCTGTGCATCGGGAGCTACATAGATTTTCCCATTAAAAACAGCAGTACTTTTTCCATCAATAATTCCTTTATAAACTTCTTCGCTAAAAGAATTCGGTTTACTGTGGTTTACGAATGTATGATTATCTATTAAATTATCTTTAGTAGCAAAGAAAAATCCATGAAAATTAGCATTGATATTCTCTCCGTCGAGATTTACATTTAAATTATTCTTAACGAATTTCCCATCTAACGAAATATTTATGCTATGAAAATTACAATTATTTTTCAGATTTACATCTGTCGCACCAATATAATATGATGAAGCTGTATCATTTTGTAATTTATAATATTCTATGTCGGAATTTTCATCTGAAGTTAACTCAGTTACAGAGTTAGACAATCCAGAATAATCGCCTAAATTGTGTATAGATTCTATTATTTTGCAAGATGTATTTTCTTTAGCAATAATAAGAGTTCGATTATTGCACATAAGTGCAGTTTTTCTAACATCTATAATATGCAAAATATGAAAAACCGTTTTAGATTTATAATCTTTTGGGAATTTAATAAAAAGACCATCATCAACAATGACTGTATTTAAAGCACTGAATGAATCATTTTTAATATTTACATATTTACCGAAGTGATTTTCTATGTCATCGGGGTGCTTCAAAAGTGCTTCTTTTAGACTCATTATTTCGACTTTTTTATCATTGTCGCCTTTATTTGGAATGTTTGATAATTCTGGAATGAAATAGCCATTAATTGTAACAATAGTATTTTCAAAATTATCATGGAGACTGAAAGATTCGATATTAGCTTTGTTTATTATATTATCGTTTATTGAAGAATCAGTAGCTATATTAAATGGAATTTCATTAAGAAATTCAAGGTCAGTAAATCTCCATTCTTCCATTTTTTTATTAGGGAAGCCAATACTTTTAAATGTTTCGAATGCTTTCTTTTTTTGCTCTATAATATCTTTAGAGATAAAATCAGAAACATTTTTTTCTTTTACATAATTATCTATATTTTTTAATAATTCTGTTTGTATATCTTGCATATATTTTATCTATTTATTAAATTCTATTCTAAATAAAAAGTAGACGCAAATATATAATTTCTATTTAATTATTTTGACAATCATTAATTTTGTTGTTAGATTAAAATTAACAATAAAAAAATGGCAGGAGTGTTTTTTTAGTCCTGCCAGAGATAATTAATTAAAAAAGGAATTTTCTTAAATTTTCACATTGCACACGAGGTTGCGTCCATTAGTAAAATGTGAAATCATTTCATTTATCGATATTCTTGCTCTATTTGTGAGCACACGGTTAGTATTATTTTGTGAATTTAATTTACTTATTAAGCTTTTCATATTTTTTCTTAAGGCTTTTAATTCCTTTAAATCTTCTTTTTGGAAATGATCTTCTAATGATGATAATTTCAGATTTGTAGCATCATTTCTATTTATTGAGAGCCAACTCATAAGCATTGTAATTCTTTTCTCTTCTGCTTTTTTTAGACTCTGGTTCATCACATTTTGATATGATATTATTTCTTCAAGCATAGTAGCATCATATTGTACTAATGCTTTTTGTTGCTTTTCAGCAAGTATTACAATTTCCTGCAATAATTGTTCTTCGTGCTTTAAGTAAGCTAATAAATTTACGCTCATCTATTTCTAACCTTTATTGATATTTTATTTCTTTTATTAATTATTTTATTTATATAATAGACGTATTATATGTTATTAAACTTTATGCATTTCAGCATATTTTTTTACCCTGACTACATAGTTTTGGGTTTCTTTAAAAGGAGGAATCCCTCCATATTTATTTACATTTCCTGGTCCGGCATTATATGCAGCAAGAGCTTTTTCTACTGAACCAAATTTATCCAACATTTGCTTAATATACTTGGTTCCCCCCATAATATTTTGAGTTGGATCATACGAATTATTTACACCTAAATCTCGAGCAGTACCATCCATTAATTGCATTAATCCTTTTGCACCTACTCCGGAGCGGGCATCATTTTTCCCAGCTGATTCAGCTGTAATGATTCCTTTAATTAAATGTTCCGGTACTTTAAAAATATTTGAAGCTTGTGATATTATATCTTGATATTTTTCTAATCTATTTTGCACTCGATTAAAGAAATTCCCAGAAACTTTAGTATCATTACTTTCATTTTTAGGTTGCGTTTTTGTGTTATTTAGAATCCCTATTTCATCTAATATTGAGCTTTTTTTATTTTTGATAACAGAATCATTTTTATTTGTAGAAATACTTTTTAATTGCTCAATTAAAGATGTATTAGGTTTAATTTGAGTAAGTGGTGCTAATTTATCACCTCCACTTAATTGTGAATAAATCATTTGGGCTATTCCAATACCTTCTCCTGAGTTTGCCATTTGGTCTGATAATTGCAAATAAGTGTATCCACGCAAAGTATCAGCGCCGAACCCTGAGTCGCCTTCACTTGAATCATTAAACTCCCCTAATTTCATTTCTTTTAGCATCATATTAAGGAATATTGCTTCAAAACCTCGAGCTGCTTTAGCTAATTCTTGTCTTTCGGTTTCGCTTAGATTTTTGCCACTATTTGCTTTAGTAGTCTTAAGCGAATTGAATTTTGAATTTAACAATTCATTATTAAGTGTCGAATTATCTATTAAATTAGGGATTTCCATTTTTATCAAATATATTATTTTCTATAAATTAAATTTTATTGGATAATTAATTCAGCTTGTAAGGCTCCGGAAGTCTTAAGTGCTTGGAATATAGAAATTAAATCTCTTGATGATACTTTTAGTGCATTTAATGCTTCTACAATATTTTGTACAGTAGATCCAGTAGCAATTGTAAGAGGATTAAGTGTATTTCTTTCTTCCTCAGCAGTAATATCTGCTGTTTCTACTGGACGTGGTGGTCGTATAGTAAATGGAGCTGGCTGAGGAATTACAACTTGTCTTTGGATAGTAACCTCTAAATTTCCATGACCTATAACTGATGGCAATACTTCTACATTACCACCCATTACGATAGTACCTGTTCTTTCATTTATTACTACTCTTGCTGGTGCGTCTACAGCAATCTGCAATGATTGAATATCTGCAATTGATTGCATATTTTCGTGCTGATTATCAGTCGGAAGCTCTACTTCGACTGTCGCTGCATCTAAAATAACTGCAGTTCCGAGAGCAGCACCATTGACTGCACCTGCAACATTTCTAGCTGTATTAAAATCTGGTTGATATAATGATATTTTAATCTTTTTATTCTCTACAATGCTATCAGTTACAATTGCATCTCTTTCTAAAATTAATGCACCGGGTACTCTACCGGTTGTAACATAATTTTTGCTAATTCTTGAGCCTAAAGACTCAAAGTCATATCCTCCTACCGAGAGTGGTCCTTGTGCCATACCAATTATTTGTCCATCAGCTGTTGACATAGGAGACATTATTAGTACTCCGCCCTGCAATGAACGAGCATCGCCTATAGAAGATACATTTACATCTATTTTAGTACCTTTTTTAGCAAATGCAGATATTTCTGCAGTAATCATTACTGCTGCTACATTCCGAATGCGAGGATTAAGTTGAGGCACAGTGAGACCAAATCTTTTAAGCATATTTGATACTGATTGTACAGTAAAAGAAGTTGCTTGATTATCACCTTGGTTATTTAATCCTGTAACTAGACCATATCCAATAACTTGGGTAGAACTCGTACCATTCACAGCAGCTACATCTTTAATTCTTGCTGCTTGTGCAATATATATAGTGCTAAAAGATAGTACAAATAGTATCAATATATTTCTTAATTTGGTTTTCATTCTTTTATTTATTTTTTATAAAAAATAATATACTTTTATATTAGAACAATAATCTTAGGAATTTAGTAATTAAGCCAGGTTCTTGAGTTTTCGATACATTTCCGTCGCCCTCAATGATTAACGATAGATCTAATATATTATATGAATATACTGAGTTATTTGGTAAAATATCAACTGGTCGTACAAATCCTTTGATTGTGATTGTCTGAGTCTCTCCATTAATTTTAGTTGTTCTAGTACCTTCAATACTTAAATTACCATTGTCATCAACTTCTACAATTCTAGCGCTTAATTTGCTTCTAATTGATTCGCTTCTTGAATTTGAACCTCTACCTGAAAAATTATTTTTTGTACCTAATTCGGCATTTGCACCAAAACTTGAACCACCAGCACCTGCTCCGACGCTAGCACTAAGGTCTGTACCTCTGCTTTCCAAAGCATCTGCTGAATTATTAGCATCTAAGGATTCTGTTATTAAAATGCTGATAGCGTCGCCTTCTCTATATGCCTTTACATCAGAGAATAGAGATCTAGCTGTATTTTGCTGAAATTGTCCATAAGAAGGTAAGAAACCTAATATTAAAATACAAGCAGTTGTAATTATTATATTTGATCTATTTTTCATTGTTTTATTTTTATTTATTATTCTTAATTTTTAATATTTAATTATTAATAGCAACTATTCCGGGGCTTTCAACTATTCCTATTATGACATGTGGAGACCTACTTTTGCTACTATCACATTTCACTCTGATTTGTTTCCCTAATTCTGCATCATTTAGAGCAGTTCCTTTTACGCTTACTGCTACTGCACCTGAACGAGAAATTACATTAACTATATCTCCTCTCGATATACCAATTTGTAATGCTTGTTTAATATTATTTGAGCTAATAATGGTATTTTTTGAAATATTTTGATTAGCAATATTTCCAATTATATCATTAATATCTAATATTTCACCATTTTGATAAATTGAAATATCTCTTTTTTCGAATGAAATATCGTTTTCATTAATTTCTTCGTTTCGTTTGATTATGCGATTAGCTATCGGTACAAGTGCATATTGTTTTATTCTTACCGGATATTCATCTCTTTTAACTAAAACATCATTTTTAAAAAATTCAATTGCAATGAAAGTACTACCACGTAATAATTTTGGGTTTACATCGAATTTTGCTTGAATATCATCTTGACTAAAGTGATAATCTTGAATTTTTTTCCCAAGTATTACTTCAATATCTTTATTATTCTCCTGATTAATTAATTTATTAATATAATTAACTAAAGCATTATTTAACCTATCTCCGGAGAAATTTGATTCTGCTAATGAAAATTGTGTTGATAAAATCAAGGTTAAAATAAAAATATATGTTTTAATCGATGTTTTCATTTTGCTATTTAATTTAGTCTATGTGTTATTAACGTTTTAAATTTACTGCAGTTCCTAAAATTGTATCAGCAGTATTTACAGATTTAGAATTTAATTCATAAGCTCTTTGAGCAGTGATCATATTCACCATTTCATCTACAATATTAACATTTGATGCTTCCAAATGGTTTTGGATTACTTCTCCGGTATTATTCATACCTGGGATTTCTGATAAAGCTATTCCTGAAGCTGGAGTCTCTCCATAGAGGTTGTCGCCCATAGAATGAAGTCCGGCTGGGTTAATAAATCTTGCAAGCTCTATTTGCCCTAAAGTTTGTTCAGTTACTCTATCAGCTAAAATAATGCTTACTTGTCCATCTCGGGTGATTTGGAAATCAACTGCATCTTGAGGTACTACAAAGCCGGGTTCTAATTGATATCCTTGTGAAGTAACTATTTGACCATTTTTATCTAAATGGAATGATCCATCGCGAGTATATGCTATTGAATTATCAGGTTTACGAATTTGGAAGAATCCTTCTCCATTAATTCCTAAATCAAATTTATTATTTGTACCTTGCAAATCTCCTTGAGAGAAGATTTTTGTAGTAGCTGTAAGCTCAGTACCTGAACCAATTTGAACTTCGTTGAGCGGTTCTACATTAGAATATCTATTTGCTCCAGATGGACGAAGAGTTTCATATAATAAATCTTGAAATTCTGGACGTACTTTTTTGAAACCTGAAGTATTCACATTTGCAATATTATGAGATATTATTTCTACGTATCTTTGCTGAGCTGTAAGCCCGGTAGAAGCTGTTCTTAACGTTTTGTCCATTTTTTTCGCCTTTATTTATTATTCTTTATTACTTGTATTTATTTATTAATATCTTCCCATACTTATGCTTTTCTCTAATGTAGTATCATTAGTTTGAATTACTTTGCTTCCTAATTCGAAAAGTCTTTGTAGCTCAATCATTTGTACCATTTCTGATACTATATCTACATTTGATCCTTCTAGCCAACCTTGTTTTATAGCTGTAGTATCATGGGAACGATATTCTAGTTCAGTATTATCTCTAATAATGAAATCATTAGTTGATATTTGCTGAAGAGAATCAAGATTTTTGACATCAGCAATTTGAATATATCCAGCTAATCTATCATTTACTAATACTTCACCATTTGGATTAATTTTTAGATTAACTGCATCGAGATTCTGAGATATTTGACGAGAATTTTGGTAATCATCAGTTATTTTTATTGGTCGCAAGTTGTCTCCTAATAATTTTTTCCCTTCCGGAGTCTCTATATATCCATATTGTGATAATTTAAAATTACCTGAGCGGGTAAGTGTTTTATTAAGATCTTCGTCTTGTACAATAAAAAAACCATTTGAGGAATCGATTGCTAAATCGAGAGGATTATCAGTTTTATGAAATGTACCTTGAGAAAAATCAATATACATTCCTACAGGTGGGTCATTTTGCTCTAAATCGCCCTGCACATTATAGAAATTAGCTTTAGCATCAATTAAGTTTCTCTCAAATACTGATGCTCTTTTAAATCCTGAAGCGCTAGCGTTAGCTATGTTATTTGCGATTACTTCTAATCGTGTCTGCTGTGGATGCATACCCAAAGCAGCAGTGTAAATTTCTTTTAGCATAATTACGACTTCCTGTCTAAAAATTAATATAAATTGTGATTTATATTTCTAACCAAATCCTTTGGTTATAGAAATAAATAAACTTTGCTAATGAGTTTATTTACTTGCAAAATATGCTTACTATTTTTCTCTGTCAAATAAAAAGTCGAAAGTAGCTTCCATGCCGGACTTTCAAAATTTATTTATTTGGCGAGTTTTCATCATCCGTGATGAAATTTTCTGTAAACACTCTATAAATAATTGAAATTACATCGCTTAGATGCTGTGGCACTTCCTGTGCTGTAGAAAATCCTTCAATTTCCTTATTTAATTCAGGATATTGCAAGAAATCCATTTCATTCATCAAAACATTATTTAAGAACTTATTAAATAATACATCGCTTCCTTGCGATTTGCGGGTATCCGTACCCTTATTATATACTTGTTCAAAATTATATGTATTTCTATTATTTGCCATTTGTCAATCCACTGACGACTTCAATTATACAATGTTTGTGCCAAAGTTAAAATATAGTTTTTAACTTGTTTATATTAAAGATGTTGAACGTTTTATAGTTATATTTTTATATAATAATTGCATGTATTAAATCTTAATAATTATTATTTTTAACAATTTTCACCAACTATTTTGATGTTTAATATTCTACAATGGCTAATATTATAATTTGGCTATTTTGGAAAATTCAATTTATGTATTAAAGCTAAATATTTATTGTGATGAAATTGTTATAATTCCCATTTAATGGAATTTAGTCGCAAAAGCTCTTACTTTTCTTCAGTTGGTTGTAATGCAACTGGCTCTTCGGAATGTTTAACATCAAATATTAATTGTGATAATTCTGCTGAAATTAAAATTATTGTAGTTAAATAATAAATCCATATACTCATAGAAACTATGATAGCAAAAGTGCCATAGAATTTACTATAACTAGAAGAAATTGAAATATACCATGAAAATATATTTCTGCTTATTTCAATGAAACCAACTGATAAAATTGTCGCCCATAGTCTAATAGATAATTTAATTTTACTATTTGGTACGAATCTAAATAATAAATAAAAAGTTAAAAAAGAAGAACCTAATGTAATTAAAAAAATAATAAAATTAGACAAATATGTCTGAATCACATCAGGAATATATTCCATTAAAGCTTCTAAAACGAAGGTAGAAAATGGTAGAATATAAATTGAAATTAAAACCAATAATAAAATCATTATTGTAATTAATATATCTTTCAATTTATATAAAATAAAAGTTTTGTTATAAGGCAATCTAAAAATTTCATTTAAACCAGATCTCAAAGCACCAAGCAAGACCGAAGACAACCAAATCATAGTAACTATACCAATTATACCCGCTGTACCACTATTTTTAAAGATTGAAGTAGTTTCATTTAGCACCATCTCAATTAATTTTGAGCTTTGCTTACCGGGTGGCATAATGTTATTTAAAATTGTTACTAAGAAATTAATTATATCATCTACATTAAAAAATGAACTAATTACAAAAACTATAACAAGTAGAAGAGGGATTGTATAAATCAGAATATTAAAAGCTATTCCGGCTGAGGATAAAAACAAATTATGTTCTGACATTCTAAGCGATAAAGTCTCGAAAAATGCATAAGCTTTTCTGATTTTGGTGCTTTTAATGCCAAATTTATCAAAGTATTTTTCAATAGCCTTATCTTTTATTTCTAATCTCATATTTAGAAAGTTAATATAGAATGATTATAAATTATATTTTTTCGGAAAATGAAAATTTAAAAAATATATAATTAATAATAAACGAAGAAATATTAAAAATAGTACATTACCATTAAAGATTAGTTTTCCTTATCTTTCTTTAATTTTGGAGTTTTAGCACCTTTCATCAATCTATCAATTTCTTCTTTCTCTAAAGAATTATCTTCGAAAATTTTTCTAAGCAGTTCCCAGCTATAAAATCCTGCATTGTGTCTATCTCCCCAAGTAAATTTAAGAGCGTAATTTCCTGCAGGCTCGATAGCTTTTAGATCAATTTCACCGAAAGTGATTTTAGGCATTGTAAGCCCATTAATTTCTTCCTTCGTTTGATTCTGACATATTGCGCAGGGACAGTTATTTCTTAATTCAGAAATTTTAATTGTTGAAGAAAAACCATCTTCCCACTTTGAGTTGATTAAAAATAAATTAAGTTTATCTATAGATTGTAAAGAATGTTTCATACCTATTTATAATAATATTATACTATAATAATTACAAAAATAACCAAAAAAAATATCTTATGATTAAATTCATAAGATATTTAGGTAATTTCTTATAACTAATTGATGTTATTTATTATTCGGATTTGCTTTTTTGCTTGCTTCTACAAATGAATTTACAAATCCTTTATATAGAACTGCATCATTACCAGTTAATTTAGCTCTTTTGAGGAAATCTAAAATATGTTGAGCTTTTCCTATTTTAATACTAAAAGTAGTAGTTTCATTAGTTTTTTTCTTTAACTCGGCACATCTATTAATTTCTTTTTCTAAAATTCCTTTAGCCTCTAAAAACGTATCTACTTCAGCACCTTGAATAGTAATAGTATTTAAAGCATTAATTGCAAATACAATGTTAATAATTGGCATTGTTGGGTTAATAATAACTTCGTTAATATCATTAATAGGTGCATTTTGTTGTGCATTTAATGATATTGAAGAAAATAGCACTAATGTTAAAGCAGAAAGACTAATTAAAAAATATTTTTTCATTTATTTGTTAAAATTTATTGATAATAATTTACAATTATATTACTGACCAATTTTACGATTAAACTAATTATTTGTTACAAAACTATATTCTTATTATAATTGGAAATTAACCCCTAATCTATGTAAATTTGCCCCTAAACCAATTCTAGAAAAGGCATAATCAATATTCAGAGGTTTAAATTTAATACCAGCTCCAAAAGATAAACCGGATATACCTTTACTTCCATCAGGAGCAGTATATTTTCGAATATAATTATCATAACCAATGCGAGCCATTATATTTTCTCCGAAATAAATTTCTCCTCCTAAAGAAAAATTCATAAATTTATCTAAAAAATTATCAGTTTTATCAGCTAAATGATGAAACGAAAAGTTTATTAATAAAGGCAATCCAACTAATTTATGATTTGCCCCAATTCTTATATCAAGAGGGAGACTTTCGGAATAATCATTAATTTTTGATAACTGAAATCCTGCATTAAGCACTGATATTCCTATATTTGTATTAATATCGGGGATTTTATAAAATAAACCAAAATCAAATGCAGCAGCACTTGTAGATGATTTATAAATTGTAGAAAATATAAATTTTACAGCAGCTCCATAATATAAATTTGAATCTAATTCATTCCCATAACCAATAGACAAGGCAATATCCATTGGATTAAATGTGTTTAATTGATTGTTATGCTTATCCCTTGCGATGAAGCTACCATAAGACATAAAAGCTGCATTAGCTGAAAACGTGCCAATTTCATCATAACCTTTTATATAAATGACATTTCCTGAATTAATATCAGAAATATGTTTTAAAAATGTAGCACTTATACTATTATCAGATACAGTAGAAATTAAAGCTGGGTTAAAAAACACTAATCCAGCATCACCTTGTATTGTCATAGAGGCTCCTGCTAAAGCTGCGCTGCGTGCGCTAGAATTATTCCTTAGGAAAGAATAAGGATTATATTGGGCAACCCCTACGGAACAGAAACAAAATAGCAATGAAAGGGAAATTACAATATTTTTATACATAGGTATCTTTTTAATAAAAGGTCAAATTGTTTGAGATTTATAAAATACTTTTTTAAAAAATTATTTATAATCTAATTAATAAAGATTATTTTCATTTAAAAGAATGCTAAATTAATTATTTATTTTAAGAAACACACTAAATATTTTATTTAACCAATATTTGAATTATATTTTAATTTTGGCTCACTTCGAAATAAATTTTTATTTTCATCTTGAGTTTATTTCCATCATAAATTGATAAATATTGTGCTTCATCAATATTCTTTGGAGGTTTAGTTGGTATTTTATAACTAATATTTCCACAAGGTTGGGTTTTGCCCAACTTTAAAATATCTTTATTGATAAATTCATCCCAAGGTTTGCCTGAATAAAATTCAATTACATTTTTAAAAATATAGAAGCCTTGTTCTGTCATCACCATTATTCCACCAATAGTTTCTGCCTTTGTAATTAATCTTGAAATATTATTGTCGATACCGTCGTCATCCATTAAATTTATAATTAATAACTTGGGATTACTTTCTTTTGAATTTGCATTCCATTTTATAGGAGTGCGAAGAAAGCCTTTATCTCTATTAAATTCTGAACTATAATTCACTGGTAAAATTATTTTTTCATTTGTGATATTATCTCTTTCTATTAATAAAAAGAATTCACCATCATTCATTATTCCAGTGATATCTCCGTTACATTCTCTTCTATCGTAAATTTCAAAATAAATTACAGCAAATCTATCTTTCTCTTGAATAGTATTAGTGCCTTTCGTTACAGTGTCTTTATTTGCTGAAGAACACGAAAGAATCAATGTGATAAAGCACATTATGCTGATAAATTTTATTTTATTAATATTAATTAATTTCAATTTTAAGTAATATTTAAATATTAATAATTGCAAAACTATTAAAAAATATTTTATTAATTTATAAAATATCTATTTTAAAAATTTAAGAGCTTAAATTATAAAGTTTATAATATTTATTTGGTCAAAATATTCTATTCCAATAAATTTTCATAATAATGTGAAATGATTAATATAATTTTTCGATATAGTTGATTTTCAAATCATATTGAATTTATTAGAGTTAAGAGTTTTCATTTTTTAATATAAATATTTTTTAGAAAAAAGTTTAAAAATAATTTGGTGGGAATGTAAAAAAGTTGTAATTTTGTAATCCGTTTCGGTGCGGATTAATTTTTGGTTAAGAATTAATTAAGTATATGATAACGGGATAAGTACTTTGACAAAAGGGAGTGTAGCTTAAGCGATTAAGCTATGATAAATAATAATAAATTAAGAGTGCGATAAGAATGAATTATAGTAATCATTTATTACGGATAATGTAGCTTTTCAAGCGATATATTTCAAATAATATATAAATATAATAAACCTTATCAATTCCAAAGAAACACAATTAGTCAAATAAGTAATTCGTATAATAGAGCCTTAATATAAGAATATGAGATTGAGCTTTTCGTATTAATAAAGATTTTAAGTTATTAATTGACTTATAATTTTTTTAAAAGAGTAAATAAAAAAACATATAAATACAACGGAGAGTTTGATCCTGGCTCAGGACGAACGTTGGCGGCGTGCCTAACACATGCAAGTCAAGGGTAGCAATACACTGGCGCACGGGTGAGTAACGCGTAGATGATCTGCCCCTTTCATCGGGATAACTCAGGGAAACTTGGGCTAATACCGGATGTGGCAACAATGTTGTCAAAGGATTTCGGTCTGGAGAGGGATGAGTCTGCGTCCGATTAGCTAGTTGGTTTGGTAACGGCAAACCAAGGCGATGATCGGTAACTGGTCTTAGAGGACGATCAGTCACACTGGAACTGAGACACGGTCCAGACTCCTACGGGAGGCAGCAGTGAGGAATCTTGGTCAATGGGGGCAACCCTGAACCAGCGACGCCGCGTGAGGGATGACAGGGCTTTGCTCTGTAAACCTCTGTCGAGTGGGAAAAAAGGGAGCTTTAGGCTTCTGGGCTTGTACCACTGGAGGAAGCACCGGCTAACTACGTGCCAGCAGCCGCGGTAATACGTAGGGTGCGAGCGTTAATCGGAATTACTGGGCGTAAAGCGTGCGCAGGCGGTTTTGTAAGACAGATGTGAAATCCCCGGGCTCAACCTGGGAACTGCATTTGTGACTGCACGGCTAGAGTACGGCAGAGGGGGATGGAATTCCGCGTGTAGCAGTGAAATGCGTAGATATGCGGAGGAACACCGATGGCGAAGGCAATCCCCTGGGCCTGCACTGACGCTCATGCACGAAAGCGTGGGGAGCAAACAGGATTAGATACCCTGGTAGTCCACGCCCTAAACGATGCGAACTGGATGTTGGGTTCAACTTGGAACTCAGTATCGAAGCTAACGCGTTAAGTTCGCCGCCTGGGGAGTACGGTCGCAAGACTGAAACTCAAAGGAATTGACGGGGGCCCGCACAAGCGGTGGAGCACGTGGTTTAATTCGATGCAAACCGAAGAACCTTACCTGGGTTTGACATGCAGGTGTTAGTGAAGAGAGATCGGAACGACTCTGCAGTAATGCAGAGAGCCTGCACAGGTGCTGCATGGCTGTCGTCAGCTCGTGTCGTGAGATGTTGGGTTAAGTCCCGCAACGAG
>ENA-UOOK01002065-UOOK01002065.1-fermentation-metagenome-genome-assembly--contig:-NODE-2065-length-25365-cov-8.762623_pt1 | contig 25365 bp, 20 predicted proteins | sample MGYA00245777_ERZ724023 | MGnify/ENA primary metagenome ERZ724023 (study PRJEB28704, sample SAMN03018312) | fermentation metagenome | biome: anthropogenic terrestrial biome; feature: soil; material... | reverse complement strand
TCTTGTATAGGGTGTATGTGGTCTAATTGCATTTGCTTATATGTAATGTTTTCTCCGCAATATTGGCATTTTTGATTAGCCTCGTTATACAGCTTCATACGCTGTTGTTTAGTTAATGTTTTGCGTTTCGGTATACCCATTTACCCCTCCCTAAAAATTCCTAAAATAATCAAGTGTTAGGTTATATTTCGCCATTATCAATGCTTTTGTAAATGCCATCTTGAGTAGCAGCAAAAATGACCCCGCTTTGTGTGGGATGATATTCAATATCCAGCACAAAATAAATATCCCAATCTGCTGAAATATTCACCCAAGTAGCGCCAGCGTCAGTACTTTTATATATGCCATCTTTATTCGTCGCAGCAAATATTATGGAATCTATAGAGTCAATAATCAAGTCATATACAGTCGACCCGTAATCACCAAGGTCATGCTTTTTAACCCAAGTTAAACCTTTATCAGTACTTTTATAAATCTGCCCTGTTTTTGTTCCTACATACAGGTTACTTCCGAAGTCGGGATCAACCACAAGTGCGGAAATGCTCAGATTCTCTAAACCTTGGTTTATAGCAGCCCATGTTGTCCCCTTATCCAATGACCTAAAAACACCGGACTGATCAGTACCAAGATAGAGCGTTTCCGGCGCTTGATGATCATATTCAATCACATTAATAATTTGGGCATGCAAACCTTGGTTAGAAAAAGACCATGTTAAACCCTTGTCTTTACTGGCGATTATGCCTGCACCATGACTACCCGCAAAAAGAGCCTTGGAATCATTCGGATCAATCGTGATCGTGTTAATGGGTGCTGGAACTGGCAATGCAACCTGCGCCCAAGTATCACCACCATCTTCACTTTTCCTCATACCGTCATAATAGCCTATATAAATCGTGTTGCTATCATTGGGATCTATCAATACGGTTCGACATGGCCGAATAAGAGCTCTTTTCCATGTATTGCCACCATCCACGCTCTTATATAAAGAATTCTCAGTTGCCTTATAAATGATATTCGCATTTTCAGGGTTAACCGCCAAATCGGTGATAGTACTGTTATGATCTGAATAAACATTTTGCCAGGTGCTGCCAGCATCAAGACTTTTCCAAACCCCAAAGCCATATGTACCTGCGTAAACGATTATTCAGATCATATCTCCAAGTGCAAAAGAAATAGCGGAACCAAAGTAATCAGGCAAAGAACTTTGTGGCGCTTCTTGAACTTTTAACCAGGTTTGACCTGAATCAGTGCTCTTGTATAGAGCATCTTCAGTCCCAGCCAATAAAACAGTGGATTCATCTGGTTTTATCGCGATTGCTCTGACATCCAACTTATCCAAGCCTTGATTAATTGCTTTCCAAGACTCTCCACCGTTGGTCGATTTATAAACGCCACCACCGCCACTGGCAGCATAAACGGTTTGCACATTACTTGGGTCAATAACGATCTTCACAATGTTATAAACCTTAATACCTGAATTGATCTCTCGCCAATTTTGACCACTATCAATCGATTTGAAAATGCCAGCTGGTGTCCCTGCATACAAAACATCACTGTTTGTGGGATCAATCGCCATGGTCTGAACAATTCCCCCATCTAAACCCTCATTTTGAGGCTCCCAAATAACCAAATCTTTCGCCACCACTGGGGAAGCGGACATGCCTAGCAAAATAAACAAGGCACTCATCAACACCAAAATTCGTTTCATTTGTATCACTCCTATTGTGTTGTTTCTTCTCGAGTCATTATACAAAGCCCTAAGAATCAAAAATGCCACCCTAAATTACTGGATGGCATTTATCTTATTTACCTTTAGTTTTGACTATTTTTCTTTCTCAGCCAAAATCTTCTCGGTCAGCAGAGGCACGATGCGATGCAAATCGCCCACAATACCCACATCCGCCACGTTGAAAATTGGCGCGTCGGGGTCTTTGTTGATTGCCACGATGTAATCCGCCTCTTCCATACCAGCCAAGTGCTGGATAGCTCCTGAAATACCGCATGCGATGTAAAGATTCGGTCTAACGGTTTTTCCTGTCTGTCCTACTTGTCTGTCTTTTGGAACCCAGCCTGCATCAACAGCTGCTCTTGAAGCTGATATTGTACCGCCAAGAAGTTCTGCCAACTCTTCAAGCATCGGATAGTTTTCAGGTCCGTGCATTCCTCTTCCGCCTGATACCAATACTTTTGCTTCTTCAATGTTCATTCTTTGCTGGATTATTCTTGTTACGTCTAATATTTCAACATTTACTGCTTCAGCAGGTATTTCTATCTTATATTCTTCAATGTTTACGGAATTAGCATCCGAACGTTTTAATGCTTGCATAACTCCCGGTCTTACGGTTGCCATTTGTGGTCTCGTATCGGGGCATGCAATTGTTGCCATTAAGTTTCCGCCAAATGCAGGTCTTGTCATCATCAGGTTTAATTTTTCAGGTTCCTGATCATCGGGTTCAATTGTTAAACCTGTACAGTCAGCTGTCAAACCGGCTTTTAATCTGCATGCTATTCTTGGAGCTAAATCTCTTCCGATTGCGGAAGCTCCGTATAATACTATTTCAGGTTTTTTATCTAATATGATGTGAGTTAATGTGTAAACATATGGCTCTGTCATATACAAATCAAGGATTTCATCATCAACATATATTACTTTATCCGCACCGGCATAGCAAAGTTTTTCTGCTTCATCCTTCATATCTTTTCCAAGTAAAACGGCTGTTACGGTTGTATTTAAATCTTTTGCAAGTTGTTTGCCCTTGCCTACAAGTTCAAAGGCTACTTTTTGTACTTTTCGGTCTCTTTGTTCAGCAAAAACGAAGATGCCTTTATATTCAGAAATATTCATTTTGTCCTCCTCCTACTATATTATAAATTTTTCTTTCATTTTATCAACTATCAGTTCAGCTGATTCTTGCGGTTCTAAGCTAAATAACTTACCTGCAGTTTTAGCACCCTTGGTAAATGATCTTTTAACCTTAGTAGGAGAACCTTTTAATCCGATTTCATTCAATTCAACATCTAAATCTTTAGCTGTCCAAACTGTAACCTCTTTTTCTCTGAAGGCTTCAAATATTCCTTTAGGAGACATATAACGAGGCTGGTTTAACTCTGCTAATGCTGTAATTAAGCATGGTAGTTTTGTTTTTAATGTGTGGTATCTATCTTCATATTGTCTTTTAACAATAATGTAGTCTCCATCAATTTGAATTTCTTCGGCATAGCTTATGTTAGTCAATCCCAAATGTTCAGCTGTTTCAGGTCCAACCTGAGCAGTATCACCGTCTATAGCCTGTCGTCCTGTTATTATCAAGTCATAATCTAATTTGCTAAGTGCTGCTGCAAGAGTTCTTGAAGTTGCCAATGTATCTGCGCCTCCAAATGCTCTGTCTGTAATAAGGATTGCATCATCTGCTCCCATTGCCAATGCTTCTCTAAGTGCAAGATCGGCCTGAGGAGGTCCCATTGATATTGCTGTTACGTGAGCACCCTTTTCTTCTTTAATTCTTATTGCAGATTCTAAACCTGCTTTGTCGTCAGGGTTTATTATGCTTGGTACGCCTTCTCTTATTAATGTGTTAGTTTTTGGATCTATTCTAACTTCCGTTGTATCAGGCACCTGTTTAATACATACTACTATATTCACTGTCTTTGCCTCCCTATTTCAACATATTTGCACTGATAACCATTCTCTGAACTTCTGAAGTTCCTTCGTAAATTTCAGTTATCTTCGCATCTCTCATCATTCTTTCTACAGGATAATCTCTTGTATATCCATATCCGCCATGAAGCTGAACAGCTTTTGTTGTAACTTCCATTGCTGTTTCTGCCGCAAATAATTTAGCCATTGCTGCGTCAACGCCGTATGGCTGTCCTGCATCCTTAGTGCATGCTGCTCTGTAAACCAAAAGTCTTGATGCATCAACCTTAGCTTGCATATCAGCCAACTGGAACTGAGTGTTCTGGAATTTAGCTATTGATCTTCCAAACTGTTTTCTTTCTTTTACATATTTAACAGTTTCATCTATGGCACCCTGTGCAATTCCAAGTGCCTGAGCAGCTATTCCTATTCTGCCTGAGTCAAGTGTTTTCATTGCAATCTTAAAGCCTTGTCCTTCTTTTCCAAGAAGATTTTCTTTTGGCACGATACAGTCTTCAAATACCAACTCACAAGTTGCAGAGCCTCTGATACCCATTTTTAATTCTTTTTTTCCTATTGAAAAACCAGGGAAGTCTTTTTCTACTATAAATGCAGAAATACCTCTTGTTCCTTGTGATTTGTCAGTCATTGCCATTACTATATAGCAATCCGCATAGGATCCGTTTGTAATAAATATTTTAGTACCGTTTAGAATGTAATGATCTCCGTTCAGTACTGCTTTTGTTTGCTGACCGGCTGCGTCTGTTCCTGCCCCCGGCTCGGTAAGACCGAATGCTCCGATCATTTCACCAGATGCAACTTTTGTAAGGTACTTTTTCTTTTGTTCTTCATTTCCAAATTCCAATAAAGGACCGCCGCAAAGTGAAGTATGGGCAGATACTATAACACCTGTAGTTCCGCATACCTTTGACAATTCCTCAACTGCCATTGCATATGTTAAATAATCACAGCCTTGTCCACCGTATTCCTTTGGAAACGGTATACCCATGAAACCGTATTTTACCATTTTTTCAACAGTTTCAACGGGAAATCTTTCTTCTTCATCAATCTCTTGTGCCAATGGCTCAACTTCGTTGACAGCAAAACTTCTGAATAGCTGTCTTGCCATTTCATGTTCCTTGCTTAATTGAAAATTCATGATTTCACTCCCTTAAATTTTTTGTCTTTACTATTTTGTTAACTTATTAACATTTAGTTTACACCAACGTTTTAATTATACTAAATTGATTTAAATATATCAAGAGCTTTTATTTGAAATTTGCTTTTCTTTTTTCAATAAAAGCAGTCATACCTTCTTTTTGATCTTCATGCGCAAAACACAGGCTGAATAAATTTGCTTCAATTGCAATCCCAGTCTCAATATCCGTCTCAATTCCCCTGTTCATTGCTTCTTTTGCATGTCTAACTGCGGAATTGGAATTTGCAAGAATTTTTTTAGCAATTGCATACGTTTCCTCCATCAGACTATCTTTGTTTATCACTTTATTAACAAGACCGATTCTGTATGCTTCCTCAGCATCTATTAATCCTCCGGTCAAAATTAATTCTTTCGCTCTTCCAAGCCCCACCAGCCTCGGCAGCCTTTGTGTGCCGGAAAATCCGGGCGTAATTCCAAGACCAACCTCAGGTTGCCCAAACTTTGCCTTTTCAGATGCGATTCTCATATCACAAGCCATTGCCAATTCACATCCGCCTCCAAGAGCAAAACCGTTGACAGCAGCTATTACAACCTTATTCAGCATTTCAATTTTTCTGAAAATTCTTGCTCCGTCTTCTGAGAATTTCTTTGCCTGTTCAACATTCAGCCCGTTCATGTAAGCTATGTCCGCACCGGCTACAAATGCTTTACCCTCTCCCGTAAGAACAATTACCGAAACCTCATTGTCCTGTGCGACTAAATCAAACGCAGCATCAATGTCCTGCAATACTTCCCCGTTCAATGCATTCAATGAATGAGGATTGTTAATTTTAATCGTGCAAATTCCTTCATTTTTTTCCAATATCAAATTTTTAAATTCCATAGTCATACCTTCCTTTTTATGTTGTTAATTGTATTATAACATACTTTCCACATATTTCATCATAATTTTCAGAAATTTAATAAATTTTTAACAATCTATTTTTCTTTAATATATTATTTCCGAACAAGAGTAATATTTTATATAAAATTATTTTATGCACTATAAAATATTACAAAATTGAAAAACAAAATCCGAAGTCTATTTGACTTCAGACTTTAGTCATTCTTATATTATTTCGGTTAAATCCCACATCTTACCCAGCACATGCTTGATATTATACTTTTCAGCTAATTCATCGGACTTTTTTTGCCAGCCAACCAGCACGGGTGTAACTTTCGCATTTATTGCACATTCCATGTCAAATTTAGAATCACCTACATACAATGTATTGTCCGCAGTGCTTTTTAATTCGTTTATTGCCTTTATTAAGGGCTCCTTGTCGGGCTTGTGCTTTATAACATCGTCGGCGGATATTACAACCTGAAAATATTTGTCTAATTCATATTTCTCCAAAGCTTGTATCGTGGAAGATTTAAGCCTCGATGTTGCAATTCCGATTTTTACGTCTTTGCTTTTTAAATATTTTATAGTATCTTCTACTGTCTCATACAATGATACTTCTCTGTCAAACTTATCAACCTGATACTCTCTGTAACTACCAATAACATCTTCATATCTGAAGTTTTTAAAATCTCTTTTTAATGTTAGTTCTAAAGGCTCTCCAAAGGTACCAAGGATATAATCTTCATTCCATTTACCGTTATGATATTTGTTGTAAATATGTTTAAACGAATTTAATATCAGCTGATTTGTATCTGCCAATGTCCCGTCAAAATCAAATATTACCGTATCAATCATTTTTGCTCCTGCCGCTTTTTTTCATACTGAGACCTATTCGCTGTCTTTCTTTATCGATGCTTATAATTGTTACATTGACAGTGTCTCCCACCTGCACTACTTCCATTGGATTTTTTATATATTTGTCACTCATTTCAGAAAGATGTATTAAACCATCCTGTTTTACCCCTATATCAACGAAGGCTCCAAAGTCAACCACATTTCTCACGGTTCCCGTAAGCTTCATTCCCACTTCCATGTCTTCAAACTTAACAACATCGCTTCTGAATATAACCTTTGGCATTTCATCCCTGGGGTCTCTACCCGGTTTTTTGAGCTCTTCAATAATATCTGTTAATGTGGGAACACCGATATTCAATTCTTCTGCCAAAACCTTTATTCTGTCTTTGATTCTTTCTTTTTGAGGTTTTTTGTCTTCCTTGAAGTTTATTTGCGACAATGCTTCAAGTCCTTTAAGTCTTGTATTTTTAGCTGATATTTTTACTTTTTTATCTTCCTTTACAGGAACCTTCATTATTCTTTCGTTGATATCTCTTAAATTTGAACTTCTTAGATCTTCAATTGAATAACCTAATTTTTCAAGAAGTCTTTCCGCAATTTCATAGGTTTCCGGATGAACTGCAGTTTTGTCTAAAGGATTCTCCCCGTCCGAAATTCTTAAGAAGCCTGCACATTGTTCAAATGCCTTGTCTCCAAGCATTTTTACTTTCATAAGCTCTTGTCTGTTAATGAACTTTCCGTTCTCTTCTCTGTATTTAACTAAATTCTTCGAAATTGTCTTTGTTATTCCTGAAACATATTGAAGTAACGCGGGAGAAGCTGTATTTAAATCAACACCGACGCTGTTAACACAGTCTTCAACAACTCCGTCAAGCTCCTGTCCTAACTTTGCTTGGTTAACATCATGCTGATACTGTCCTACACCGATGCTTTTCGGATCTATTTTAACCAATTCCGCCAGTGGATCCTGCAGTCTTCTTCCTATTGAAATTGCTCCTCTTATTGTAACATCAAGTTCCGGATATTCTTCCTGTGCTAATTTCGAAGCTGAATAAACAGATGCTCCTGCCTCGCTCACAATTGTATAGGTTACTTTTTTAGGGAATGTATATTTTGACAGCATATCTGAAACTACCTGTTCTGTTTCTCTTGATGCTGTTCCATTACCGATTGTAATAACATCAATATCAAATTTTTTTATAATCTCAGCCATTATCTTCTGAGATTTTTCAACTTCGTTTCTTGGCTCGTTCGGATATATTACTCCCTCTTCCAAAAACTTGCCTGTTCCATCCATCACTGCCAACTTGCAGCCTGTTCTGAAGCTTGGGTCTATCGCAAGAATTTTCACATCCTTAACCGGAGGAACCATCAAAAGATTCTTTGTATTTTTCCCGAATACCTTTATTGCCTCTTCTTCGGCTCTTTCAGTAAGCATGTTTCTTATTTCCCTCTCAATTGAAGGGGCAATGAGTCTTTTATAGCTGTCCTGAATTGCAGATATGTAATAATCGGCAGTTATTGCTTTTTCATTTTTAATTTCACTTGATATTAAATAGTTGAGTATTTTCTCATCAGGTGTATTTAATTTAACCTTTAATTTCTTTTCCTTCTCGCCTCTGTTAATTGCAAGAATTCTATGATTTACAATTTTACTTACCGGCTCTTCAAATTTATAATACATTTCATAAACTGTTTTTTCTTCTTCATCAGCCGCTTCCGATATAAGTATCGCATCCTTTGCATATACTTCTCTTATATGTTTTCTGTAATCAGCATTGTCGGAAACAATTTCGGCTATTATATCGCAGGCACCCTCGTATGCTTCCTTAATATTATTGACACCTTTTTCTTCATCTATGAAAGGCATTGCTATTTCCTCAAGTCCGCCTTCCATAATATTTTGTGCCAATATGATTTCTGCCAAGGGTTCAAGTCCCTTTTCCTTTGCCTTTGAAGCTCTTGTTGATTTTTTCTGCTTGTATGGTCTGTATAAGTCCTCAACTCTTTGCAGCACGTCTGCATTTAATATTTCGTTTTTAAGTTCCTCGGTAAGTTTTCCCTGCTCTTCAATTAACCTGATTACTTCTTCTTTTCTGATTTCCAAATTTCTTAAGTATGTAAGTCTTTCAAACAAATCTCTTAATACCACATCGTCCAAGGAGCCTGTCTGCTCCTTGCGGTATCTTGCAATGAAGGGAATTGTATTACCTTCATCTATTAACTTAACAGTGTTTTCAACCTGAAATGGTTTTAAATTAAATTCGGTGCACAAAATTTTATTAATATCTATCATTCTTCTCTCCTTTTAAGCGACAGCCGGAACAATAACGGAACAATTGCAAAGCGATAGCACTACAATTGTTCTCCCACCGTTGTCCTATTGTTCTCCTATCGCCTTCATTTTCAAGTATTCGTTCATAAACATATCAAGATTGCCGTCCATTACCGACTGTACATTGGATGTTTCCGCGTTTGTTCTGTGATCCTTCACCATGCTGTACGGATGAAAAACATAAGAACGGATTTGGCTTCCCCATGCAATTTGATTGTATTTTCCCTGAATATCTTCGATTTTTTCCTTGTTTTCTAACTTCTTGATTTCCAAAAGCTTTGAGATTAACATCTTCATTGCGGTTTCTTTGTTGCTGTGCTGGGATCTTTGGTTTTGGCAGGATACCACTACGCCTGTCGGTATATGTGTTATACGTATTGCCGAGTCGGTTGTGTTTACATGCTGCCCGCCCGCACCGCTGGAACGGTAAGTATCTATCTTTAAGTCCGATTCATTGATACCAAAATCTTCATCATCGGTAATTTCCGGTGTTACATCTACCGATGCAAAGGAGGTGTGCCTCCTGTTCGAAGAGTCGAATGGTGAAATTCTAACCAGCCTGTGAACACCTTTTTCGGATTTTAAATATCCGTAAGCATTTTCTCCTTCCACAAGAATGGTAACACTTTTTATTCCTGCTTCCGTATCGGTAAGTATATCCAAAATTGTCATACCGTAGCCTTTAGATTCTATCCACCTTGTGTACATTCTAAACAGCATGTCTGCCCAGTCTTGTGCCTCCGTGCCGCCCGCACCTGCATGTATGGATAAAATTGCGTTATTTTCATCGTATTCACCGCTTAGGAGAGCCACTATCCTCGCACTTTCCAACTGTTCTTCCGCCACATCCATATTTTCCAGAAGCTCAGGCACATGGCTTTCATCCTCTTCTTCGCGTATTAATTCAATGAACAGTTCAATATCATCTACCTGTTGTTTTAAATGATTAAATTCATCGATGCGGTTTGTATTATGCTTTAATTTCTGTGATATTTTCTGAGCATTTTCCTGATTGTTCCAAAATTCCGGTTCCTGCATCTCCGATTCTAAAGTAAAGTTTTCTTCCCTTAACTTTTCCAAGTCAAAGGGAACCACCTACCTCATTTAATATATCATTGAACTTTTTGATTCTTTCAGTAATTTCATACCAGTCAGTCATATTGTCATCTCCTTCTAAAATTATTTGTGTCCGAAACCGTGAGCGGATATTTACATATGCTTTTAAAAAATAATAAAAATATTAAGCGAACATTTGCAGGACACGACTATAATTCTTAGCGAATGAAGGTTGAAAATCCGTTAAACAGCTTGCATTGTTTGAGCAAAGCGAGTTTGCAAGCTGTAGGATTTTTAACCGGAATGAGCTCATAGAATTATTCGTGTCCGAAACCGTGAGCGGATATTTTTATTATTTTTCGCTATAAGCGACATAGTTTACTGCTCATTCGCTCCGCAGCACTTTTTATACTTTTTCCCGCTTCCGCACGGACACGGGTCATTTCTGCCTACCTTTTTCTCTTTATTAACATGAGGCTGCGGCTTGCCTCCAATGCTGTCTGCATCCCCGCCGCTGGCACCTGTTATTCTTGCTACCTGCTTTCGCTGCAATTTTTCCTGTGGCCTTACCCTCATCAGCATTTTAACCGTGTCTTCCTGTATTGCGGAAGTCATTTCTTCAAACATGTCAAATCCTTCTATCTGATAAGCCCTTACAGGGTCTTCATTTCCAATGGCACGAAGACCGATTCCCTGTTTCAGCTGGTCCATGGCGTCTATATGGTCCATCCATTTTGTATCAACATTACGAAGGAGGACAATTCTTTCCACTTCTCTGAAAGTTTCTTCCCCAAACTCTGCTTCCTGCCTTGCATAATGCCTGTCAACGACAGTTCTTACTCTTTCTCTTAAGTCTTCTCTTTTTATATCTTCAGGTTTTACTCCGTCAAAACTGATTAAAAGCGAGAATATTTCAGCTATATATTTGAAAAATCCGGTTAAGTCCCAATTTTCATTGTGTTTGTCTTCGGTTGTATACATGTCAAGAGCCTTGTCAATTAAGGAATCAATCATGTTTGAAATATAATCTTTTAAATCTTCTCCTAAAAGCACCTTTCTTCTTTCTGAATAAATTACTTCTCTTTGCTTATTCATTACATTGTCATATTGGAGAACATGTTTTCTTATATCAAAGTTTCTTCCTTCAACTCTTCCCTGGGCTGTTTCGATTGTCTTTGTCAGCATTCCTGCTTCTAAGGGCTCATCTTCAGGCATTTTTAATGTTTCGATTATTGTTTTAACCTTATCCCCTGCAAAAAGTCTCATTAAATCATCTTCCAAGGATATATAAAAGCGGGTTGAACCTGGGTCTCCCTGCCTGCCTGCACGGCCTCTTAGCTGATTGTCTATACGTCTTGATTCGTGGCGCTCTGTACCGATAATATGAAGTCCGCCTGCTTCTATTACTTTTTGCTGTTCATCTCGAAGTTCATTCTTTGATTCTTCCAATATTTGTTTGTAGGTTTTACGCGCTTCTATTACTTCCGGATCTTCTGTTTCATTAAAACCGTCAGCTTCTGCAATCAGTTCATCGGATAACCCTTTTGACTTTAGTTTATGCTTTGCAATGTATTCAGGATTCCCTCCGAGTACGATGTCGGTTCCTCTTCCTGCCATGTTGGTTGCAATAGTAACAGAGCCAAGCCTTCCTGCCTGCGCTACAATTTCAGCTTCCTTATCGTGCTGCTTCGCATTTAATACTTCATGCTTGATTCCTTGCTTTTTTAAAATTTTACTTAAAATTTCCGATTTTTCTATAGAAATTGTACCTACTAATACCGGCTGTCCTGTTTGGTGTTTTTCAATTATTTCATTTATTACGGATCTGAATTTCCCTATTTCTCCCTTGTAAACAACATCCTGAAAATCGTCTCTTACTACAGGCTTATTGGTCGGAATTTCTATTACATCCACACCGTAAATTTCACGGAATTCATTTTCTTCCGTCTTTGCCGTTCCTGTCATACCGGACAGTTTTTTGTACATTCTGAAGTAATTTTGAAATGTTATGGTGGCAAGTGTTTTTGATTCTTTTCTTACTTCTATTCTTTCCTTTGCTTCGATTGCCTGGTGAAGTCCGTTGGAGTATCTACGTCCGTACATAATACGTCCGGTAAATTCATCAACGATTAAAACTTCTCCGTCTTTAACAATGTAGTCGATATCCTTCTTCATTGTGTTTTGTGCTTTTAAAGCTTGATTTATATGATGCGTAATTTCCATGTTTTCCTGATCGGCTAAATTCTCAACGTTGAAATATCTTTCTGCTTTATTAATACCTCTTGCAGTAAGGGTAACATTTTTTGCTTTTTCATCATGTATAAAATCAACGGTATCATCTTCTTCAACATCACCCATCATATAGTCCATCTTTGATTTCTTTTCTTCAGGCAATTGAATTTTTCCCTTCAAGGTAAGTACAAAGCTGTTTGCCATTTCATAAAGGTCTGTGGACTTTTCGCCTTCTCCGGAGATAATCAAGGGTGTTCTTGCTTCATCTATCAATATTGAGTCAACCTCGTCTATAATGCAGAAATTCAGATCCCTTTGAACCATATCTTCCTTATGGATAACCATGTTGTCTCTTAAGTAATCAAAACCAAATTCATTGTTGGTACCATAGGTAATGTCTGATCTGTATGAATTCAATCTTTCTTCCTTTGTTATGCCGTGGACTATGCAGCCTACAGTCAGCCCCAAGAAATTATGCACCTTTCCCATCCACTCGGCATCACGCCTTGCTAAGTAATCATTTACTGTTACCACATGCACACCGTTACCTTCAAGAGCATTCAAATAAACAGGCAGGGTTGAAACCAATGTTTTTCCTTCTCCTGTTTTCATTTCTGCAATTCTTCCCTGATGAAGCACTATTCCGCCTAAAATCTGAACAGGATAATGCTTCTGGCCTAAAACCCTCCAAGCAGCTTCTCTTACGACTGCAAATGCTTCCGGCAATATATCGTCCTTTGATTCACCATTAGACAGTCTTTGCCTGAATTCGAGAGTCTTATCCTTTAACTGGCTGTCAGTAAAGCCTTCCATTGTCTTTTCCAAGGATAATACTTTATCTACGGTAGGCTGTAATCTTTTAATTTCTTTTTCGCTGTATGAACCAAAAATCTTTTCAAAAAAATTCTTCATTTCAGTATCCTTCCATACATTATTCAAGAGAGCTGAAATATCCGGCTGTGTAGCCTGAGCTCCACGCCCATTGCAGGTTAAATCCTCCGCAGTCTCCGTCTACATCAAGTATTTCACCGGCGAAATACAACCCTTTCACCTTCAAAGACTCCAATGTCTTGGGATTAATCTCTGTAAGCTTAATCCCTCCTGCCGTGGACTGAGCCTGCTGCCATGAATTATGTCCTGTAACTTCAAATTTCCACTCTTTTAAAATATCTATTATTTTATATATTTCTTTCTTGTTTAATTTGCCGCATAGTTTATCAAGTTCATCAAAACCTGCTTCATATAAAACTACCGGAATCAGTTTTTTGTTAATAAAGCCAATCATAGCTTCTTCTATCGTTTTATAGTTCATCTTTATGAATCTGTCCTGAAGAATATCATAAAGCTTAAGCTTTGAATAATTGGGAAACATATCGAGGGTTAACCAGGGATTGTTTTTCTTGTTTAACTCTTCAATAACTTTTCGGCTTACTTGCAGAATAGGAGGTCCTGATATGCCGTAATCGGTAAAAAGTATTTCCCCCTCTTCTTTTCTTATGAGTCTATCGCCTGAGTAGGCTTTCACAATGCCGTCAAATTTTATTCCTGTTATTCTTTTAAAATACTTTCCGCCTAATCTCAACTGAACAAGGGCAGGAAACAGTTCAATTATTTCATGCCCTAAGGACCTGGCTATTTCATATCCTTTCCCGTCAGAGCCAAGCTGAGGACTTGCTTTTCCTCCCGTTGCCAAAATAACCCTGTCTGCAGTAATTGTATCATTTCCAATAATACTAAATTTATCTTTGCTTTTCCTTAAGGCTGTTACGTTAAAATCAGTAATTTCCATAACCTTAAGCCTTTTTATCTCATATCTTAAAACATCCAACACACTTGAAGCCTGCAGAGAATTTGGATATACTTTGCCGCTTTCATCCACATAGGGGTGTATGCCTAATTCATTAAAAAAGACAAGAGTCTTTTCTAAGCCAAAAAATTTCATAACATCTTCTGTAAGAGCCAAATTTTTTGAATGGTAGCATTCCTTTGACAGATTCATATTTGTATAATTGCATCTGCCGTTGCCGGTTGCAAGAATTTTTTTTCCTACTCTGCTTAACTTTTCGAAAATGGTTACTTCAGCACCGTTCTTAGCTGCAGCTATTGCTGCAGTCAGGCCTGATGCGCCTCCGCCTATTACAGCTATTTTCATAATTTATTCCTGTTCCTTGATGGGTTTGTATGTTTTAAGAATTTGCTCCGCCACTTTAAGTCCGTCAATTGAAGCAGACATAATTCCTCCTGCATAACCTGAACCTTCGCCGCAGGGGTAAACTCCCCTTATATTTGATTGCATTTCATCATCCCTTGTAATTCTTACAGGTGATGATGTTCTTGTTTCAACTCCCGTAAGTAGTGCATCAGGCCTGTCGTAATTTGCTAAAAGCTTTCCAAAAGCTGTTATCCCTTCAGACAAGCTTTCACATACATAGTCAGGCATGCAATCCCACAGGTTTGCAAAGGTACAGCCGGGCCTGTATGTGGGATATATTTCGCCGAAGGATGAGGAAACATTTTTCTCTTTAAAATCTTTAAAAAGCTGCACCGGCGCATGATAATTTGCGCCGCCTGCTTCATAGGCTTTTCTTTCCCAATGTCTTTGGAATTCTACACCTGCCATTGGGTTTTCATCACCGCCGAAATCTTCGGGATTTATCTGCACTACCACGGCAGAATTTGCATTTTCCAAATCTCTTTCGTGAAAACTCATTCCGTTTGTAACAACGCCCTCTGCTTCAGAGGCAGAGGCGGTTACGACTCCCCCCGGACACATGCAAAATGTATAAACGCTTCTTCCATTTTTGCTTTTATGAACAAATTTATAGTCAGCAGGTCCTAAAAGAGGGTTGCCTGCCATTTCTCCGTACTGAGCTTCGCTGATCATTTTTTGAGGGTGTTCAACTCTTACACCAATAGCGAAGGATTTGGATGTAAGTTCTAATTTACTGTTCAGCATTTCAAATGTATCCCTTGCACTGTGGCCTATTGCAAGCACCAATATATCTGTTTCAATAATGTCGCTTTCGGTAACAATGCGGTAAACTGCGTTATCCTTAATTATAATATCTGTTAAACATTCTTCAAATCTGAATGTACCGCCCATGCTTATTATTTTTTTTCTAATATTCACAAGGACATTTCTAAGAAGGTCTGTTCCTATATGAGGTTTGTTAATATATGTGATTTCCGCCGGAGCGCCTGCTTCAACAAATTCTTCCAATACTTTTTTGCCTCTTTTTGACCTGTCCTTAATTAAAGTGTTAAGTTTTCCGTCTGAAAATGTTCCTGCTCCCCCTTCCCCAAACTGCACATTTGAGTCTAAATCCAAAATGCCTTCTTTCCAGAATTTCTCAACATCCTTGACTCTTTCTTTAACAGTCTTCCCTCTTTCAAGAATTATGGGTTTGTAGCCTTTTTCTGCAAGAAGCAATGCACAAAAAAGCCCTGCGGGACCGCTTCCTACCACTACAGGTCTGTTATTTAAAGGCTTTTCTCCTGTAGCTTTTACATCATAAATAAATGGCTCTGCAACAGAAATATTGTTGTTTCTTTTGGAAATTTTCACTTCCTTGTATGTATCAACATCTAAAGCATAAATAAACAGTATTTCGTCTTTTTTCCTTGCATCTATTGATTTTCTGAAAATAGAAACCTCTTTAATTTCTTCTTTTTTTATTCTTAAAGCTTCTGCTGCTTTTATTAACAGCTCTTCCTCCTTATGATTTATAGGCAGCTTAATTTGCTGAATTCTATACATTTGGTATACCTCTTGCTTCCTGTCATTTATAATTCTGCCATGTACTATATTTTCCCTATCGGTCAATCGGGCTTGACATAATAATATATGTTTCTGTATTGCCGTAAGACTGAATTTCTCTTACTAATTCTTCCAAATGTTTCATTTCTCTTAAATGTGCTTTTATAATCATGCTGTGAGGACCTGTAACATGATGGCATTTCACTATTTCTTCTGAGTTTTCGGCAAACTTAAGAAAATCCTCCTGATTTTCGGGTTTTATTGATGCATTTATTAAAACACTGATAGGCTTGCCAATTTTGTCATTGTTTATTACAGCTATATAACGCTGAATTACACTCGTGTCCTCTAATTTTTTTACTCTTTCTGCCGCGGCAGGAGGACTTAATGATACCGCCTTGGCTAATTCCTTCATTGTAATTCTTCCGTTATTCTGCAATATGCTGATAATTTTTAAATCTGTCTGATCCATTTTGCACCACCTTATTATTATATACCTAAAAACAGATTTTTTATAAATTATTATAATTAAATCATGTACAAAATCATTAATATATGCTATTGTATGTATTAAAATGATAACAATTTATTATCTTTATTACCAAAATACAAAGGTATTATACCATAAGTTTAATAATCATATCAAGGAAAAGAAATTAGAGTTAATATTAATTTAACATTATTAAAGGAGAAGGAGAAAAATGACAAAACTTAAAATTACAGAAACATCTCTGAGAGATGGACATCAATCATTGATAGCAACAAGGCTTTCAACTGACGAAATGCTTCCTATTCTGCATGAAATGGATAAGGCAGGATATCATGCAATGGAAGTGTGGGGAGGAGCAACATTTGATACCTGTCTCAGGTACTTAAATGAAGATCCTTGGGAAAGACTTAGGAAAATAAGAGCAAATATTAAAAATACCAAGCTTCAAATGCTTTCCCGCGGACAAAATTTATTGGGATATAAAAATTATCCTGATGATATTGTTGAAAGGTTTCATAAAAATGCAATTTATGAAGGGATTGATATAGTCAGAGTATTTGATGCACTTAATGACATAAGAAACCTGCAAAAAACCATAGATACGGTAAAATCGGAAGGTGCACATTTGCAGTGTGCCATATCCTATACCACCAGCCCTGTACATACAAAAGAATATTTCCTTAAATTAATAAAGGATTTCGAAAATGCAGGAGCAGACTCAATATGTATCAAGGATATGTCAGGAATATTGCTGCCTTATGTTGCTTATGATTTAGTTAAATCTATTAAGGAAGTTACAAGCCTGCCTGTGGAGCTTCACACCCACTGTACGGGAGGAATCGGAGAAATGTCTGTTTTAAAAGCAGTGGAAGCAGGAGTTGATATTGTTGACACTGCCATATCGCCTTTATCATCAGGAACTTCACAGCCATCAACTGAATCTCTTTGTTTGACCCTTAAGGATTCAGAAAGAGATCCTCAGCTTGATTTGCATGTGTTAAATAATATTGCGGACCATTTTAAAAATGTTATGAAAAAATTCGAAGATGAAGGAATATTAAGTACAAAGGTACTTATGACAGAGCCGAAAGCTCTATTATATCAAATACCCGGAGGTATGCTTTCAAACTTACTTATACAAATGAAGTCCCTTAATGCAGTGGACAAATATCAAGCCGTTTTGGATGAAGTTCCAAAAGTAAGAGAAGAATTGGGTTATCCTCCGCTGGTTACTCCAATGAGCCAAATAGTAGGAGCACAAGCAGTGTTCAATATAGTTACCGGAGAAAGATACAAGGTTATACCGACGGAAATAAGAAATTATGTAAGGGGTCAATACGGAAAATCAGCGGCTCCCATATCCGATGAAATTAAAAAGCTTATTATCGGGGATGAAGAAGTGATAACAGTACGCCCTGCTGACCTTTTAGAGAACAGCTATGAGAAGATGAAGGAAGAAATAGGAGGCCTTGCAAAGTCTGAGCAAGATGTTTTATCCTATGCACTTTTCCCGCCGGTTGCAAAGGCCTTCTTCGAAAAAAGAGCCGATGGGGACGTACCTTGCTGTCCCACTTTTTGAACTGCACCCTTTCAAGTAGGCAGTTATAATTGTTAAACAAGAAACCTCCGGAGAATTACCTTAAAAGCCAAACTCCGGAGTTTTTTTAATTGATTTAATCTTTTTACATGTTCGCTATTTCTTATTTCGTAGCATTTTTATGCATGCCACAGCATTTCTTGTATTTTTTACCGCTGCCGCAAGGGCATGGTTCATTGCGTCCAATTTTATTAGACTTTGTCATTTTAATTATTTTTGCCTTTGCTGTGTTACCATCAAAAGGTTTCGATGGTAAAGGTTTTAGATGCTTCTTTTCTTCTTGGAATAATTCATTTGGAGTATAACCTTTTAACACCCATTGTCGAGTATTGTTAGACAGTTCAGTTATTTTTGCAGTTAAAATTTGAAGATATTCAAAAGAAGGAATTTCTAACCATGTTTGTAAATACTCAATAATAAATATTGGTTTTGAATCCAAATTTATCAAATTTGTTAATTGGGTTGATATTTCATCTATAGCATCATTTTTTAAGTCATAATTCAATAGTAAAAAATTAATAAATCCTTCCATTTCAGGAGAGTTGTTATTATGATTTGGATTGCCTGCCTTTAAAAGTTGATTTTTAGTAAATTGATAATAATCAATATTAGGTCTTTTATTATGTTCTGCTATAATATTTTCGCTGTCATATACTCTCGCATCTTTGTAACCATATGCTGTTTTATTCATATTTTCATATAAATTGCAAGCAAGTGATATAACATCTACAAACTGATTAATATTTATATTCTTTTCAACATACTTCTGTACATTCTTAATAAGTCGCCATGAATCCATTACGCCATAGTAATAAAGCATTCCTTGTGTTAATTGTATCCACTCTGTATTTCTATAAATCACTTTTTCCGTTTCTGCAGCATCTAATAAATTAAATTCCTCTATTAATTCAACCGGCATGGTAAGTATCCTTTTTCCGTTCTTAAGTCCGGGAAAAGCAATTCCATACCTCATAAAATTCTCTACGATAGAAAATTCGATGTCCTTGCAAAATATTGCTCCTGAATTTTTAACTATTGATTTTATTAAATCATACATGTCTTGATCTAATATACGTATTATTCCTTCAAATTTATGGGGTATTATTTTAATTAGCTCAGATGCTAATTCTGATTTTTTCAAAGAGCCTAACCCATCTAATTTATAGTTTTTACGAATATATGACATTTCATCCTTAGTCAACCTATAAATTACATCATTTAAGCTGCATGGAATTTCTATTTCATTAAAAAGCTTTTTCTCTCTTCTTTCTTGTAGGTATTCCATATGTTTTTTAGCATCTTCCATAACCTTTAGCATGATTATAGCTGTTTCTTTATTTAACTTTTTATCCATTTTTGCCAACCCTTTGGGGGACGTACTTCGGTGTCCCACTTTTTAAGTATCTCATATTTTCCTTATTTATTTTAATTGTCTCATTTACACCTTGATATTACGCCTCTGGAAATTCCAGTAACTCTTTCAATCTGTCTAATAGAAAACTTCTCAATTGTTTTTAACTGGATAATTATTTTATTTCTTTCTTTAATAGGCATTTCTCCTAATTTGAAAGGGTCTTTACCGCCTAATATTTCTTTTATTCGTGCCTTTACAAATTCGTCATCAAGTTTTTGTTCTTTTTTTGATATTTCATATTCTTCTTTAACAATTTCAAAATTAAACTTTACGAAACTGTCTCTATCAATTATCGACAGTATAAGGCCTGTATTGCATATTTCACTTATTCCTATATATTCTTTAAAGCTACTCCACTTATAATTGTCTATTTTAGATGTTAACCCGCCCTTAACAGGGTTTTGGTGTATATACCTTGCTAAAGTTAATAAGTAATCTTCCGTTTCAACAGGCTCACTTTTAAATCTATTTGCTATTAGTATTCCGCTTCTATCATATTTCCGGTTAAACCAGCCCGCATACCTTGTAAGCATTCTTTTCATTATTAATGATATTTCTGCCAATTCTGATTCCTTAATAATTAGGTGTGCGTGATTGTTCATTAAAACATATGCGTAAATATCAAAGTTTATATTTTCTTTTAAATCAGAAATAATTTCTAGAATTTTCTCATAATCTTTATCTTCCTCAAAAATATTGAACCTGTTAACTCCCCTAAAAATAACATGATATATTCCGGTCTCACTTAATCTTCTGGCGACTCTTGGCATAAAAACCACCTGACCTTTTTGTTTAATTATATGATATTTCCCATATAATGTCAAAATGTTTAATGATTTCACCCTTGTTATCTCTTGCTTTTAGGGAATTTTCTCTTGATTTAACATATCTTGATAATATATAATTATTTTAGATCTTTAAATGCTTTGCTCAATTCTGAGATTAAAACATTTTTCCGCTGTTTAGCTCTCCTATATAACTTAGTTGCTTCCGTTTTATTTCCGGCTTTATAAGCCTCTTTTATCAGGAAGATAAAAACTTCCGTTATTTTTGAATCACGGCACTTATCTAATGCTTCATTTGCAACTTTTATTGCCTCCTCTGTATTATTATGCGAATCATAATATTCAATTAATTCCAAATAAACATCTGCTGATTTTGATATATTTCTTTTTAAATATAAAACATATTCCTCGTCATGACCATATTCATAATATATCTTTGCTGCCTGTTTTTGATATTCCCTTGATCTATTTTTCATCATTATATCAGCTTTATCAAGATATTCCTCTCCTGTGTTACAAAGAACTTCCAATAAATCCGTCATAGGATCAATGCAACCATAATAATCATAGCCATCATTATCAACAATATCTTGTAAAACTCGCTTTCTGACATCCCATGATTCTGAATTATTTTTCAAATGTCTGACCAATGCCTCACATATATTCCAAATTTCATCAATTTCTAACTGATCATCAATATATGGCTCATACCTTAACCATTGTATTAATTCTTGAATTTGCTTCCAGCAGGAATTCAATATTGAAATTTGATTGTCAATATTTTGTTTTCCTTTTTTCATCCTTTTCAAATCTTCAATCAGATTCATTTCACGATCTAACTTCTTCTCTAAATAATATCCTTCTCTTGAATACTTCTTGGAATATTTCTCTTGCACCTCTTTTGTATCTATTTCTATAAACGTTTCAAGCAAAAGTATCATCTCATTATGCACTTCTTTATTTTCTATGCTGTCAATTACATTGCTTGGCAATATAACATTGCACAAAGGCAACATCAAAAGCTCAATCAACTGCTGTGCAAGTTCTCCCGCTTTCAAATCTTTATGTACCATATAAAATGCGTACAGCCAATCATAAACTACCTCTGTTTTATTTGTACTTAACATTCCATGCTCATATGCTGTATCTATAGTGAAAGGCTCTTCTTCTATTGAAAAATCTTCTGAATCTTCAGCTTCAACAATACAAAACTCCAACCTGCAAATTTGTCCTAGGATTTTGTTCGTCTGTTCATATTCCTCCAGTTCATTTAGGTCATGGCATCCCTTAAATATATTATCTATAAAATACATTGCTTGATTTGGGTCATTGTACCAGACCTCCCAATCATCCATATATCTACCTGAACCATCAAATTCATAATAATGCGTCTCATACTCTAAGCAGATTTTACCTTCACTAACCTGTTTACAAAACTCATCTATTATTTCATTACTTGGCATGTCTATAATCAATTTTTCTCGTGACAAGCTTTTAAGAAAATCTTGTTGTTTAGTTTCATTTAACAACTGTGCTTGCATGATAATCCATTTATCCTTTTCCTGCGATGACATCAATGCCAATTGCCTTTTTGTTTCTTGAATAAACACATTCTTTTTTGTTATCTCATCTTTACTTTTATAATACATTTTCTTACTCCATAATCTAATTCATCCATATAGTTAGGCTTATAATTTCGGATGATCATAATATAATTTTATGCTAAATATTAGCATTAGCTCGTTCTATGATTTCCTGGACTATTGATGTTTTGGTATCTGTGTAGTGCCGAACACGCCGCCACTTATTCTTTGCCAAGTTTCACTTGACTTGTTCATATTTGTTCCGATCAGTTTCATTATTCTGCAATCAATCACCATCATCTCATACTTCTTTGTTAAGATTGCACTTAATTATTGATCTGTCTGGCTCACCCAGTTAAGAAATAAGGTTCCCAGTTAATTTCTTCAAAGGCTTTGTTCATATTTTTCTATGCTACTCCCAATCTTTTATATTGTATTTGTTCAAAAGATTCCTTGCTAATTTTATACCTTCTTCAGTTAATGCAACAGACTTGGAACGATAACTTCCTTGCCTAATATAATCTTCATCGTCTAATTCATTAATAATGCCAAAATCATATCCTTTCCAAGCCATATCCATGCTTGATTCAAATCGGTTGTTTTCATTAAATCTTGATAAATACATTAGAATCATTGTCAATTCTTTCATAGCCTTTTTAGGATTTGTATTATCCACTTTAAAATCCTCCCTTTCACTCCATTCTCTTTCTCTTCCAAAAAACTTCATAGCATTTTTCTATATATATACATTATATAAGTCATTTACCAACCTAGCAAGAAATAAATATACATATAATTAAATGAAAATTAATAATAAAAGTGGGACAGTAAGGTACGTCCCCATTGTCCCTATAGGTTTTTGAGTTGGTTTTGCATTAAGACCCCAACTATTTCTGCAAATCTTTCGGGATAATATATACGGGCAAAATTGTGTCCGTATATTTTTTTTGCTGTTGGTATGTCCTCGTCTTCGCCGGTAAAGACGCAGAGTATGGAATTGCCGTTATTTATACCTTTTTTTACTTCAACGGCTGTATCTATTATGCCGGTTGCTCCGGCATACTTGGTTTGCTCCTGCTTTATTCCCGTGTCAGGAATGCACTGAGTATCATTAGGCTTGCAGTCTGAAAGAACTATTAGAATTTTATTGAAATAGTTGCTGCTTTCCATCATGTACAATGCAGTTCGGATTGCTAATCCGTCCCGATTGCAGCCTGTAGTTTTATAATTGAATATTTTATTATTTTTATCTGTTTCATCATAATCGCGATAAAGATTTATAACGGTGTAGTTTCTTAAGCTTGAGAATGAGTAAACCCTGACGGGAATTTGACATTGTGTGAAGCTTTCAGCAATAATATAACCTTCCGCTGCAATTGTTTCCTGTCTTTCATCCTGTGATGCGGATGCATCAAGCAAAATATCTACGGAAATGTTTCCAATGTCATTATTATATATTTTTGTAAAAATTTTATTATCATTTAAATATATGTTTCTCCATATTTTCGGTGCATTAAGTCTGCCTGCTTCAGAGCTGCCGGTATATGACTCAAAATAAGCAAGCATTGTATTCCTAATTTTGTTTGTAAGTTTTAAAATGCTGTTTTTATATTTTATATAATTTGCATTAAAATGGTCTAAATTAATTTCTCTTTGTTCCTTCAATGCCTTATTGTAGTACAATGCATTGGTGTCATTGCCAAATTCATCATCAAATTCTCCTCTGGTGAAATGAAGATGAGTATTTTTGTGGTTTCCTACACAAAGGCTCCGCTCTATTAAATATGTTTTTTGCTCGGAAATAATTGAAGCGCCGAAATATTTACGAATAAATTGTCTTTCTGAATCATCTTTCTTTTCAATTCTAACCTTGCGGACAGGCTTTTTAATTTTTTCCTTTAATTTTTCATAGTAAATTTCTCTTGATGTTTCTGCTGAATCCAAATACAGCTCCTTCATGGTTTCCATATCAGAGTCGCTCAGTCTTTCTTCTTCGCCGTATTGGAGCTGTTTTTGTATTCTTTTTTTGTTTTTTTCGGCATTTACTTCATATTGCCCGTAATTGAACCTGAAATATGTCTTGATTATTTGGTTCATTTTTAAAATTATTTCTTCTGTTGTTACATCACCGAATTCAAGAGAGTTTAAAATATTGAGAGCATTTCCTGTTATTCCCGGAGCCTTCCCAAGTACTCTTCTAAAATGAGCATTTAGAATTACATTTAATAAATTATCATCTTGAACTGCAGTTTCACCTGCTAAAACTTTCCTTGCATAATTTTTTCTAAGGATTAACAGTACAGGTCTTTCGTTTTTTCCTTTATCGAATGCACATTTTTCCAAGCCTATCCAGAATAGTTTTTCATAAAACTCGTGCTCACTGTCTGTTTTCAGATAATTAAAGAAACCTCCAAGCAAAGTATAGTCATAGTATTTGTGAACAGCTCCTATTATATAGTTCCAATAGATATCTGCTTCTCCATTTTCATCATAGGCTTTGAATTGAGGCTCAATGGAATAGTCATCCGATGCATTCCAAATAATATTGAGAGCTCTTTTATTATCTGCTGAGTTATTCATGCTCACCTGAAAATTTCATTCCTTCCCAAATTATCGGCTATCCTGAGACGGATAACATCTTCCACAAGTGTACGCTCAAAATCATCAAATGATTTATTTGTAATTCCCATTTGTAATGCTTTATTGGGGGACAGCCCTTTATCCATTAAGTTGATTGAAGCAAGAAGCCCTCTTAAGTCAACTGATTTAGTTGAAATTTCGGAATTTTCGCTTTTTAGCTGCAAATCCTTGAAAAGTCCGGCAAACTGTTCAACATATTCATCTCTTAAACCGGGATATTCTCTTTGCAATAACTTTCTTAAATTCTTTGTAGAAATATTAGGCATATTTATAACCATGAAACGTGAGGTCAATGCTTCGTTTAACTCTCTTGTGCCTGCATAACCGTAATTCATGGTTGCTATAAAGCGGCTTGCATTGTCTATCACAATTTTATCATAGCCGGGTACGTCTATTATTCTTCTATAATCCAATGTGGCATGCAAGACTGCCACTGAATCATTTTTTGCCATGTTGATTTCATCCAATACTCCAAAACCGCCCCATTTTGCACATTCGTATATGGGACCGTTTCTGAATACAACCTGACCGTTCTTGAATGTATCTGTTCCAATCAATGATGTGGAATCAGTGTTTACATGAAATGAAATATCCCATTTCGGCCTGCCGAATACTGCCGATAAATTTTCTGCCAGCACATTTTTCCCTGTAGCTTTGGAGCCAACCAACAGCAGGTTCTCGCCGCAAATAAGAGCAGTAATTGCTTCTTCCCAAACATCGTTGCCGTAATAATTGTATTTTGGCGTAGGAATTCTGTATTCCAACTTTGATTCTACTTTATAAAAATTCCTGAACCTTTCAATGTCATTTATAAGGGTTTCGCTTATTCCTTCTTTTCTTAAAAAATTTAACATTGTTAGCCTCCATGAGTGTTTATTCCCCCGCAGTCTCATTCACCAATGTATTTACTCCCTCTGGTCGTATACATTGGGAATTCGT
>ENA-UOOK01002062-UOOK01002062.1-fermentation-metagenome-genome-assembly--contig:-NODE-2062-length-25384-cov-22.528959_pt1 | contig 25384 bp, 20 predicted proteins | sample MGYA00245777_ERZ724023 | MGnify/ENA primary metagenome ERZ724023 (study PRJEB28704, sample SAMN03018312) | fermentation metagenome | biome: anthropogenic terrestrial biome; feature: soil... | reverse complement strand
ACACGCAAGTCAGCATATTAAGAGTGCTTCAAAATAAGGAGATTGTAAGAATAGGAGGCAGTAAGTCTAAACCCATAGATATAAGAGTTATCGCAGCAACCAACAAAAACTTGCTCCAAAGTATTCAGGATAATTCCTTCCGGGAAGAGCTTTATTACAGACTTAATGTATTTACTATAAATGTTCCTTCGTTAAGGGAGCGTAAAAGAGATATTCTCACATTAGCCGAGCATTTTATAAGTTATTACAATAGGGCATTAAATAAAAATGTAGTAAAAATCAACGAAGATGTAATAGATGTATTTAATAAATATTCCTGGCCCGGAAATATCCGGGAATTGGAAAACATTATAGAAAGAGCTATAAACATTGTGGAAAGTGATACAATAACTATAAAAGATTTGCCGTTTGAACTTCAGAAGTTAGTTGGTGATAATTCTAATAAAGATACCATTGACAATAAAGATAATATTAGCTTAAATAATAAAGATAATATTCAGGCAGATATGACTGATAAAAAAATGAATTTAGAGAAAGATGAATTAATAAAGTCATTAATTATTAACAACGGTAATGTAATAAAATCGGCACAGCAGTTGGGAATAAGCCGAAGAACATTATATAGAAAATTGGACAAATATAATATTTCAATCGATAGTTTCCGATGATTTAGCAAAAAACAAAATAAAGGAATGTGATATTAATGAAAATGATAATCAATGGACAAAAGAAAGACTCAAGCAACAACATGGTTATAGAAATAATAAACCCTTTTAACAGGGATTTTTTGGATACAGTTCCAAGTGCAACGGAGGAGGATCTTGAATTAGCTTTGGAATACGCATCTGCAGGTAAAAAGGTTTGGGGAGAAACACCTTTATATAAGCGTTCAAAAATTCTATTGCAATTTGCAGAAAAGATCAAAGAACACAGAGAAGAATTTTCTGTGCTTTTGTGTAAGGAAACCGGAAAGACTATTAAAGAAGCAAGGATTGAATTAACCTCAGTACATCATATCTTCCGCAATTTTATAGAACATGCAAACCATCTTTATGGTATAACCATACCCGATAGTCAGCCCGGCGGTGAAAATGACATAATATTCACCCGCAGGGAGCCCTTGGGAGTTGTAGCATGCATAATACCCTTTAATTTTCCTGCCTTAACATATGCATACAAGGTTGCGCCTGCTTTAATAACAGGTAACTCTGTTATAGTAAAGCCTCCTTCCGATAACCCTATGACCCTTATTCGCATGACCGAACTGCTTTTGGAATGCGGAATGCCCGAAAGTGCAATCCAGATTGTAACAGGCAGTGGTTCCGTTGTTGGTAAATACTTGGTTGAAAGCTCTAAAATCAATGCTGTAAGCCTTACGGGAAGCACTGCGGTAGGTATCGAAACCGCAAAATCTGCTGCACATAATTTGCATCGTGTACACCTTGAATTGGGCGGAAATGACGCTTTAATTGTCTATGAGGATGCAAATATTGAATTGGCTGTAAGAGAAGCAGTACTTTCAAGAACTACAAATGCAGGACAGGCATGTATTGCCTCAAAACGTTTTATTGTACATAATTCCATCAAGGATAAATTTACACATCTCCTTATAGAAAGATTGAATAAATTAAAAATAGGCGATCCCCTTGACCCCGAAACGCATATGGGCTGTCTCATTAATGAAAATGCGGCAATTGAAGTAAAAAGGCAGGTAGATTTAACCATTGAACAAGGTGCAAAATGTATTTGCGGTGGAAATATTTTCAATAAAACATTTTTCCAACCGACGGTTCTTGAAGAAATAACTCCTGATATGGACATTGCTAAAGACATGGAGGTATTTGGCCCAGTTTTTCCTATTATTGGATTTGATAATGAGGATGAAGTAATATCCATACACAATTCATCTGTTTATGGATTAAATGGAGGAATCATTACTGATGATACCAACAAGGCTCTCAGAACAGCGTCTAAATTGGAATGCGGAGGGGTAGTCATAAACGGCAGCGGAATATACAGAAATCCCGACATCGCATTTGGCGGATATAAAATGAGCGGAATTGGCAGAGAAGGTGTAAGTGCTACATTAGAAGAGCTTACCCAAGTAAAAACAATTGTTATGAAAAATGTTTTAAAATAAGATAGTCTTAAAAAAAGGTGTTATCAATTTTAATTGACAACACCTTTTTCTTATTTAATATCAGTATAGTTTGGCATATATTTTAGTTAAATCCTCTTCTGTAAACGGAACGTAGTTGTTTACCAAAAGTCTTTGCTGTGTTTCAATTACGCTTTTGGCAAAGCCCTTTATTTCTTCTTCCTTCATTCCGTACTCTTTTAAGGGCTTAAGTGCCAATAAATTGTTAAGAAGCTTTCCTAAGTCTTCAAATGCTTTATCCTCTGTGGTTCCGATAATATTTGCGATTAATTTCTTAAGATCTTGAATTTTGCCTACTGGCTGCTTCATTTCATAATATTTGAATACTTCTATGAAAAATTGATAATTTGCTTCCCCGTGCGGAACATGATAAACTCCTCCAAGGGGATATGACATTGCATGAACGGCACCTACACCTGTGTTTCCGAATGCAATACCGGCATAATTGCTTGCTACTAAGAAGTCTTCTATTATTGTTCTGAAATGCTCCTGACCATTTTTTACTACCTCCATGTAGCTTTTCAATATAATTTCCATTGCTTTTATACTGAATAATTCCGTATAACTGCATGTTTTTGGTGATACGAAGGATTCTGCCGCATGAATCAATGCATCCACGGAACTTGTCACAAACACCTTGTAAGGAAGTTTGATTAATAATTCCGGTATCATTACAGCATAATCAGCATATAATTCATCTCCCGATAATCCTAATTTAGTATTTTTCTTCGTTAATAATGCTATGGATATATTTGTAACCTCACTGCCTGTTCCGCATGTCGTAGGAATAATTATTAATTTTTTCTCTTTAACTATGGGAACTTCTCTTAAGAATAGTTGCTCCGAGCATTTAGCTTGTTTCAATGCAAATAACTTGGCAATATCAACTATACTTCCTCCGCCTATTGCAATTACCCTGTTAAAATTTATATTTTTTATGTCGGATAATATTCTGTCTATCATTTCATCCGTCGGCTCTCCAAGGGCATAATGCTCAGGGAATACAACGTTTAATTTTTCTTTTTTATCCTTTAAATACGTGTTGTATATGGGATCAATTGTCAGAATAAGGTCATTTTCACCAATCTCAAATATTTTGTAAAATTCATCAAATGTATCTATTTTGTGTATTTCCGGTTTAATAAGTAACTGTTTCATTCCTTCTCCTCTCCTATTTATATTACCTTAAATCTTTTTTCATATTCTGAAGCCAATCCATCTCTGAAATCAGGATGTGCAAGGTATGAAGGCTCTCCCACTGCATGACCTATAACAACTCTGTCTTTGGACTTGACTTTCTTAACCGCTTCTTCGGCTGTCATAAGTCTATCGTTATATATTTCTTTCCAATTCAATATTTTACCTCCCGAACAGGTTTGGATTTTTATATTATTTTTATATTATTCTTCTACCTTTGCTATTGCTTTTGCCAATGCTTTCTTGCCGGTTATATTTCCTTGCCTTGAAATCATAATTCTTTGAGCCTGTGGTGAGCCCGCACCGTGCATTGATTCCGTCCTGTAGCCTACCGCTGCGGTTCCCAATGTAATGTTTTCAATTAGCCTTAACACTTTCAGCCTGTTTTCAACCGATACACCTTTTACTCCCGCAAAGTATTTTTCAACATATGGTCCGATTTTCGGGTCTTTTAAGTCTTTTTCAGATGGTGCCGTTACCATTAATCCGCCTGCTATATCTTCCGCTAATCTTGCTATTTCGTATGGGAATCTTGTTACGTTTTGTTTACATACATTTGCAAGCAATAGGTCTATCTGGTAGTTTCCCGCTTCCATCTTCATTCCTTCGGCTGAACATGCTATTCCGCTTGAGTATAATGTTTCGTTTAAGTGTGTCATTAACCTCCAAATTTTTATTTTATTATAATATATCTAAGATATAGCATTTTTTATGCCAATAACACTTAAATCACGTTTATCACATTTATCTTCATTAAAAAATATAATTTTCATGTTAATCAGTGTACTAATCATGCCATTTTACTTTTTTAAAATTACTGATTGAATAAATATATATTTTAATTTGCAGTGAGATAATTATGGCACATTCTTAATGAAAATCAATTATATATGTCCCATGTGTCACATCTTATTCCATTTAATGCATATCCCCCCCTTAGATAAAGTGAATCGCCTTATCTGATGTAGAAATAATTCTATTATCATTTTTGTAGTTTTGTGTTATACTTTTAATAGCATAAGTCTCTATTTTTGGTTTTTGTTTTTCGGTAATTCAATTATATCATAAACGTTGTTTCATGCTGTCTTTATTATTAAATAATATTGAATTTTCAAGGCTCATTCGCTATTTTATAACTGCGAAGTTTATGTTATTAATTAAAGCTTAAGTCCATATCTTATCTCTACTGAATATAAGAATAAAAGCCGAATTTGAGGTATAACCGCATTTAAATCATAGTTTGAATTGTTAATTGAGTAATTAAAAGGAGCAGAAGATGAAAAATAATATAAGTGCAACAAAAGATAAAATTACTCCAGTACGTATTCATTTAGAATTAAAAGATGATTATCTTTCAGATTATCAAAAAAGGATGCTGAGAAGATATGGAGAATCTATTACTGGTGAAGCCATAAACAGAGATATTCTTATTCCTTCTGATATGCCACTACATAATCTTCACTATGCAATTCAAAAACTATTTGGATGGCAGAATTCCCATTTGCGTAGTTTTTATTTACCTGAGGATATATATAATAAATTGACTGGTGGTACAGTTATGGGCTGGTCTGATTTAGTAGGTATACTATTCCAACCACCATCTGAAGCAGAAAATGATGTTTTTTGGGATGATGACTATGAGAGTGGTAGTTTCAAAGTTTGGCTTAAGAAAAAATATACGGGTCCATATATATATGGAGGAATTATGGAGCATCCCAAAATAGCTAAAGAGGATATAAAGGAGCTATTGGAGCGTTTTAGCATGTTAGAAGTTAGAGAACCATTCGGAGATTATATGGAACGAGCAAAACAAGATGAAAATGCTGAAATAAAAATAATAAAAAAGGCACCGTTAATTAATCTGACACTTGAAGAGATGAATTCATCCATTATCATAGATGGTGGCACTGAAAGTTTGTTGGAACGATTAGAGGTAAATAAAGTTATTGCAGCTCAAGATGAAGATATTGCTTCAAAAAGGTTATTCCCCGTAACCAAGGAACTTATTTATAATTACGACTTTGGAGACAATTGGATAGTTAAAATAACCAAGTACAAAGATTGTGAAGATTTACTAAAGCAAAATATTATTAATGAATATGAGTTGGAAGAGGCAGAAGAGATCGTATTAGATAAGCACAAACCAGTTTGCATTAATAAAGAGGGCATATCTGTACTTGATGATGTTGGTGGATTAAGCGGCTTTGCTGATTTCTTAGGTATAATCTATGAAGGAGAAGATAAGAAAGAGGTATCTATTGCTCGTGCATGGGCAAAGAGCCTTGGTTGGAGTATTACAAAAATTTCTAATAAAATGATGTTATAGTTAAAAAATAGGTTAAAAGGTATTTTCAAGAATTCCATAGTAAAGAGAGGATTTTAAAGTGGAAAAAACAACTCCGGAAAAAGCAATGAAAGAATTAACAATGATTCTAATGTATTTATCAAGGTTTAATGAAGGTAACAGCTTTGGTTCAAGTATGGATATGGCTTGGAAAGGATATGATTTTGATATTATTAATGAATTGGATGAGGAAGATTATATAAGGCAGGGGAGTCATCGCTCTAAGTCTGTTGCAATTACTGAGGAAGGTATGAAATTAGCACAGAATCTTATGAACAAATATAATATAACTGATTGGAAATAAGAAAATCACTACACAGTTTTGAAAGGGGGTAATTTTAATAATTTTAAAACTCTTTTAAGAAAAATTGCGGCACATGCAGGAAATGGATATAGAAAGGAGAATATGTGATTGCTATTTTTTGATGCGGTCATATGATGATATATCTATAGTGGAAAAAGAAGGTGTTGGAAAAAGAGGAACAAAGTTTCTTGTTCACGAATTATTTAATTTCAAACGGTACAGTGTGATATTGCCTTTTATCACATCTATCATGCAGGTCTCTTTGTCATTAGTCCTGATTATCATGCCTAAGGTAGTACTTGACGCAGTGGAACAGAAGGATGACTTGCAAAGTTTATTCATAAAAATATTAATCTTAGGTTTAATATTTACGATAACATCAATCTTGAATATGAGATTTCATAATGCAATAAAAATATGTTCCCAAGAATTTTTGTATAAAAGAATGACTGTGTTATGGATAGATAAGGCGATTTCTATGGATTATAATGTTCTAATCTCCAACAAAGGTAAAGTGTTGCTTGAAAAAGCCAGACAGGCTATCAGCAGTCCTAATTGGGGAATTGTAGAATTTTTGGATAAATTCACATCTGTTTTAGAAGCGGCTTCCGGTTTGGTGATCTACTGCATCATTGTTGGAAAGCTTAACATATTTGTTGCTTTCATACTGATTTTATTTTTCATGATTGAACTTCTGGTTGGCATTAGAATTGAAAAGAAAAAGCAAACGTTGAAAGACGATCGAGCAAATGCGACACGTAGAATCAATTATATGGCCTACTTTACGAGAGGAATGCAGGAAGGTAAGGATATAAGAATTTTTCCATGAGTGCATTATTAAAAAAGATGAGCCAAATGGTGATTACGGATAAACGAAATGTTGAAGAAAAAGCAGAAAAGTTGATGGCTTATCATTTTTCTATTACAGCTTTTCTGATATTACTTAGAGATGGATTTACATATATGTATTTATGCTATCTTTACATTCAAGGTGGTCTATCGATTGGTGATTTTATCTTCTATTTTGCTGCGATTGCAGGAGTAGGAAACTGGTTGACAAAACTTTCAGATTCATTTTCGGGTTATATAGAGACGAATAATTTTGTGAAAGATTTTAACGAGTTTATGGAGCTTGCTGACTCAGAAGAACAGGGGAAAGCAGCATCTTATATTGAAGCTCCGATAGAGATAGAATTTAAAGGTGTATCTTTCTCATATCACACGATGGTTGACGGTGAAGAGAAAGAAATCCAAGTTTTAGATGGATTCAATGTTAAGATTCATAAGGGGGAGAAGGTTGCGATTGTCGGCGTTAATGGCGCAGGAAAATCAACTTTCATTAAGTTGCTTTGTGGAATGTTACGTCCAAGCAAAGGGAAAATATATGTCAATGGAATCGATAGCAGTACGATATCAAGAAAGGAAATTTATAATCTTTTTGCTGTGGTATTTCAAAGTTCACAGATCCTGCCAATCAGTGTGGCAGACAATATAATGTTGAACATAGGCGAGAAGAAAGATAAAGATAGAATGTGGAAATGCATTCAACTGGCCGGACTGCAAGATAAAGTTAAATCATTACCTCAAAAAGAAAATACTTGCCTCGTAAAAGAGATTGCAGAGGAGGGAGCAGAATTATCCGGAGGTCAAAAACAACGTTTGTTTCTGGCAAGAGCATTGTATAAGGATGCACCATTTCTTATATTAGATGAGCCAACGGCAGCATTAGATCCGCTTGCTGAGAATGATATTTATCAGAAATATGATAAGCTGACAGAGAATGGAAAAACGTCTGTATTTGTTTCGCATCGTCTCGCTTCAACACGTTTTTGCGATAGGATAATGATGATGGAGGATGGCAATATATTGGAGTGTGGTACACATGAAGAACTGATGCAACTTGGTGGGAAATATGCAGAGATGTTTGAGATACAAAGCAAGTACTACAAAGAGGGCGCAATGGAGGAATAGATCAATGATAAAAAATGGAAGAACTTTCAGAGAAGATGTAAAAATTGTCCGGCGTGGATTAAAAGAGTTTGATAAAATTTTACATGGACAAATGAGACATATATTTGCAAAAGGTATCCTGGTTTCCTGTATCTCATATATTCCAGCGATCATGTCTTCGGTCATTATTAATGAACTATTAACAAAACAAAGATTCAATCATTTAATCTTTTTAAGTATATTTGCAGCATTTATCATGTTTGCCTTTACGATAATGAAAATCATTGAGGAAAAAAAGATTGCAGTTGGGTTTAGCCATTTGTTTAGTTCTCATGAGATATATTTAACTAACAGATCTTACAAACTACCCTATGAATCATTAGAAAGTAATGAAGTGAGAGAATTGCGTGAACAAGTATCAGGAAGCATCAATGTATCTGGTGCCGGTATGGCTAGTTTGTATTGGGACATTGATATCGTTTTTACAAATCTGTGTTCAGCGTTAATTGCAATCGTTTTATGCTTCTGGTATGTTAAAGAGATTGTCATATGGGATTATAGTACACATTATAGGCTTATTAGTTCTATCGCTGTTATTTTGGCATTGTTTTCTTTAATAATTGTGTGTTCAGTTGTATCATGTAAAATGACAAGTAAGAGGTTTGATTCCAATTTTGAAGTGTTTACAAATGGATCAAAATATAACAGATATGGTGAATTCTATACCATAAAATATTTATCAAATGAAAATGCAGCATTGGATACTAGAATATTTGGACAGAAAGAAACCATTATAAACGAGAGTCAGGAAAAATGTTATTCAAAGTTTGCAGATGGACAAATCAAAGAAATGAAAGCAATCAATAAATACGATGGAATTAAGTTACTATGCACTTGCTTATGTGGAAGTGTTGTATATTTATTGATTTCTCAACAGGCTATTTTGGGAGCTATCAGTGCAGGAAGCATTGTAATGATTTATGCTGCTGTAACAATGTTAATTAATTCCTTGTCAGAGATAGCACAGATAATGACAGATCTTAGAAATAATAATGTACATTTATTAAATTTTTTTAAATATATGGATTTGGAAGACGACTCTGAATTGGTGGATGATCAGAAAACGGCGGATGCGGTGTCTTCAACAGCAGATACCATTGAATTTCGTAATGTAAGTTTTAAATATCCGGGAAGTGATAACCTGGTCTTAGAAAATATAAATCTAACTATTTCAAAGGGTGAAAAAATAGCAATTGTTGGAGAAAATGGATCTGGAAAGACTACTTTGATCAAATTACTATGTCGGTTGTATCAGCCTATCCAAGGGACAATTCTTTTAAATGACAAGGATATTAATAGTTATCCGTTTTCAGAATATATCAAACATATTTCTACTGTATTTCAGGATTTTTCATTATTTGCATTCTCAGTGGCAGAGAATATTGCGGCATCAAATAATTATGATGAAAATAAGGTTTTAGAATGCCTTGAGAAAGTGGGGCTAGGTAAAAAAATAAGTACATATAATAAGGGAATACAACAACCATTATTAAATGGATTTGATGAGGAAGGAGTTGATTTATCTGGTGGTGAAGCCCAGAAGGTAGCGATTGCAAGGGCCATTTATAAAGATGCGGATATTATGATTTTAGACGAGCCTACATCAGCGCTTGACCCTTTAGCGGAACATGAGATCTTTAAAAAATTCTATGAAATAACTTTAGGGAAAACAGCTATCTTTATCAGCCATAGGCTTTCTTCTTGCAGAATGGCAGACAGAATTATAGTTCTTGATTGCGGAAAAGTGATACAATCTGGATCGCACGAAGCACTGCTACTTAAGAGGAATGAAAAATATTATGAGATGTGGAATGCTCAGGCACAATACTATTCGTAGACAGGAGTCAGTACTGATTGTAATAAACAACATAATTCCTATGTTGCTCAGGTTGAATATTATAAGTCCTATATAGAGAAACGAGGAGATTGGGAATATTGATATCATCATTACTAAATATGTTACCAGATTTGCAAGAAATACTATTGACAGTATTGAAGCCATAAGAAAATTAAAATCTCTTGGTAAAGTGTAGAACGCCTGATAGCGGAGCTGTTCCGCGGCAATAGGCATGACATAGAAACGGCGGCTTTGTTTCACTTGAATTTTGAGGGAATTCATCTGTTCATTGACGGAAACGGGCGAACCGGCAGATTGATATTGAATTTAATGCTTATGCAGGCAGGCTATCCGCCCATAGACGTAAAATTTTCTGACAGGAGAAAATACTACGACTGTTTTGACAGTTATTATCGGAACAATGATGCGTCCACGATGGTTAATATGGTGGGCGAATATATAAAAGAGAGACTTTCTCAGTATTTGCGGCTGTTTCGGGATTAATTGTTATAGTTTAGGAAATACGAGATTATAAAAAGCGTTTAAAGGAGTACACCATGTTAAAGTCTGGATTATATGAACAAGTCATCAACAAAGAAATTGATGCAGAGCTTGACATTTTAGAGGATAAATTTTCTCAAACTGCGTTAATTGATAAGGCGGAAGGCTCAAAGATTTTGACGAAATATATTGCTGAGATTATCGAAAAGGGATTTGACAATGTTCGTGATAACGGCGGAGATGTTATGGCTCAGGTTGAGCTTGCGAATAAAATTGTGGCAACAATTATAAATGAAACAGAAGAAGCTGACTTTGACATGCTTAAAATCTCAGAGCGTGCCGAACAGCTTCTTGCTCTTTTAGATAAGAAAAACAGTGCTTTGTCGTTGAATGAAAAGGTACAGGTTATCCGGCCCGAAACATCTATTGCCCAAAGCAGCCTTTTTACAGGCGCTATCCACGAACCACAGATGTTCACTGAGCTTAAAAAAGAAATCGTGTCCTCAAACCGAATTGATATGCTGGTATCCTTTATTAAGTGGAGCGGACTAAGACTTATTATTGATGAGCTTTCGGAATTCACTAAAAATGGCGGCGAGCTTCGTATTATTACCACTTCATATATGGGTGCCACCGATGTAAAAGCCATTGAAGAACTTAGAAAACTGCCGAATACAAAAATCAAGGTGAGCTATGACACAAAGCGGACTCGACTGCATGCCAAGGCATATGTTTTTTATCGTGACACAGGCTTTACCACTGCTTATGTGGGTTCGTCCAATATGTCAAATGCAGCTATTTCCAGCGGCCTTGAATGGAATGTGAAAGTGACTAAAAAGGATCTGCCTGAAACCATAGATAAAATTAAGGCCACCTTTGAGAGCTACTGGAATGCAAGGGAATTTGAATATTATTGTGAAGAACAAAAAGAGCGTCTTGCAAGAGCACTGAAGGCAGAAAAATATTTTGATAGCAATAACGAAGGTGCCTATACATTTGATATCACTCCGTATTCCTATCAGCAGGAAATTTTAGATAAATTAGAGGCGGAACGCACGGTTCGCGGCCATTATAAAAACCTGGTGGTTGCTGCAACGGGAACGGGAAAGACCGTTATTTCCGCTTTTGACTACAAAAAATTTAAAAAGCAAAACTCTGATAAACCTTGCAGATTATTATTTGTAGCACACCGGGAAGAAATTCTAAAGCAGAGTATGTACACCTTTCGCGGTGTGCTCAAAGACAACAATTTTGGAGAGATGTTTGTAGGCAACTATAAGCCTGAAAGTATTGACAATCTTTTTATCTCCATTCAGACCTTTAATTCGCAGGATTTTACTGCTAAAACAAGTGATGATTTTTATGATTATATAGTTGTGGATGAATTTCATCACGCTGCTGCCCCTATATACAAAAAGCTGCTCACATATTATAAACCCAAAATTCTTTTGGGGCTTACTGCTACCCCGGAGCGTATGGACGGCAAAAGTATATTAGAGTATTTTAGTGATAGAATTGCAGCTGAAATCAGACTGCCTGAAGCTATTGACAGAAAACTCCTGTGTCCATTCCAGTATTTTGGTGTTACAGACAATGTGGATTTGGACAACCTTAAGTGGGTGCGCGGCGGCTATGATAAAAGCGAACTTTCAAAGTTATATACAATAAGCGGAATGGTTGCAAACCGTCGTGCAGATATGGTGATTTCATCAATTATAAAATATGTAACGGATATTGATGATGTAAAGGGACTTGGATTTTGTGTGTCTGTTGAACACGCAGAATTTATGTCTGATTATTTTAATAAACATGGCATACCTGCTATGTTTTTGACGGGGAATTCACCTGATGAGGAGAGAAAAGCCGCTAAACAGAATCTTGTTAATGGTAAAGTACGATTTATATTTGTGGTGGATATTTATAACGAGGGTGTGGATATTCCTGAAATTAACACTGTTTTGTTTTTAAGACCAACCGAATCATTGACCGTGTTTTTACAGCAGTTTGGCCGTGGACTTCGTCTTTCTGAGAATAAAGACTGTCTCACAGTTCTTGATTTCATCGGGCAGGCAAATAAGAAATACAACTTTGAGGATAAATTCTCGGCACTGCTTTCCAATACCACAAAAAGTGTGCAAAGAGAGATAAAAGATGGTTTTATTTCTGTTCCAAAAGGATGTTATATTCAGCTCGAAAAGAAAGCACAAAAGTATATTTTAGATAATATTCGTTCATCCTTTGGAGCAAAGGCGGGACTTATTTCTCGTATAGCAACCTTCACTGAGGATAGCGGGTTAAAGCTTAATTTGCAAAACTTTTTAGATTATTATCATCTTGATATACGTAATATTTATGCAAGGCATAACTTTTCAAGACTATGTGTTTTAGCAAATGTAAAAAAGGATTTTCATGAGGATTTAGAGGAAACATTGACTAAGGCTTTTGGCAGGTTTTCCATTATGGATTCCAGGAGACTGATTAATTTTACAGTGGATATCCTGACAAGTAATAAGGCTATTTTCACACAGGAAGAGCAAAGAATGCTTCAGATGTTTCAGTTTACAGTATGGCAAAAGCCATATGAGGAATGTGGCTTTTCCTCCCTTATGGACGGAGTGAACAAAGTCAAAAGCTGCCCTGTTTTATGCAGTGAACTTATTGAGATTTTAAGATATAATTACAATAAAATTGATTTTATTGACAAAAGTGTTGACGTGGGGTTTGACTGTCCGTTGGATCTGCATTGTACCTACACAAGGGACCAGATTTTAGTGGCTATGGATTTTCTGAAGCCGAGCACCGTCCGTGAGGGTGTCAAATATTTAAGCGATAAAAAGGCGGATGTCTTCTTTGTGACTCTCAACAAATCGGACAAGGACTATTCACCCACAACCATGTACAATGATTATTCCATAAGCGATATTTTGTTTCATTGGCAGAGTCAAAGTACCACAGCAGATACATCAGCAACAGGTAAGCGCTACATAGGGCACAAAGTGCAGGAAAGCAAAATTTTGCTCTTTGTCCGGGAATTTAAGAATGATAAAATTTTAGGTACAGCCGGTGCTTATACTTATCTCGGTACGGCTGACTATGTGAGTCATGAAGGCTCAAAACCGATGAATGTCGTTTGGAAGTTACATAAGCCAATTCCTGCAAAATTTTTAAAGAAAACAAATAAATTGGTGGTGGGGTAAGTGTGTGAAAAGAAAGGAAGAGCACCCCTATAGACATGAGTAGACAGTCAAAATAATAAATATTAAGATATTTTATAAGGAAACATATAATTAGAGGTATTATGATAAAAATAGGATGTCATTTATCTGTTTCAGACGGATATGAAAATATGGGAAAAGATGCTCTTAAAATAGGGGCCGGCACATTTCAATATTTTACTCGCAACCCAAGAGGAAGCAAGGCAAAAAATATTGACCTGAATGATGTGGAAAAGTTAAAAGATATAATGGAAAGGTACGAGTTTGCAAAGATTGTAGGTCATGCGCCATATACGATGAACATTTGCTCAGGTGATGAAAAAAAGAGGAGATTTGCCTTGGAAGTTTTAGAAGATGATTTAATGCGTATGGAGCATATACCTCATAATTATTATAATTTTCATCCTGGCAGTCATGTCAGGCAGGGCGTTGAAGTTGGCATTAAATATATTGTAAACGCACTTAATAAGGTGCTTAAAAAAGACCAGACTACCATTGTGCTGCTTGAAACCATGGCGGGAAAGGGAACAGAAATAGGCAGAACCTTTGAGGAATTAAAGCAAATAATAGACGGAGTCAGATTAAATGAAAAAATAGGCATTTGCCTTGATACGTGCCATGTATATGATTCCGGATATGATATAGTACATGACTTGGATGGGGTTATTGATAAATTTGACAGCATTATTGGATTGGACAAATTGTATGTCATACATTTAAATGACAGTAAAAACTCGTTTAATAGCCATAAAGACAGACATGAGACTATAGGAAACGGACAAATTGGGCTGGGAGCTATAACAAAAATTATAAATCACGGGAAGTTGAAAAAGCTGCCATTTATTTTAGAAACACCCAATGATTTAGAGGGTCATAAAAAGGAAATTGATTTGCTGAAAAGTGTATATAAATCTTAGTAATACAATTTGATAAATTATACTAAAGCCCTAAAAATATATGATTTTGATAAAATCAAATTACAAATAACAAAGGGAGTCAGTTAATATGATTATAATTATTTCTCCTGCAAAAAAAATGAAGGCAGAAGATGATGTATTGCCATACAAGCAAATGCCTGTATTTGTAAAAGATGCAGAAATAATTTTAAATTATCTAAAAAGCTTGAATTACAACAAACTGAAACAAATATGGAAATGCAATGATAAAATTGCCGCATTGAATTTCAATCGCATAAAAGATATGAATTTATACGGGAAATTATCACCTGCAATATTTGCCTATGAGGGAATTCAATATCAATATATGGCGCCCGGTATATTTACATATGATGAATTAAGTTATGCGGAGGAACATTTAAGAATCCTATCAGGATTATACGGGGTACTCCGGCCTTTTGACGGAGTTGTCCCTTACAGACTGGAAATGCAGTCTAAATTTAATGAATGGGATTATAAGACTCTGTATGAATTTTGGAAAGATAAAATCGCCGTTGAAATTCAAACAAAAGATAAAATAATCTTAAATTTGGCATCAGATGAATACAGCAAGGTTATTTCAAAATATTTGGCAAGCGATGTAAGATTTATAAATTGCGTGTTTGGTGAGATTATTGAGGGCAGGATTATTGAAAAAGGAACACTTGCTAAAATGGCAAGAGGGGAAATGGTCAGATTCATGGCAGAAAACTTCATTGAAGGTATAGAGGATATAAAAAAATTTGATAGGCTGAACTATAAATTCAGTGATAAATTATCTGAGAAAAACAAATTGGTTTTTATAAGGATGTAACAGTGCGGACGGACTGTTACATGTAAATGCTGTGAAATTAATAAAAATTAGATTTTCCTTTATCCAATACGCAACAAACGGAATGATATTATCCTAAATAGCAAAATCTCTGTTGATATTATTCCTATATTTTGGTATGTATGATTTAAAAAACCCTAAACTTAGGATAATAATCTTTGAAAAAATCAATTAAAGCTGATAATACTTGTTTTTTTACTACTTTAGGTTATAATAATCATAAGTAGTAAATTTTCTTGGAGGAATGATGATGTTCATAGGGAGAGAGAAAGAGCTTGAATCACTAGAAAGAATGTACAGCAAGAAAAGTTTTCAGATGGCTGTAGTATATGGTAGAAGACGTATAGGTAAGACAGCATTATTAAACGAATTTATAAAAGGCAAGAAGGCGCTCTATCTGCCGGCAGAAGAGGTAAATGATTCACTGAATCTGCAAAAATTTTCTAAGTTGCTTGGAGAGCAATTAGGAATTAAAGGTTTTCCTGCAGTGGAAGATTGGAAGACCTTCTTTTCCATAATCAAAGAACAATTTGGTAAAGAACATATCGTGATTGTTATTGATGAGTATCCCTATGCTGCATTTGCAAATAAATCGTTAAATTCAATATTGCAACATGTTATTGATTACGATTTAAAAGATACAAATATATTTTTGATTTTGTGTGGTTCTTCAATGAGTTTTATGGAGAATAATGTATTGGGGGAAAAAAGTCCTTTGTTTGGCAGAAGGACTGGGCAGTTAAAAATTAACCCCTTAGATTATTACGATTCTGCAAGATTTTATCCAAATGCCAGTGATGAAGATAAAATAAAGTATTATGCCTGCATTGGCGGAACACCTTATTACTTATCGCTCATCGATTCTGAGTTGAGTTTTGAAGATAATTTAAGAGAACTGTATTTTGAGATAAACGGCTATTTACTTAATGAAGGTATTTTACTTATGAAACAGGAATTTAGAGAACCTGCAAATTATAATGCTGTTTTACAGGCGATTGCCAGCGGCTCAAATACGTTGAATGAGATTATGGGATTTACTAAACTTGAAAGCAGTCTTATTTCAAAATACTTAGTTACTTTGCAGGAGCTAAACTACATTGAAAGAATAGTGCCTTTCGGAGCAAATCCACTCAAAGGGAAAAAAAGTCAGTATCAAATAACCGAAAACTTTATTGCCTTTTGGTATCGCTATGTTTTTCCCGTAAGAGCTGAGATTGAAAGAGGAAATGGAGATATATATTCCGCATTAACATTAGATAATTTATCTGATTTTATTGGTTCGGTATTTGAGGAAATCACGCGACAATACCTGAGAAGACTGAATGCTGACGGAGAGCTTCCGTTCATCGCCAAATCTTTTGGTAAGTGGTGGAGTAAAGGAAGAAAAGGTGAAGTTCAGGAGGTAGATGTTGTAGTAGAATCTGTAACCGGTAAAGAACTGATTATTGGTGAGTGTAAATGGAGAAATGATTTTAAAGCGAGTAAAACTGTTGAATTATTACGGGAAAGATCATCATTTTTTGACAAGTATAGCTGCTATAAATATTTATTTACCAAAGAGTCAGTAGAGATTAATGGAGGACAAGATATTGTAAATGTTCCTATGAGTGAATATTTCAATATGGAATAACATACGGAATGATATTATCGTAAAAAGGGAAAATTTCTGAGAGATAGTTTTAAAATTAGGTTGTCAAGGGGACGGAGTTTTCATAAGATTTATATTTTTATAAATTAAAACAGAGAGGATTCTGAGATGAACGAACTGCAATCAATATCACAGCTTTTTCAAAATCGGCTATTTCGTATACCGGATTATCAGCGTGGTTACGCATGGAAATACGATCAACTTGTTGATTTTTGGGATGATCTTATAAATTTGCATATAGATCGATACCACTATACTGGGCTGCTTTCTCTAAGGCAGCTTACAAGAGAAGAAACTATTTCTTGGGCTAATGACACTTGGCTTATAGAAAATGATTATAGACCTTATCATGTGGTTGATGGTCAACAGCGCCTTACTACAATTTCTATTTTATTGAATGAGTTGATTTTTTTTATACGCACACTCCCCGAAAATATCAATCGAAATGATACTGATATTGTACTGGGTTATGAAACATTAAAGGATATTCGTGCAAAATACATATCTCGTAAGAGACCGCCGCAGTACATCATTACCTCTTATTTATTTGGATATGAAGAGGACAACCCTACCGCAGACTATTTGCAATACAAAATTTTTGAACAGCCGTTTAGTGGCACTGTTGAGGAAACCTATTACACTAAAAATCTTAAATATGCAAAGGCCTTTTTTCATCAGCAAATTGTTGAACTATATGAAAATAGCAATATTGATGGATTGGTTGTTCTCTATAAAAAACTGACTCAAAAACTAATGTTTAATATCCATGAAATCAAGGATGATTATGATGTTTTTGTGGCATTTGAAACGATGAATAATCGTGGTAAACCGTTGACAAGCCTTGAACTACTCAAAAATCGGTTAATATATCTAACTACTTTATTTGACGATAATACTCTTGATCGTTCTGATAAGGCTGCTTTAAGAAAGCAAATCAACGATACATGGAAAGAGGTTTATTATCAGCTTGGTCGCAATCGGTCAGTTTCGCTTTCAGATGATGAATTTCTTCGTGCACATTGGATTATATTTTTTCAGTATTCACGTCAAAAAGGGAACGACTATATAAAGTTTTTATTGAATCAATTTTCTGCCAAACATATCTATGAAAAGAACACTGCTACACAGGCAGACCCTGATGATGTTTTGATGGATGATCAAACTGATGGCGATGATGAGATATCGGAAGAAGTAACCACAACAGAATTATCTAACAGTAAGCTGAAACCATTAGAAATAGATGCCTATGTGCGAAGCTTAAAGGAAACTGCAAAATATTGGTACTACACATTCTTTCCATGGGAAAGTGATTTGACAAACATTGAAAAACAATGGCTTGACCGGTTGAATCGCATTGGAATAGGTTATTTTAGACCTTTGGTAACAGCCGTATTGACACCATCTGCAAAAAGCTCTGTTGACGAGAGAATCACACTGTTCAAGGCAATTGAACGGTTTATATTTATTTGTTTTCGCATGGGAATGTTTCAATCCAGCTATCAAAGCAGTGTCTATAATCGCAAGGCAAAAGCCCTCTATTACGGAGAAAACACAGCGTCCCAAATTGCTGAAGAACTAATAGCCACTGCAACCAGTGACACTAAAACTGCGCTCACAAACTTTATGACCCGTATCGATAAAAGATTTACTGATGGAGACGGCTTTTATGGGTGGCGTGATTTACGCTACCTATTGTTCGAGTACGAAGTTAAACTTTCCGACCAAAATAAGATACAAAAGGTCGATTGGTCTATGTTTACAAAAGTAGAAAAGGACAAGATTACCATTGAGCACATCTTGCCGCAGACACCAACTAAATGGTACTGGCGCAATCAATTCCGATTATATAGCGAGGAAGAAATAAAAATACTGTCTGGATCATTGGGGAACTTACTTCCTCTTGCTCAAAGCATAAATTCTGGGTTGCAAAACGATGGATTTGAAGAGAAGAAAACCGCATCTGCATCTGGGCGCAGGGGGTATGAAAATGGTTCACACTCCGAAATTGAAATAGCGAAAGAAAACGAATGGAATGCAGACCGTATCTTGGAAAGGGGGAAAAAGCTACTTTCTTTCATGGAAAAGCGATGGGATTTTCGGTTTGCAAACGATGAGCAAAAATTAGAGCTGCTTCATCTGCATTTTTTGCAGGAAGACCGGGAGGATAAACCGGAGATTCCTGAGCCGGATTTATCAGCATCTTTACCAACTCAGTCTGTGGAAGCATTGCCCAGCGATAAGCCTGATGCACCTTCTGTACCTGCCCGCCGCATTCGTCGTGAATGGTTTTGGCGTGGGTTCGTTGAATATTGCAATCAGAAGGATCGAGCTGATATTAGCGTCCGAAAGCCTTCGGGAGATAATTGGTATGATGTTCCTATTCACAGCAATGAGTACCACATCTTCTTTAACTTAATTGGGCGTGATACGCTTCGTGTTGGTATTTATGTATATGACAGCACCATATTTGCAAGACTGGAGAGCAAAAAAGAAGAAATTGAAGCGCATTGTGGTTTTCCTCTTGATTGGTACTCCAGCAAAGAAACCAGTGTAGCTAAAAGAATCCTCTATTCTACCCATACAAATATTTATGCGGAAGATAATCAGACATATTGCTTTAATTGGCTTATAACACATTTTGATGCTCTGCATCAGGCATTGTTGGATTCTGATTCAAAAATTACAGAGCAACATCAACCTAAACCAAACATTAACAAAGAGCCGAGTGGCCCTTTAACCAAAGAGATGACTGCTATTGCCTACCAAACAGCTCAGAAAGTTTATGCAGAACAATTGAGCCGCAGTGAGGGAAAAGATGAAATTGTCAAACTGAGTGGTATGAATTCCGGCTCAGCAGGTGACTATATTACAGATTTTCTTGCAATGATGGAAGGAGTTCAATATACTCGCACCTTAAATGAATACTCTACACGTTACTATTTAGAACATATTGAACAGGACTATGGTATTGAGGCTTTGCATCGTGCTTTAAATGCTTGCAATCAACATGCAAAATATTATGCCACACTTGGTCATGGTCGGCTGGCGTACATAGAGCGTATCATCCATGAATATCGAAACATGCTAAAAGAAAAATAAAGAGTATGGAGAATCCGGTAGCTGAATATTTACCGGAATATGAAATAAGCCGTGATTTAAGATATAAGATTATAACACCTCGGAATATTTTGTGCCATAGTTCAGGGTTTGAAAATTGGGAACAAAAACCGCTAAGCATTTATTTTGAGCCCGGCAGTAAATTTTTGTATTCAGGTGAAGGATATACATATTTGCAAGAGGCAGTAGATAATGTTACAGGTAAAAATTTACAAGGTCTTGTGGAAGAGGAAATATTTAAACCCTTACAAATGTATAGCAGTGCATTAACCTGGACACCTATAGCAGCAATAACCTGCAATGAAAATACGACGCTCGACGGTTCAGTCGAGCGTCGCTGCATTTTTTTCAACATGCCCTGATTTCTTTCAGATAAAACCCCCTGCCGCTGATCATCTCAAATTCTTCGGATTTACACTCAGGACATAGATTTAAGTTTTCCAATAATGGATATACATTTCCGCAGTTTTTGCATATTCCGTTGGCTGTGAGGATTTCTATTTCTAACTTGGTGTTTTCAAGCATGGTACCATCTACTGCCACAGGGAAGCAGGCATGGAGATATCTTGGAATCACGGAAGCTAATTCTCCCACCTGAAGTACAATTGATTCAACCTCTGTTATTTGATTTTCTTCTGCAACCTTCAGCACCTGATCTACAATATGGTATACAATACTTAACTCATGCATGGACTATTTTGTTCCTCCAAGTATTTTTTTTGCAGTTACCTTTACTTTACGTTTAATAACGTGCGGTACAACGGCTTTTTTCATTTTCATGAACTCCACACCCTCGCCGTCATAAACACGTTTTAGCTTGACAGCATCAAATTTACATTTTGTGACACACATACCGCAGCCTACACACATGTATTCATCCACTACAGTAGCACCGCAGCCAAGGCAGCGCTCAGTTTCTTTCAGCATCTGTTCCTCAGTAAGAGAACCACGAATATCACGGAAAGTTTTCTTAGCTTCCTGACCATCAACTTTTGCTGCTCTCTGTCTTGGAGTTGTATCAAAGCTGTCAATAACAACTGCTTCCTTATCTAATTCAATGTATTTGCGGGGATTTCTGCCAAATCGTAAATCCTGTCCTGTCTGTACAAAGCGATGAATAGAAATAGCTGCCTGTTTTCCTGCTGCAATTGCATCAATTGCAAAACGAGGTCCTGTAACAGCGTCGCCACCTGCAAATACATCGGGTTGGTTTGTCTGAAAGGTTATTTCATCGATCTTGATTGTATTATTAGGATTTAAAACAGCTTGACTGCCTTCCAAAATATTACCCCAATCAATAGACTGCCCTACGGATAGCAAGATAAAGTCTGCTTTTATCAGCATAGTATCAGTTTCATCATACTTAGGAGCAAAGCGTCCATTTTCATCAAATACACTTATGCAGCGCATAAATTCAATTCCGGTTACCTTTCCGTTTTCACCGATAATACGCTTAGGTCCCCAAGAGTTATTGATTATTATGTCTTCGCTTTCGGCCACTTCAATTTCTTCGTCAAGAGCCGGCATTTGTTCTCTGTTTTCCAGACAAAACATGCTGACATTTTTTCCGCCTGCACGAACAGCCACGCGAGCTACGTCGATGGCAACATTGCCGCCGCCGATTACTACCACGTTGCCGGAAACAGTTTCGGTTTCATTCTGGCTGACAGAAGAAAGAAATTCTATCCCGGAAATCACACCTTCATAGTCCTCTCCATCTACACCTATCTTTCGTCCCTTTTGAGCGCCGATTGCCAGGTAAAAAGCATTATATCCGCTTTCCCTCAACTGATTCAGAGTGATGTCCTTTCCTACTTCTGTTCCTGTTTTAAAAGTAACACCCAGTTCCCTTAAAATATCTATTTCTGCTTCTACAATTTTCTTTTCAAGAACAAAGGAAGGAATTCCAAGAGTCAGCATTCCGCCTACTACGCTTTCTTTTTCAAAGACTGTTACACTATATCCATCAACGGCTAAATAATATGCACAGGATAATCCTGCAGGACCGGATCCTACAACGGCAACTTTTTTATCGCTGTAATCATGACGTTTCTTTGGTATAAACCTGGTTTCTTTGTTTAAATCCTGGTTTGCAATAAAACGTTTAATATCATCGATTGCGATAGGCTCATCCAGATCACCTCGGGTGCAGGCATCTTCACAACGTTTGTTGCAGACATACCCACAAACAGCCGGGAAAGGATTCTCCTTTTTAATCAGTTCAAGAGCCTCCATGTACTTTCCTTGAGCAGCCAGCTTTATATAACCCTGTACTGCGATGTGAGCGGGACAATTGGTTTTACATGGAGCTGTACCTGTATCTACGACTTCCTGGCGATTTATTCTGTAATCAGGATTCCAGTCTTTTTCAGTCCAGTCATTATTTCTCGGGGTATAACGGGTTGTTATATCTTCTGTAACAGGTTTGCTGGAACATAATTTCTGACCTAACTTTAAGGCATTCATAGGACAATTTTCCACACATTGACCACATGCAACACATTTATCCTTGTCCACCTCAGAAACATAGTTGGAGCGGACCATATCCACATTTTTGTACATGGTTCCAGAACGCAGAGATAAACAGGAGCATCCGCAGCAGTTACAAATAGCATGAGTTTTACCTGATCCGTCAATGTTTGGAATTTGATGCATAAGTCCATTTTCTTCAGCCCTTTTAATGATTTCAAAGGCTTCTTCTCTTGTGATTTCACGACCACGCCCTGTACGTATATAGTATTCTGCTGCATGTCCCATCTGTATACACATGTCTTCCTTCAGATGACCGCAGCCCTCTCCCATTGCTTCTCTGTCAGTACGACAAGAGCAGGGTGAACAAGAAAAAATAGTATTATCATTTAAATATTTGGAAACTTCTTCATAACTGGCCTTTCTGCTGTTGCCGTCTATTGCTGTTTCAATGGGAATTACTCTCATAAGGCCGATTCCGGGAGGAAACATGCCTGAGCTCATAGGACCACGTACCCTTCCGTATGCCTCCATGGCATAGGCTACAACGGGATATTTTTCTACAACCTCAAGATTATTTACAATCATCTCCATGATGCCGGGTATCCAGCTCTCTGCATGCCAAAAGGTATCAACTCCGTCGATAACATTTACAAAGCAAGTTCCATATATAGCAAGCTTCATCATCTGCTCATGGCAGTATTCTTCGGATTTTCCCATGATCTCAGCCATTTCTCGGGCAGTTCTTTTAGTAAAATACCCCATGGCAAGACCAACTTCAGCCATATCATCGTCAACACCAGCCTCCAGGATAACATACTCGGGATCGTCCCATTGGTAGCTGTCCTTTTCGGGATTTTTTCTACCCAGCATATTTGCAAAAGCCATTACTTTCTCGTTATACTTGCATTTATATCCTTCCGGAAAATACATCTTTGTAATTGATTGCTCCATAGCTTTACTCTCCTTTGATCTCTTTATATAACCATTCAGTCCACGCTTCCATACCCTCACCCGTTTTAGCGGAAATTGGGAATACTTCTATATCCGGATTCAATTTTTTAACTCTTTCTATGCAAAGCTCCATGTTAAAATCAAACACTTCCATTGCGTCTATTTTATTAATAATCAAAACATCAGATATCTGAAACATCAATGGATATTTCAAGGGCTTGTCATCACCTTCAGGAATGCTCAGTATCATCGCATTTTTTGTGGATCCTGTATCAAATTCCGCAGGACATACCAGATTCCCTACATTCTCCAAAAACACCAGGTCAGTTCCCTTTGCATCCAGTCCCTTCAGCCCTTGTCTGGTCATGTCTGCATCCAAATGACACATGCCACCTGTATGTAACTGAATTACCTTTACACCTGTTTCGGAAATAGTTCTTGCATCCACATCAGAATCTATATCTGCCTCCATAACCGCAATGCTAAGCTTATTCTTGAGACGATTAATAGTATTTACCAGTGTAGTCGTTTTTCCTGCACCGGGAGAACTCATCAGATTCAGCAAAAATGTATTATCATTTTTCAGCTGTTCCCTTAGCAGCTGTGCATCCTTGTTGTTGTCCTCAAATATACTTTCCTTAATTTCTAAAACCCGAAATTCTTTCACAACTTTCTCCTTTCGTGAGTACCATGTTGAAATTTATATTTTGGTCATACCAGTAGTACAGTTAAATGTATTTTATAAAAAATTAGAAGGTTTGTCAAGTATTTATCTATCTTTACTATCTTTAAATAATAATTGATTTTTTATCTGAAATATGATATTTTTGGTATTGGTTATACCAGTTTGGATTGTTTTGCAAAAAGGAGAACAAATGGATTTTACAAAAATAAAAGCCCCTACATTAAAGGAAATATTTGTAAGGGAAATAGAAACTATGATTCTATCGGGAAAATTAAAAATTGGAGAAAAACTTCCACCTGAGCGGATTTTGGCTGAACAGATGCAGGTCAGCAGAGCAGTGGTAAACAGCGGAATTTCTGAACTTTCCAGAAAAGGATTTTTGGAGGTAAAGCCCCGTTCAGGAGTATTTGTAATAGATTATAGACGTTATGGCACTACTGAAACGCTTCTTTCTATTATGAATTATAATGGCGGACAACTGAACAAGGATGAAATTCGCTCAATATTGGAAATGAAGTTAATTGTAGATAAATTAGCAGTAGAATTATCTGTGGAGAGGCACACGAAAGAAAATGTAGCTGCTTTGGAGCAATGTTTAACAGAAATGCAGACTTTAAATGCTAATAGTGAAAAGGCGGCTGATGCAGCCTTCTCTTTCTATCACGAATTGGCAATGACGAGCCAAAACACACTGCTTCCATTAATATATCGTTCTTTTCGCATTCCGGTTATACAGCTTTGGATAAGATTTATACAAAAATACGGAAATGAGGTTGTTTGCAGAAGTGCACAGGAAACATTAAATGCTCTGAAAAGCTGCGATAAAGAAAGAGCCATTGCATCAGTAGAAAGAGCAATCTCTTCATCTATATCCGGACCTAAAGAAATATATGAAGATTAGGCTGATATCGCTGCTGTTATTTAGTTGCCATTGATGACATCTCAGGATAAGGGGGAAAAGCATCCTTGTAAAGACAACTGTGTTACGACACAGCAATCAGGGATGCTCCCACAATTTATCTTTTAAGAAACTATGATTTAAATATATATTTATTCAATCCAGCTTGCAACCTTTTCTGGATTTTTATCAATCCAGTTTTGAGCAGCAACGGTTGGACCAACATCTTGAAGTTCTAACATGACACTTTGCATATCTTCAACAGTCCAGTTAAAGTTAT
>ENA-UOOK01002061-UOOK01002061.1-fermentation-metagenome-genome-assembly--contig:-NODE-2061-length-25387-cov-5.904666_pt1 | contig 25387 bp, 24 predicted proteins | sample MGYA00245777_ERZ724023 | MGnify/ENA primary metagenome ERZ724023 (study PRJEB28704, sample SAMN03018312) | fermentation metagenome | biome: anthropogenic terrestrial biome; feature: soil; material... | reverse complement strand
TCTCTACCCTATGGGATGAAGTGCTGCGCTTTGAAAATCCCCACAACTATTATGTAGACTTAAGCCATCCGCTCTGGAAAGTCAAGCGCCAGCTTCTTGACTCCTATACCTATTAACAAAAGCTGACAAAAAAGATTCATTGACTTTCATTTTAAAATTCGATATAATGGATAAACGCGAGCAGACCGGGCAGCTGCGGATACAGCGGGAAACGGCGTATCTGAGGAAAGTCCGAGCTCCACAGGGCATGGATAACGGCTAACGGCCGCCGGGGGTGACCCTAGGGAAAGTGCAACAGAAATATACCGCCGCTCTTTTTGGGCGGTAAGGATGGAAAGGCGAGGTAAGAGCTCACCAGCATTCGGAGAACCGAATGGCTCTGCAAACCCTATCCGGAGCAACACCGCAGTGGGACATTTTGTGTCGGCCCGGCACGTCCCTAGAAGGTGGCATCGAGCTATGGCGGCGACGCCTGGCCAAGATAGATAGCTGTCAGAACAGAACTCGGCTTATAAGTCTGGTCGTAAACCTGGTATGGAAACATGCCAGGTCTTTTTTATATAATTTAGAATCTTAAAACATTTTCTTCGACAAAAAGCGAGCAAGGACAGCAGTCCCTGGTCGCTTTTTATATTTTAAATTGAAAGTCTATTGTACAAATATTACAGAAAATTCCTTCAAATTATGCTTTAGCAGAAAAACGATCATATTTTAAAGCATCAATCTACACACAGGTCGGTTCCTCGATAACAAGTTGACTCATGATCGTACCGACCCCAGGCCCGATTCCAAATCCATGGCCTGTAAAGCCGCAGGCGATAAATAGCCCTGGGATTTCATTGACCTTATCAATAATTGGAACTTGATCAGCAGAGATATCAAGCCAGCCTGCCCAATGACGAACAATTTTTGTGCAGGTACCACCTTGACACAATCCCATTCCCGCACGGGTAAACCGTTTTAGTTCCGTCATCGTCCGGCCGAGGAACGAATTCGCCAATATCAAGATTACGGTCAATTATTTTTGCCATTTTTAAGCCTCCCCCTTAAAGAATCGCGCCTTCATGGACATGTTAGCCGGTACTTTCATGGTGAGAAGTACGGTTCCATCCATAATCGGTGCCGTTCTTGTCTCCAAAACTTCGGCATCACATAGGACGGAGCCGTCCCGTCCCAATGCTTTTCCGTGGTCTCCTTTTGCTGGAAGCGGCAAAAACTCGTAAGGTAAAGTGACGCTGGCATATCCGGGCTCATATTCTTCGTTGACCAGGAAAATCGCCTGTCCGGAACAGGAAGCAACACACATTCCGCAGCCGGTACATTTTTTCTGAGAATCAACAGCCGGCAGGCGAGTAATCTGACTTCCTACCAGAATACAGCCAAACTTACAGGCATCTTGGCAAGGATTGCAGGGAATATTTTGCGTACATTCGATAACCGGGTGAATTCCTTTTGCATGGGTAACGCCGGGAAATTTTTTGATTTCTTTATCTGAAACAAATCCCTTTTTCAGAAGGCTCTGAGAAAGCGGAATTCCCTCATCTGTTTCTTTCAAATCTGTTCTTCCGCGATTTTGAGGAGAGAACATTCCCTGATGCAGCTGATCCATAGAGGAACGCAGCTTTTGAACTTTCTCTTCAAATACGCCATCTTCCAAATAGCCCAGACGATGCGCAGCAACCGCTCCGGCAATTCTTCCTCCGATCATTGCAGAGGAAGCCTCTTCAATTCCGGCAACATCTCCTGCCGCAAATAATCCGGGCACAGAAATCTGATTATAAGAATCCACTACCGGAACCGGTCCGCCTTTATCAATCATTTCACAGCCCGCCATCCGTGTTAGCTGGCTCATCGGCGACAGCCCTACTGCCATACAGATGGTATCAACGTCAAAATGCTTTTCGGTCCCTTTGATGGGCTGAAACTTTTCGTCCACTTCTGCAATCTTTACGCCGGTTACACAATCTTCGCCCTCTGCTTCCACAACCGTATGGGAAAGATAAAACGGAACTCCCATTCGTGTCAGCTTTGAAGCATGAACCCCATACCCGCCAACACGCGGTGCCGCAGCTTTGATTCCCGCCTGCATCAGCTGAAAAGAAACAACCAATCCGACGTTTCCGCTTCCAACCATCAACACTTTTGTGCCGGGCTGGACTCCATGCAGATTCATCATTGTTTGCACTGCACCCGCTCCGATCACGCCCGGCAGAGTCCATCCTCTAAACGGAACCATGTTCTCCCTTGCGCCGGTTGCTACGATAATATTATCGCCCTTATAGTGATGAACTTCTCCATCCTTCATAACGGTAATTTCCATGCAGTCAAAAATCCCCATTACAATCGCATTGAGGCAAACTTCTACACCCAGTTTTTACGCTTCTTCCAACAGTTCCTGTCCGATTCGAAATCCACGGATTTTGGCTTTATGTTCCTTAGAACCGAAAAATTTATGAATCTGTTTAAAAAGCTGTCCGCCGGGACGAGTATTTTCATCGAACACAATGACTTTCATTCCCACTTTAGCACCTTCGATTGCAGCAGAAAGCCCGGCCGGTCCAGCTCCAATTACAATCAGTTCGTATCTTTTCATTTTCATATTCGCTTACTCCTTTGCCTTGATGCCATATTGTGTCTGTACCTTCATACCGGCCTTGAGCGGTATTACACAAGTACGGATATTGGGTTTTCCATCCACAATCATGACGCAGTCCGTACAGCGCCCAATTGCACAAAACACGCCGCGCGGTTTTCCAAAGCGGGAAGTGTAACGGTGAGTCATCACCCCTGCCGCACGCAAAGCTGCAGCAATCGGTTCTCCTTCGTATCCCTGCATTTCTTTTCCATCCAATGTGAAGGTGACCAATTCACCCTTTTGAAATTCTCCCAAAATCGGATGTTTTTGAATTCTCACGATATTCGCCCCTTATATTCAAAGTTTCTCTGCTGAAGTTCCTTTTACAACGATAACAGGAGATTTTGTTCCTTCTAGAATCCCCTCATAATTGACTGCAAAGTCTTTTTCTCCCGGACGCAGTTCGGCTCCTGTTCCTTTTTTCCATTTATAAATACCTGCGCTGACAGCCACGATCACCAAAGGCACAATTAGCCAGATTACCATTGCGGGAATCAGCTGCCCGCTCATAAACATGATGGGTATCATCGAAACCTGGAACATATCCACAAAGGTTGTAAAGATTCCGGCCACTCCAACATCTTCCAGAACCGGTGCTTTATAATCCGGGTCACTGATACGATACAGGATGACGCCGATCGCCATAACGCCGGTGTACATTCCAAAGATATAGATTCCACGCTCAAACCAATAATTGTGGAAAATCCGGCGGGATACAAACAAAAGCCATATCAGGCAGCATGCAAGGCCAAGTAGAAAGATGATGATCAGCGGCACCGCATAGCTGATAACAACACTGATATTAATTGACGCAACACCGAATCCAACCAAATAATCGGTCACACAGGAACCGATTCTTGTAATCAGCTGCTGATCTACATAGCGGTCTAGCTTCACAGCTTGCAGCAATTTATTCATCAGCCAGCCGCAAATCAATGCAATTCCATAAGTCGGTACGGAAAAAGAAGACCAAATGCTCTTGAGCACATTATTCAAAATTGCCAGGGTCGTCACATGTAAATGGAAAGACTAGTCTTTTTGGCATCAAAAAAGGAGCCCATGACAAACGAATGTCATGAACTCCTCTTTGAGCTTTTCTTTTTCCGGAATACCTTTACTATAAATTTCTTTGTTATAAAAGTCAACATTCTAAGACGTACTAAAAAAATACATTTTATCTTATTTTTTAAAGTCTAAAGAAAAATCAAAGCTAAAATCTTTGATATACTTCAGTGCACCACTCAAAATATTCTTCTGTATGTCGGCGATATATTTTCTGAAATTTCAGAGCATCTCTTTCTTTAATTGCTTCCATCAAGACCCCATTATCTGCAATCGAGTGAAGATGCTTTTCCAGTGGAATCCCGTTCCAAAGCCAATTAAAATTACAAAGCGGAGGAATGGAAAGCCATGCTTTGAGCGCAAGCGGAATTTTTGCCTTCTCCATAATAAGAATTCGAAACTGGCGGCACAAATCTGCAGCATGGTGAATTTCTCGCTGCTCCACAAGCAGTTCAATTTGTTCCAACTGTTTTTCTAAATAAAGAACATTTTTTCTGTGATCCGTTCCATTGTATGGCGGATCATTAAATTCACCAAAGCGCAATCCATCTCAAGCATTTCATGAATTTCTTCCAAACGAACTACTGTAATAGTCCAGCCACAGCCGGTGGAATTTCTTTTGATCATGTTTTCGTTCTCTAATTTTTGCAGTGCTTGCCGCGCCGGGGTTCTGCTCACCAAAAATTTCTGCGCAATTTCTCCCTCGATAAGGACCACATTCGGATTAAATTGCCCGTATAAGATCTCTTCTTTTAATCTGCAATAAACATCTTCTTTTAGAGAACGACCAATTTTCTCATCTCCTTCTATTGAAATCATTTTAATAAGAAAGAGAATTTTTGTCAATCATGAATATAATTTGATTATAAAAATTGATAAAAACGTCTAAATTAGATTTACATAATCTCTAAATTATCCTAATTTGCTTTTATATAATTCCCTTGTTAAATTAAAAAACAGCAATTTTAGTTTTATAAAAAATAGTTTTTAAGCAATTTTAAGAATTATGCTCCATTTTTGTCTAAAAGCCGGGGAGCCAAAAAGATTGCCAAGAGCATTCCGCTAAAGCCCCCTACCAGTTTCCCAAAAATCAGTGCAGGAACAATTTGCGGAAGTGCCTGTGAAGCGTATGCCATATGATCGCCGAATGTACAGGATGCAGATACAATCAAAGAAATATTCAGCATTCTGCCTCGGTCATCCATATCAGACAGCATTCCCATCGTTGGCAGAGGGTTCGCAAGCGTAATCAAAAGCCCCGTTACAGAAGTTTTATTGATTTTCATCCGTTTGCCGATACGGTCCAGTCCTTGGTGACCAACTTTTCGCAATACAAAAAGCAAGGGAAACGCTCCAGCTAAAAAAATCGTGATCCCGCCGACAATTTTAAATACTTCATTTATGCTGCCCATTCCGTCTAAAAGTTTCCACCCTGTCAGCTGAGAAAATCCGGCTATTGCCAGACCCGCTATCGAAATTCCTAACATGATTTTCCCAAAAACCGAAAAAGCAGGCACAATCTTTTCTCCCAAAAGCAACAAAGCAATTAAAAGGGCTGCTGAAACGATCAATACCGGTATCGTATTAAAAAGCAGCATCGAAAAAGGAAAGCCTGCTGCCAAACCACCTGCAAGACATCCCAGTGGAACGGTTGCAATTCCGGCTACCATTCCATAAATTGCTGCCGGACGTTCTTTGTCTTTTGTAAAAGTCATTGTTAAGGGCAGCTGAAACATAATTGTTGTCCCTAACATGGAACCTACGATCATTCCATTATAAATTCCGGCCTGCGGATCGTTTGCCATCTCCTTTGCCAACACATATCCGCCTGAATCGTTTGCAATCACTAGGCCTGCAAAACTGGAAGGGTCCGCTCCAATGGACTGAAAAATCGGGGCTAAAACAAAGCCTAGGCTATGTGCTGCTACCGGTGCCAAAACCATAAATCCTGACATGCACAGAATCAATCTTCCCGCTGACTGAAATCCATTTTCAAATTCTTTACCCAGCCCAAATCGGTTCCCAAAAATATCATCCAATGCACCCAACAGCAAAAAAACAGCCATAATTCCTGTTAGGATCATTTGGAAATTCACTTTCTACTCCTCCTTTCTCCGCTTTTTAAAATTCTATCCATCGGCTTACGGATTCTGTCTTTTTGCTTCTCCGCTAGCAACAATATCCACACCGGTATCCATAATGTTGGGAATCAGCACCTGATAACGATGAACCGGGGCCTGTAAATGCAGCATATGAATTTTTTGCATACAGTTCATCAACAATTCTTTTGCCAGCGGACGGTTAGAACGCACCGCTACAAGCGGCTCATCACTCCCGCTTACTAAAGCAGTAGAGGTCAAAATTCGTACCGGATGAACAAATTCGCTGCGGGCATACTGTTCTCCGCGAGCACAAGTATAGCCTTTTACCGAACGAATCACTTCTCCTTCTCCGCAAACAGTGATCCTGCATCCCATCGGACAAACTGTACAGGTAATTTCTTTTTCCATGATCAATTCCTCTTTTCCGCATCGACTGTAAGCGTTTTCCCTGAAAGTGAAGTGGCAGGAACACAGATATGCTGCATTTCGCCCGGATTCACACGAGGCAGACGTTTTTCGAAAAGCAATCTTTCCTCACAGGATACTTTTAATGCCGTTTCTTTCTGCGGCTGTTTGACACGAAAATAAACCGTTATATTTTCCGCTTCATTGGAAACGGCAATTTTCTGCGGACAAAGATACCGCACATTTTCTCCCGGCTGGCATACCACAACCCGCTTAGAAAGTGGTAGTTGTCCCATTGCATATTTAGCCGCATTTTTCCCAGCAAGCATACTCTCTGTTGAAACATTATCCACCAAATCGTTTACATGGACTACATTTCCGCAGGCAAAAAGTCTGGGCGCACTAGTCTGCATATACTGATTGACAACCGGTCCATTTGTTACGTTGTCCATTTCGATCTTGGCTGCTCTTGAAAGTTCATTCTCAGGGATCAAGCCTACTGAGAGCAACAGGGTATCGCAGTCAAAAAACTCTTCTGTATTTGGAATCGGCATACGGTTCTGGTCAACTTTTGCTACATAGACTCCCTCTACACGCTGATTTCCAACAATTCTTGTGACAGTATGAGAGAGCAGCAATGGAATTCCGAAATCATCCAAGCATTGTACCCGGTTACGAATCAGCCCTGCAAGATAATCCATGACTTCTACTACCGCGACTACTCTGGCTCCTTCCAATGTAAGACGGCGTGCCATAATCATCCCGATATCTCCGGAACCTAAAATCACTACTTTTTTTCCGACCATTTCGTTCTGCCGATTGACCATTCTCTGAGCGGAACCAGCAGTATAAATTCCTGCTGGACGGGTTCCCGGAATCTGAATATTTCCCCGGGTCTTTTCACGGCATCCCATAGCAAGAACCACACTTTTGGCTTTTACCATCGTTATTCCATAGTGAGAATTTGTGCAATAGATCATTCCGTCTTGCCGAACTTCCAAGACCATGGTATCCAGCAGCGTTTCAATCCCGGCCTGCTCCACTTTTTCAATAAAACGTCCCGCATATTCGGGGCCGGTGAGTTCTTCTTTAAAAAGCGACAAACCGAATCCCGGATGCACGCACTGCTGCAAAATGCCTCCCAATGCGGTGTCACGTTCAATGATCAATACTTTCTCTGCGCCCTGCTCTTTCGCTGCAGCCGCTGCTGCAAGCCCTGCCGGGCCTGCTCCGATCACCGCTACATCACATGTAATTTTATACATTATGTAATCCCCCTTATCTTACTTTTCCGGTAATCATATAAGAACCTTTATCATTCTTATTGATTTCCTCAGCAGATACTCCCAGTTCGCGTGCAAGAATTTCGAGTACTCTTGGCCCACAAAATCCACCTTGGCAACGCCCGAGCCCTGCGCGCACGCGGCGTTTAACTGCATCCATACTGCGGGCAGGAATAGGGCTGTGAATTGCCGAAACGATCTCTCCTTCTGTGATCGTTTCGCAGCGGCAGATCACCCTGCCATATAAAGGATCTTTTCGGATCATTTCATCTTGTTGCTCCCGAGTAAGCTCCCGGAACCGTACAATCCCTTTTCGAACCGGATTAAAATCAGGATTCATTTCTGCAGACATTCCAAGCTTTAAAAGAGTCTGTGCCACATATTTTCCAAGGGAAGCGGAAGCCGTTAATCCAGTAGAACGCACTCCCGATAGGTTGACATAATTTGTTAGGTCTTCATAAGTATCTACATGCAGTCCTTCCGGATTTCGATTTGGGCGCAGGCCGCTGTATTGTGTGATCGTATCACGAAGATTTACATTTGGAATCAAGTGCCGCACATCCTCCGCAACACTCTTAAGTCCTGCCGCATCCGTTGACCGATCCTCTTTATCCGAAAGGTCCTCCGCTGTTGGGCCAACCAACATATTCCCGTGGATAGTCGGGCACATCAGCTTTCCTTTTGTAACTTTCGTTGGAATCGGCAATATAATATGTTCTACTTTACAAGATGTATTTTTGTCAAGAACATAAAACTGTCCTTTTCGTGGGTTAACCGTGTAATCATTTTTGCCAACCATTGCTGCAATTTCATCGCAATGCAGTCCGGCCGCATTGATGACCCATTTACAGGAAATCTCTCCGGCTGTTGTTTCCACCACTGTTATTTTTCCCTGCTCCACATGCATCCCGGTTACTTCTGTTCCAAGGAGAAAATCAGCCCCATTCTGCTGGGCATTTTCAGCATAGCCAACTACTAATAAGAATGGATCAATGATACTCTCCCGCGGAATATATAACCCTGCTTTCGTCTCCGGATTCAAATTTGGTTCCATTTTAAGCAATTCTTTGCCTGAAAGATATTCCACATCATATACACGGTTTTTGAATGCCTTTTCTTTTAATGTCGGTAATTTTTGATACTGTTCCTGAGTGATTGCCGGCAGAATTCCTCCAATTCTTGAAAATGGAACATCCAGGTCTTTCGTAAGCTTGTCATACATAGGATTTGCTGCAACAACTAACTGAGACTCCAATGTATCCGGAGAGGCATCATATCCCGTATGAATGATTGCGCTGTTTGCTTTGGAAGCATCTCCCCCAACATCTTCCTTCTTCTCGACCACCAATACGCGGACTTGATATTTTGTCAGTTCCCGCGCAATGGAACAACCAACCGCTCCGGCCCCAATAACCAACACATCTGTGCTTCTCATTGTTTTTCCTCCTAAAACTAAAAACTTTTATGGTGTCTCTTTTTGAAGCCATCCAAGAGAACGTTCCACTGCTCTGTGCCAATTGTAGAGCAGTGTCTGCCGTTCATCCTCTGACATTTTTGGCTCATATCGACACTGTAACTGCCAATTACACTCAATCTCGCTCAAAGACGAAAACCAGCCTTCTCCAAAAGCAGCAAGATAAGCTGCTCCCAAGCTGCTGGTTTCCGAAATCACCGGGACATCTACTGGAATATTTAAAATATTCGCCTGAAACTGCATCAAAAATGAATTGACTGCCATTCCTCCGTCTGCTCGCATTACTCCAATGGGCACTCCAGAATCTTTAATCATAACATCAAGATTATCTGATACCTGATAAGCAATACTTTCCAAAGTTGCCCGAACGATCTGCTCTTTTTCTGTTGTAGAATTAATGCCAAAAATCGTTCCGCGCGCACAACTATCCCAATGGGGGGCTGCCAATCCTACAAACGCCGGTACAAAATAAATACCGCCATTATCCTGTATGCTCTCTGCCATTTTCTGCGTTTGCTTAAAAGACCCGATCATTCCCATCTTTTCACGCAGCCAATTAACCGCCGCCCCGGCCGTATAAATACCGCCGTCTAAGGCAAATGTATCTTTTCCCCCAAGATTCCACGCTACCGTCGTCAAAAGTCCGCCCTGAGACTTTATAGGGGTCTGCCCTGTATTCATAAGAAGAAAACAGCCTGTTCCATAAGTCGTTTTTATCGTTCCTGTATGAAAGCAGCACTGTCCAAATAGCGCTGCCTGCTGATCGACTATCAATCCTGAAATCGGAATCTGGAGCCCTAAAAAGCAGCGTGGTTCTGTCACACCGAATCGCTGTGCACTGCTGCAAATTTGAGGGAACATCTTACGAGGAAGGGAAAGCATCTTTAAAATCTCGTCATCCCATAATCCTCTATGAATGTTATAAAGCATAGTGCGTGAAGCAGTGGAAGGATCTGTCATATGGATTTTTCCTCCTGTCATCTTCCAAAGGAACCAACTGCCAAGTGTTCCTGCACAAAGTTCCCCATTTTCTGCCCGCTGATGTCCATTTGGAATTTGATTCAATTCCCAAACAAACTTTTCTGCACTAAAATAAGAATCCGGAAAAAATCCCGTCCGTTTTTGAATTTCTTCCCCATACTTCGCAGCTAACTCTCCCACCGCTGATACCATTCTTCGGTCCTGCCAATTAATTACCCGAGAAAGCGGATTTCCAGTTGATCTCTCCCAAATCAAGCAGCTTTCTCCCTGGTGGTCAAGCCCGATTCCTAAAATTTGTGCATTTAAAGGGAGCTGCGATAACGCTTTTTTTACTGCACACAGTAAATCTTCCCAAAGGGCATTCGCATCTTGCTCCATCCAGCCAGGATTTGGGCTGTTCATTCTATGTTTTTGATAACCTTTTGCTGCAACGTTCCATTTTTCATCCATTATCAATACCGTCGTCCCAGTTGTTCCAGCATCTATTCCCATAAAATATCCTGTATGCTTCATAGGCTTCCCCTCCGAATGTGGAATATTGACAATATTATGTGATGTTTTATGGATTTATAATAGCATAGGAAATAAAAAATAGCAAGAAAAGAAAAGCACTTTCTTGCTACTTTTTAATAAAATTTTATTAAAATAATAAAAGAACCTGTACTCTCAAAAATGATGAATACAGGTTCTTTCATTTGTAATTTTTATCATGAAAAAATTACCGAGCAAAACAAATCCGCAGTCCCTTATCACGGTAACGCTGAGCTTCTTTTTCTGGTAAACTGTCATCCACTACAATGGTATGAATATCCGAAACAGGGCAGACACGGTTCATTGCAATCACTCCAAACTTACTGGAATCTGCAACGATAATCACTTGATCGGAATGTCTGATCATCAAACGCCGGGTATTGGCTTCTGCCAAATGGTAATCGGTAATCCCACTTTCAATGGTAATTCCTCCAGCGCCAATAATTGCTTTATCTGCATAAAAATTTTCGAGACTATTATCACATAAATATCCAGAGACCGATAAATCCCCATTTCTAAGCTCTCCGCCAAGCAAAATTACTCGATTTTCTGGGTTTACTTCGATTAGCGCCTGAGCAGTTAAAGTAGAATTTGTAATAACGGTAATCCTCTTTTTGCTGCCAAGTTGACGTGCCGTTTCTAAGACGGTCGTCCCCACATCCATAAACAAAGTATCCCCATCCGATACCAATTCCGCTGCAGCTGCGGCAATTTTTTTCTTTTCATCTTCCTTCTCTATTTCACGCCGTTTATATGCCGGTTCTTGTGTATTAAATCCTTTTTTGACAGCCCCACCATATACACGTTTCAAATAATTTTTTTCTTCAAGATATTCTAAATCACGCCGAATTGTTTCGATCGAGACGCCGAATTCTTCCATTAAATCGCTGACCTTTATCACATTGTTCTGCTGAATCTTTTGAATGATCTTGCTTCTTCTCTCCTGCAGCATAAAGATTCCTCCAAAAAATAAAATTTTTCTAATTGGATTATAGCACATTGTTTTGTGTAATTCCACACAAAATTATCATTTTAAAAAAATGCAGACCGGCAAAATAAAAAAGTATATAGGAAGCAGGCTTTTATTCGAAAACAATTCCATCAATGGCAGTTGTTCCAAACTCAGTCAATGCACCGCCGCCGCCATCGGCACGGTTGCACCCTGCCGGGAAAAATTTATCTCCAATTCTCATAATGCCGTTTGGCATTACCAAAAGCTCTCCATATGACCCCGTTTCAATGATTTTATGGCCTTTCTCTTTTAAAAGTCTCTCGGTATCCGGGGAGAATCCGTCTTCAAGTTTCAGCCCCTGGTCGAGCGTTAAGCAACACATATGCGGCGCACGAGTGGCAGGTTCCATCATCATTCCATAGTCAAGCGTATTGACGATCAGCTGAAGCGTACTTGTGATGATTCGCGGACCACCAGCACTCCCAACAGCCAACACCGGGACCCCATCTTTCAGTACAATCGTAGGAGACATGCTGGAAAGCGGTGTCTTTCCCGGGCGTACTGCGTTCGCCATTCCATAGGCAAGTCCCTGCGTAGTACGCACCCCAACTTTTGGGCTAAAATCAGCCATTGTATTATTCATAATAAATCCATAGCCGGGAACCACTACACCACAGCCCCACCAGTTACGAATTGTCTGCGTCTGCACAACAACATTTCCCTCTTTATCCATGACGGAGAAATGCGAAGTACAACCCGGATAACTTTTCGCTTCGATCCCTTCGGTTGGCGCAAACTCCTGCGCTTTATCCGGATCAATCTTTTTGGAAAGTTCTCTCGCATATTCTTTTAGAAAGAATCTTTTCAACCTGTACCTGTACAAAATCGGGATCTCCCATTGCGACCGAGCGATCTGCAAACATAAGCTTCATTGTTTCTGCCAAAAGATGTGTGCTTTCGGCGGAATGCCATCCCATTTTTGCGAGGTCAAAATTCTCTAGGATATTCAGCATTTGGATAATATGACTTCCACCCGAAGACGGAGGTAGCATCGATACAACTTCATATCCCCGATAGGTTCCATGTACCGGAATACGCGGTTTTGGCGAACAATTTTTTAGATCTTCTTTTACCAAAACACCTTTATTTTTTTGCACAGCCTTCACAATAGCGTCGGCTACAGGCCCATTATAGAACCAGTCCACACCGTTTTTAGCAACTGCCTCCATCGTATCGGCGAGCTCCGGATTCTTAATCACTTCACCAAAAGTACGTGGCTTTCCATCGTGCAGATAGAGTTCTTTAAAACCTTCATAAGCTGCTGCATTATGTTCTGCTTCGGGAGTATCACTGATGCGTGTATACATAAATCCGCATTTGAATCCTTCGCGGCACAACCGGATTGCCGGTACCGATACCTGCTCCCAGGTCATTGTTCCAAATTTTTTGAGCAGATTATCCATTGCCCGGTAAAGTGCCGGAACCGCGGTAGAACGGCCGGAAAATTCGGTAAGATTCAGATCGACATCTCCATTTTTATCCAAGAACATATCCTGGTATGCGTTTAACGGTGCCACCCCGCGTGCATCGCAGGTATAAAACTGATTGCTCTCTTTGTGATAAACAACATGAAAACATCCGCCGCCAATGCCGCAGTGGTATGGTTCAACAACTCCCAGCACCAAAGAAATTGCAGCTGCCGCAATCAATGGCATTTCCGCCATTTTTCATCATTTCCAAGCCAGCGCTGGTCGCATATGGGCTATTAGAGCTTACAGCTCCTCCGCGGCCGGACGGATAGGGTCGAAACATTGCAATTTCCGAAAGAGTCTTTCCCAGATAGGGCTTTGTAGGCATAAGACAAACCTCCTTTTGATAGGGATCATTTCCCTGAAACAAATTTTTTATTTTCAATTACGCCTGAATTGCATTTTCTTTTTTAGATGTTAAAAGTGTGGTGATGATACCTACACCATAGCTGACAACAATCACGGCATAAATCGTTTCGATTTGATTGGACAGCCTGCTAATCACCCAAATCAGTCCAACAATAATACCAGAAACCATGCTGGCCAGCGACGCTTGTTTCGTCGTACGTTTCCAAAGCAAACCGGCAAGAATAGAAAAGCTTACCGGGCCGGTAGAACATTGAATCAAGATCTGGAAAGTCGTTGTCAAAGCTGTGCTGGGCAGTAAAAAGGCAGGAATCAGAGTACAAACGGAAAAGATCAAGGTTCCATAACGGGAAACTTTCAACATTTTGTCTTCAGAAGCTTCTTTATTGATCTGCGTTTTATAAATGTTTGTAATAATTGTTCCTGTCGCCATCATCATAGTAGCCGTTGTCGCTGCAATAATCATGGTGGAAACTGCAAAAATAACGCCTGCCATGACTGGACTGGTATATTCCTTAATGGTCCACGCAAAAGCGGTTGCGCCATTTCCCAAATCATTGGTAGTAGCAGCACCTATCATGCCAATAATTGCGGTGAAAATGCAAATTGGAGCCGCAAATACATAGCCAATAATGCAGCCTCCGCGCGCTGCTTTTGCATCTCTTGCCGCCATAATCGGCTGCAGAACAGACTGCATAACAACGGAGGACAAAATACCGGAAAGCAACCATCCGACCCATTTTTGCGTTGGCATACTGCTGAGTTCTCCGTATCCTATTGGTAAAGAAGAAACCAAGCCCGAATATCCCCCAAAGCGCTGCAGAACAATTACCACAAATCCAACCAAAAGCACATAAATTCCAATACAAACCACTTTTCCGACGGATGCTGCACCTTTCATTCCTGAGAATGCGGTATAAACAGCGGCAATCGCCAATCCAAGAACAATGGCCCAGTTCCCATCCAAATTTGGTACTGCAATCTGGATCACTGAAGCAACTGTTTTAAGCTAAACCGGAATATACAAAAATCCGAGAATAACCCAAACATAAGAATAAAGCTTAGAACTGCTGGTGAAAAAACGACTTGCTAAATAAGTTGGTACCGAATCCCCCGGCATTCTGTCACGCAAAATTTTTGCAAGTCCTGCCGCAACTAACAGATAAATTCCACCTGCCAGCGAATACCATGCACCGGCAATTCCCATCGTATAGCCATTCTGAGCTGCACCGACAATACTCATGCCTCCGATCTGCCATGCTCCCAAAACATAGCCGACTCCGACTGCACTGAGTGTTTTGTCTCCGCCTGACCACTCTTTGGAATTGGACATCGATTTTCCTGTTCCTACAATCAAGACAAAGACAATAATCCATGTAATTGTAGTAACCATATACATCCTCCTTCATTTTTTCTTCTATCTATCAAAACTATCAAAACAACCGCCGTACCAAAGTGGCTGTTTTTGATCTCACATAAAATTTCCAATCTTAAGTTGACGTCTGACAAATCCGCGTTTATAATGAAATCAAGATTCCAAAATTCCTTATAAAATCACTGATTTGTACAATTTTTTTATAAGGTATATCTGTTTTATGTCTATCGTTCCACCATAATATCATGTGAAATCCACAAAAACTTGTAAAGATCAGAACATATTTACGTCAATTTTAAAGCAAGAGAACTAAGGAGGAGCACTATGGACAAAAATAGAACGGATTTCAGTACAATGGTATCCGTTCAACCGTTTTGGGATGCAGAAAAAAGCCATAAAAGCCTTTTTTGGCCGAAGGAAATAACGGCACACCCATTGCGGTTGTGCATGAGCTAAAGAATACCGGTAAAGCAGATGGATTAAGTTGTGTTCCTGGAATTGGTCTGGTTGGAATTTTATTTTCTACAGATCCAAACAATCCATGTGCTATTTGTTGTGGCGCATTAAATCAAAGCAAAAAAGTTTCCCTTTATGGAATGCTGCAAGTTTTTGCCTGCCAATTTTTTTCCAGGTGAATTTACCAGAATTTTTGGAATTCCCAGCAATGAACTTGCAGATACAGAAATTCCATTGGATGATCTTCTGCAGCCGGGGTCCATTTTAGAGCAAATGACATACTCCGAAACTTTTGAGCAGCGCATCAAATATCTACGAAATTTTATTCTTCAATGGGAAAACCGTACAAAGCAGCGGGAAACTTCTTCTTTAATCCAAAAGATGATGCATGATGCTCTGATGCAGCACGGCAATATCCGAATTTCTGAACTGCAAGAACAAACCGGCTACAGTGCCCGATATCTTCAAAAAGTGATTACAGAACATGTAGGGCTTGCCCCTAAAACAGTTTTGGCGAATATCCGTTTTCAAAATGCACTGCGAACAATGATTGAACACCCAGCAATGTCCATTGTCGATGTTGCACAGGACTGTGGTTATTATGACCAATCCCATTTTGCAAAAGCGTTTAAAGAATATATGCATATGCCGCCTTCTACTTTTCAAGAAAAAATCCAAAAAGAATTTTCCCCGGGAAAGCTGGATTTCATCACCCTTTAAAAGAATAAAGAAAGAGAATACAAAGTCGTTTTTTGGCTTTGTATTCTCTCTTTTATGAATAAAATGAGTTTATTTAATTTACGGAAAACAAAAGATCCCCATAGCATGGATAGGGCCAATAGGTCTTACCAACTAACGGTTCTATCTGATCGGCAACTGCTCGAGTTTTTTCCATCTGCACCAAAAGTACATCTGCACAATATCGGCAAAGCTTTTCTACATCCGTAATTTTCTGCTCCCCGGCAACTGCTGTCTTCAAAGCCTCCAACTCATGGAAAAGTTCTACTGACAAACTCGAAAGTTTCTTGACCAAAGTTTCCTCTACCTCATAAGAAATTCCTGCTCCGATCTGCTTTTTCAGAGAGATTTCTTCGGAAAGCATCTTCATATAGCTGCACATTGCAGGAAAAATCTGCTTTTGAATCATATCTTCCATTGTCAGAGCTTCGATATGCTGCTGTTTATTATAATTTTCCATCTGAATCTCGCAGCGGGAACAAACCTCCATACGAGACAAAACTCCATATTTTTCAAACAGCTTAATGTTCTCTTCTTTTTTGTAAAGAGGCATACAATCAGCTGTAGTCGCTAGATTCAGCAATCCGCGCTTTTCAGCTTCTTTTACCCATCCATCGGTATATCCGTCGCCGTTAAAAATGATCTTCTTATGATCCCGATACGCATGACGAATCAAATGCTCCAATTCGTAGTTGAAATCTTTCGCTTTTTCCAGCCGGTCCGCATATTTGCAAAGCACATCAGCAACGATGGTATTCAAAATCATATTTGGACAGCCGATAGAAACGGTAGACCCAAGCATACGAAACTCAAACTTATTTCCGGTAAATGCAAAAGGAGAAGTACGATTACGATCGGTCGCGTCTTTCGGCAAATTGGGCAATACATCCACGCCAATTGTCAAAACAGATTTACCCTGACTTTCCTTATATTCCTCTTTCTTTTCAATGGAATCCAAAACTTCGGTAAGCTGATTCCCCAAAAAAATCGAAATAATTGCCGGTGGTGCTTCATTTCCGCCAAGGCGATGATCGTTCCCTGCACTTGCAACGGAAAGACGCAAAAGGTCCTGATGCGTATCCACCGCTTCAATAATTGCGGTTAAAAACAGCAAAAAGCGTGCATTCGTCCGCGGAGAATCCCCAGGCTCCAAAAGATTGACCCCGCGGTCGGTGCTCAACGACCAGTTGTCGTGTTTGCCGGAACCATTCACCCCATTAAATGGCTTTTCGTGCAGCAGACAAGAAAGTCCATGCTTTGCCGCAACCTTTTTCATGATTTCCATTGTTAACTGGTTCTGGTCGGTTGCTACATTCACAGTCGTAAAGATCGGGGCCAACTCATGCTGCCCGGGGGCAACTTCGTTATGTTTCGTTTTTGCAAGAATCCCCAATTTCCACAATTCCTCATCCAAATCTTTCATAAAGGCAGAGACCCGCGGCTTAATAACGCCAAAATAATGATCTTCCATCTCTTGCCCTTTTGGTGGCATTGCACCAAAAAGTGTACGTCCGGTACAAATAAGATCTTCACGCTCTTCAAACAATTTTCGATCAATTAGAAAATATTCCTGTTCCGCACCCACGGTTACATTCACACGCTGTGTCTTTTGATCCCCAAACAGCCGTAAAATCCGCAGAGCCTGCTCATTAATGACATTCATGGAACGCAAAAGCGGTGTCTTTTTATCAAGCGCTTCCCCTCCATAAGAGCAAAAAGCAGTGGGGACACAAAGGCTGCCATCCTTGATAAATGCATCACTGGTGGGATCCCAAGCAGTATATCCACGCGCTTCAAAGGTGGATCGCAGGCCGCCGTTCGGGAAGGAACTTGCATCCGGCTCCCCTTTGATCAACTCCTTGCCGGAAAACTCCATAATTACTTTTCCGCCTGCCACCGGAGAAATAAAGCTATCATGCTTTTCCGCGGTAATGCCATTCATCGGCTGAAACCAATGTGTAAAATGGGTGCAGCCATTTTCTACTGCCCAATCCTTCATGGTGTTCGCTACCACATTTGCCACCTGAGGATCTAATGGCTTTCCATTTTCGCGGGTCATTTTTAAAACTTGATAGGTATCTTTGGGCAACCTTGCTTTCATAACCGAATCATTAAAGACCAGTGTACCGAATAACTCCGGAACTGTACTCATCATAAAAACCCCTTTCAAACAAACCATTCCTGTTTTATTTCTCTTTTGACCGTTCACTTTGTTTTTTTAAGTGAATTTAAAAATAATGCAAAAAACAAAGTCGTTGCTGAGCAATTTTAAAATTAAATTCAGTATAATACGCTGATTATATAAAAGTCAACGCAGTAAATCCGAAATAAGCTCGAATTTTTTGGGACCTTTTTTAACTTTGTTTTTTGTTTTTATTCTTTCGTAAAAACAGAAATTCATTCTTTTTTAAAATTTTTATAATGAGGCTAGAAACGAAGCAAAATAAATCAAAAAATACGTTTTCTCTTGTAGAAATCCTAAAAATGTATTATACTATTTAGCACACGCAAAAGCTGCAATTAATAGCATTACAGCTAAAAAAGGGGGCGACAGAACGCTTTGTTTCGAGAGATGCCTTTTCTCAAAATGCTGATAAACAATCTGCTTTTGATTGGCTTATGGCAAGGGATTACTGTATTCGCATGCCAGCATCTTCCTGATTCCCTTTTTGATGCTCGGCGCACCCTTTATCAACCGCGAAAATGGGAACAAAATGGTCGTTGGTACCGGTCCCACTTAAAAATTCAGGACTGGAAAGATTGTCTTCCTCAGTTTATTTCCAATGGTGGATTTTCCAAGCGTTCTCTAGGCAACGCCCTAACTTTGGAATATATAGACCGTTTTATTTTAGAAACTTGTCGTGGCGAGTGGATGCATACTCTCGGCGGATTTTGCTTAATCCCGATTATTTGGCTGAATACACCGCTGGTTTCTATTACCATTTCTATTCCTCTTTTTCTTGGAACATGGCCTTTTATTATTATTCAGCGCTATAATCGTTTTCGACTTGAAGTTCTTCAAAAGAGACTGGTTCGGGAGCAAAGCCATGAACAGCATGTTTCTGTTCCCACTTGAATCTTTTACAATAAAGAGATCCTATTTATGAAAAAACGAATCCAAATCAGAATTCTTTTAATTGGAATTGTATTCTGTCTGGCTGGTGTCTCCGCCCGGGCGGCTGAAATGACCCCTTTTTCTATTTGTGAAAAAGGTTCAGCCTGTCCTGGCGGAGCTTTTTCAATTTTGCTGCAGGCGGCTCCATCAAAAGAATCTCCGGCAGCTTTTCGGGCAAGCTTTTCTTTTGACGAAGATGCTTTTTCCTATGAGGGCGTAACTCTTTCAAAAGGCATCACCCAAAACGAATTTTTCGTTGGGAACGGCTCCCCTTTGCAGTGTATCTATGCCTGCGATGTAGAAGATGGTGTTGCTTCTGTCCTTCCCGGCACAATTGCCACCTACCATTTTCGCGTAAAAGATACGGTGAATGAAGGCGAATCTTTTCCATTTTCCCTGTCAATCAGTGAGGTTTGCGATTTTTCTGCTCAGTCACTTAATTTAGACACCCAACAAGACTTATCGATTCCCATCGTGAACAGTTCCAACAGTACTGACGTTGATGATTCTGATCCGCTTCTGCAAGATCTTTCGGTCACCAAACCGGAAGGGGTTTCTCTTTCTCCCGACTTTTCTCCAGAGCATCTGGAATACGAAGCAACCGTTCCTACAGACGAAAATGAGATTTGGTTTTCTGCACAGAGTGCAGAAGAAGGAAGTAAAATTACAGTTAATCGCCATACTTTAGGGACTGCCGGAAGTACGACAGTCGTCCGGGTAACCGTAAAATCTGCAGACGGAAAACATTCTTCCGAATACCAGGTACAGGTATCCCGCTCGGAATGCGCCTCTGAAACAAAAACGGGAGCCGGAGCCAGAACCGGCGGCACTGTCAAAAAAGGCTCCTCCAAAAAATCGACGGGAACAAGTGTAAAACGCTCCACTTCATCAAGAGATCCCGAAGATGAATCTTACACCATTGATTCTGGTTCCGGCCGCAAAAATTCTTCTTCTTTTTTCCAAAATCAGTTTCCAGCCTTTTTATCCGGCGCTGCAATGGTTGGCGCCGGTGCGCTGATTGCTCTGCTCTGTATTCTATTACTTCGTAAAAAGAAAAATTAAAATAATAAGATAATATTTTAAAAATTTTATTTTATCATCGAAAAAGTGCCTGATGGAATCAATCCATCAGGCACTTTTTCAACGTTTTATAAAACCCTCAAGCTATTTTTCAGACCGCTGTATCAGAAGTAGCTTTCTCTGAATTTCCTTTTTTTCCAAAGAGTGTCTTTAGACAAGAGGCCGCTACCATAATACCAAGGGCAACCAGCAAGACCGCCACAATCAGCTGGAGACCATCGGTCATGAAAACAAAATTATTGGAACCGAGTTTGACAACAATCGAGATAATCGACTGTACCAGAGCGGTAAAAGTAACCGCCAGCATTACAAACATCGGTACATAGAGCATCCAACCCTGGCGTCCCGTACATTTGAGGAACACCGCAAGGCTGATAAGCACCAAAGCTGCGAGCAACTGGTTTGCAGAACCAAACAGCGGCCAAATATTGTTATAACCGCCAAGGCTCAGGACACAGCCACAAGCAAGCGTAATAATCGTAGAAATATATTTATTGCTCAGGAATTTTGCTACGGAAGAACTACCTTCGCCAAACAGTTCCTGGAAGGCAATTCTGCCAATACGGGCAACTGCATCAAGACTGGTAAGTGCCAGGGTCGAAACTGCCATATTCATGACACACATTGCGGCGTCCTGCGGCATGCCAATCTGCACGAGGAAGCTTGCAACTCCTCTGGAGAAAATTGCAAATGGAGTTCCCTGAGCAGCTGCATGCGTGATCGGATCTGCAGCGGCACCTGCGACACAAAGTGCAACAACCGCCAGCAAAGATTCCAGCAGCATAGCGCCATAGCCGATCGGAAGCATATCTTTTTCATTTTTGATCTGACGGCTGCTGGTGCTGGAAGAAACCAAGCTATGGAATCCGGAAACTGCACCACAGGCGATCGTCACAAACAGCATTGGGAAAAGCATTTTCCCATTCACATTAAAGCTGGTCACTACCGGCAGATTGATGGAAGGATGCATTACAAGAAGTCCGATCACTGCGCCGGCGATCATGGTCAGAAGCAAAAACGTGCTGAGATAATCACGAGGCTGAATCATTACCCACATAGGCAATGCAGCAGCAATAAACAGATACGCAAAGATCACTGCAAGCCATGTCCCCTTGTCCGCATAAAGGGGAAAATTAAGGCCGATCAGCATCAAAACGGCTGTAAAAACAATCCCGCAAGCCGCCATAATGCCACCCTTTGGCTTTGCATATTTCATGAAAAATCCAAAAATTACCGCACCAAAAATAAAAAGCATTGTCATGGAAGCTGTGCCGCCGTTGGCATAAATCTTGGCACCGGTATCGGCCTCAAAACCGCTAAACGTGCCAGCAACCATATCCGCAAAGGCTGCAATAACCAACAGGCTGAAAAGCCATTCAAAAATCAGAAACAGTGTTTTGCCGGTTTTCCCGATATAATTTTCGATAATAGAACCAATCGTCTTGCCTTTTGTCTTTACCGAAGCATACATGGAAGTAAAGTCCTGTACTGCTCCGAAAAATACACCGCCGATCAGAATCCAGAGCAGCGCCGGCAGCCAGCCAAACATACAGGCGATAATTGGGCCTGTGATCGGACCTGCACCCGCAATCGAACTAAACTGGTGACTAAATACAACCAAGCTGTTGGTAGGAATATAATCCTCGCCGTCTTCTTTTTCATAAGCCGGCGTTTTCGCATTGGGATCAATTCCCCAAGTTTTGGCCAACCATCGGCCGTACAGCAAATACCCACCGCCCAGCACGACGATCGAAATTGCTACGATGATAAGTGCGTTCATCTGTGATCTCCCCTTTTCCTCAAAAAGTCCCTCAAGTTTTCTTCTATGCTATATAAAAAAACCCCCGCCTCTGATTTTTTAATCAGAGGCGAAGGTTTTGAATTTTCTCCGCGGTACCACTCTGTTTGTCGTCTTTTAAACGACCGCTTTTCCCGCTAAGGGGTTCCCTTTTAACGGTGGGTATTCCGGCTTCGGCTACTTTCCAATTCACCGAAACAGCTCGCAGGTGAGGGCCATTTCTCTTTTTCTGCCACCGTCTTTCACCAAATAACGGTTCTCTGTGTGCTCAAAAGAGCAGGTCATATCCTGATCCATGCCTTTTTTTAATTTGATTTGTCTCAAAGCATAGCACTGTCATCGTGATTATGCAAGAATCTTTTTGCATAATTCATTCATTTTGTACGAATGCACAGTGTCCATCCCATTTGATTCCTTATTTTTTAGTCAACTTGCGTTTTTTACTTTAAAGCAGTAAATTTTTTGGAAAAAGCATTGACTTTTTTTCAAAAAGCTCATAAGATAAAACAAATATAATTTTTCAAATGCAATGATAGGGACAAAGTTTCTAGTATGAATTCCTCACAGAGAGACGCTATTTGGTGAAAGGCGTCAGGAGCATATTTCTGAATCATCCCCCTTGAGCAGACGGCTGAACACAATTTTTGTCAGTAAGTGACGTCCGGACTTCCCCGTTATCGGAAAACGCATTTTAAAGTTATCCTAACTCCGATGCGTATGAGGTCACAAAACCTTTTGTGATAAAGCAGAGTGGTACCGTGGTATCTGAAAAAACAGAGCCGCCTCTGTTTCCTGAATTTTTCGGGAACAGAGACGGCTCTTTATTTTTTTACAGTAAAAAATACCGGCTTTTAGAGCGGAAGAAAAGAAAGGGGTCCAACTTATGAAACTGACTGGTGCGCAAATTCTCATGGAATGTCTGCTGGAACAGGGCGTTGATACGGTATTTGGCTATCCAGGCGGCGCCGTTCTCAACATCTACGATGCGCTTTATGAATATCAGGATCGAATCCACCATATTCGTACTGCACATGAACAGGGTGCCGCCCATGCTGCTGACGGTTATGCCCGCTCTACAGGAAAACCTGGTGTCTGCATCGCGACTTCCGGTCCGGGCGCTACCAATCTCGTCACCGGAATTGCTACCGCCTATATGGATTCCGTTCCGATGGTGGCAATCACCGGAAACGTCAATGTTGAACTTTTGGGGCTGGATTCCTTTCAGGAAGTGGATATTACCGGAATCACGATGCCGGTAACAAAGCATAATTTTCTGGTAAAACACATTGAAGATCTGGCCGATGTTACGCGGCAGGCCTTTCAGATTGCAACAACCGGGCGGCCCGGTCCCGTTCTGGTGGATATTCCAAAGGACGTGACGGCTCAGCTTTATGACTATGAAAAATGCTCTCCGCTGCCCGCGCCCAAAGGAAATTCTCCAACCGATGAACGGTTCTATGAAGCACTCGACATGCTAAAAACAAGTCGGCGTCCCTTTTTGTATCTTGGCGGCGGGGTCATCTCGGCAGGAGCTTCTAAAGAAGCGCGGGCTTTCGCTGATCTTCTCGATGCGCCGGTCGCTTCCTCTCTGATGTGTCAGGGCGGAATGGATGCGAAAAGCCCCCGTTATCTAGGCCTTCTCGGCATGCACGGAACAAAATCCAGCGCCCAGACATTGAAAAACTGTGACCTTTTTGTTGCCGTTGGAACTAGATTTTCCGATCGGGTTTCATGCAACTCCAAACTTTTTGCACAGCATTGTCCGATCCTGCAAATTGAGATTGATACCGCCGAATTCAACAAAAATATCGACTGTGATCTCAAGATGAAGGGAGACGCTAAAAAAATTCTGCGCAAGCTTTTAAAGCTTCTCCCTCAACAAGATCATCAGAAGTGGATGGAGCAGACAGCTCTTTGGAAAAAGCAGTATCCGCTCTCTCAGTCTTCCCCCACTCCGGAACTCCCTACCCCGAAAGAGCTGATCGAAACGCTGGATCGATTAACTTCCTCCAATGCAATTATTGCGACAGAAGTTGGGCAACACCAGATGTGGGCGGCACAATTCTATCGCTTTCATCGTCCCCGCCAGTTTATCAGTTCCGGAGGCTTAGGTACCATGGGATTTGGTCTCGGCGCTGCCATGGGCGCACAGGTTGCAAATCCAAAGCAGAAAGTGATCAATATCGCCGGAGACGGAAGCTTTCATATGAACTGCAATGAGCTTTCTACACTGGCAAATTACCAGATTCCCGTGGTGGAAATGGTCTTCAACAATTCTGTTCTCGGCATGGTGCGGCAATGGCAGAAACTCTTTTATCACAATCATTTCTCTCAGACAACTCTCGATCACAATACCGATTTTTGTAAACTGGCAGAAGCATTTGGCGTCAAAGCTTATCGAATTCACACAAAAGACGAAGTGGAACCGATCCTTAAAAAAGCACTCGCAGAAAAAGGGCCTGTTCTGATCGACTGCTGGATCGATAAAGATGTTAACGTGCTGCCGATGGTTCCTGCCGGAGCCTCTGCGGAAGAACCGATGCTGGAAATGTAAGGAGGAAAGATCATGTACGACAAAAAGCAAAGCGGCGACAAAGAATATGTGCTCTCTATCCTTGCAAAAAACAATCCGGGGGTCCTGCTCCGAATTGCGGGTCTTTTCAGCCGACGCTGCTACAATATTCTTTCGATTGTTGCCTGCCAAACGGAAGACACCGATTATTCGCGGATCTTGATCGTTGTCTCCGGAGATGACCGAATCGTCCGTCAGGTAGATAAACAGGTCAGCAAGCTGATCGATATCCAAGAAGTTACCGTTCTGGACCGCAACAATACGATTATCCGCGAGCATTTGCTTCTCAAAGTGAAACGCACCCCAAAAAGCAGCGAACGTCTGGTAGAAATTGCGAACGTATTTCATGCAAACATTTTGAATGTGGAACCGAATTCCATGATTTTGGAACTTACCGGGGACGCTTCTACAATTAACTCTTTTATCGAACTTTACACGCCCTACCAAATTTTAAAAATTCTCCGTACGGGCTCTATGGCAATGTCTAAATAAAAAGTAAACACGCTAAAATTCATTTCATCATTCGACCAAAAAGGAGGAGCAAATCCATGCTCACACAGCCTATGCTTACACTTGATAATGTTTATCACGCCGCCTTTGTTCTGCGGGAAATCGCTCGAAAAACCGATTTGATTCCCGCCCCCCAGATCGGCGAAAACTGCAGTGTTTATCTTAAAACCGAAAATCTTCAGGTAACAGGTTCTTTTAAAGTTCGCGGAGCTTATTATAAAATTTCGCAGCTGACTCCCGCTGAAAAAGAAAAGGGAGTGATCGCCTGCTCTGCCGGCAACCATGCTCAAGGCGTTGCATTGGCTGCTGCCAAAAATCATATTTCCTCTCTGATCTGTATCCCGGCTACCGCTCCGATCAGCAAAGTGGAAGCGACCAAACGCTATGGTGCCGAAGTCTGCCTGGTCCAGGGCGTTTATGATG
>ENA-UOOK01002060-UOOK01002060.1-fermentation-metagenome-genome-assembly--contig:-NODE-2060-length-25390-cov-14.435642_pt1 | contig 25390 bp, 20 predicted proteins | sample MGYA00245777_ERZ724023 | MGnify/ENA primary metagenome ERZ724023 (study PRJEB28704, sample SAMN03018312) | fermentation metagenome | biome: anthropogenic terrestrial biome; feature: soil... | reverse complement strand
AGCCACGTTCCCTACAACAACATCACTCCACCGGAACTGGACAAGCACTTCGTAAGTGTAATTCACAAGGATCTTACCCTTCCAATCGAGAAGATCCTTCGCAAAAGAGGCTCAGGATGACAAGACCCAGTTCCTGTTCCCTGTTCCCTGTTTCCTGTTCCCTGTTCGCGGCTGGCATGCCGTCCCGCCAGCAATAATGGAAATACGAAACCAGGTCACGGTCCAAAGTGCGGGAGACCGTGGCAGGTCTCGCCCTACGAAAAAATGGCTTCGCCGGAACGGGACGAGCCACGTTCCCTACAACAACATCACTCCACCGGAACTGGACAAGCACTTCGTAAATGTAATTCACAAGGATCTTACCCTTCCAATCGACAAGATCCTTCGCAAAAGACGCTCAGGATGACAAAACCCAGTTCCTGTTCGCTGTTCCCTGTTTCCTATTCCCTGCTCCCTGTTCCCTGCTCACGTCCTGAACCCACCGCTACCGTTTCGAAGTGCGAATCCCCCTGAATTTTGCGTTGTAGACCTAAACACATACATATTGAGGATTGCAGGAAAACTCCCTCAGCACGCTTCGTCCCCAAAAAAATTCTACTTTTATCAAATCCATTATAATTGCGGGAGGTGAAGGGAAATGGAAAACCAGAACGTCGTAAAAGCGGATATCTTGGAAAACCGTGGAGAATGGTATGCTTTGCGCTGTAAATCGAACATGGAATTTATCGTGGACCATCAGCTGAGCGTCAGGAATATTACCAGGTATTTACCAACTTACCCTGTTACTCCGGTTAATTCGCGTTCCCGCAGAACAAGACCATATTTCCCTGGTTACCTCTTTCTGCAGGGCAAAACGGATGATTTTTTTGCCCAACGGGTGTTTTTGCTGCGGGGTGTGATCGGATTAGTAAGTTTTGATGGTATTCCTGCTCCAATTCAACCCGGTATCATTGAGTCTGTTCGTCGGCAGACCCACAAGCTCGACCTGGAACTCCAACTTGCCCGCTCTGGCTTTACGCCAGGCGATGAGGTTTTTGTGCAAGACAGCGCGCTCGGTCAGCTTGAAGGGATTTTTGAAAAGTGCATCAACGGGCAGGAGCGGGTCTCGGTCCTGTTAAAATTGATGCAGGGTAACATGATGCGCGTTGAGGTTCCGGCAGAGAAAGTCCGCCGGAAACATTGACAGGACAACTGAAAAACTTATTTTGGGTCTTCACCTTAGCTTCCAACCCCTCCGAAAAGGAAACCTTGTCGGAAGGGCGGAGGCGCGCCAATTTCCAGTAGAATTGTATAATGACGAAGCCTTAGCATAGACCAGGTTGTGTTGCTCCCGCGATAACGAAGTTTGCGCGGTTCAACCTTACGTCGGGCAGATATGAAAACATACCGGATTTCCAGACACTCAATTTTTCTGATCATCACTTTGCTCGGTGCGGCGCTGATGCTTTTAAATGGTTGTGGAATCATGCAAAGAATACCTGTTCCTGAGGCTACAACCCCGACAGCAACCCCTGCGCCTACAGAAGACCTTAGCCAGGCGACCCCCAGGCTGACACCAGTTGGACTGACCACCCGCACGCCAAATCCCCTATCAACAGAGGAAACGGAATGGCTCCCGGGTGTCTGTGACAAGAAGGACGCAATCACTTTGCTTTTGCTGGGGATTGACGAAAACAACCAGGCAGATGCAATTCGGCTGGTCAGGATCGATTTTGGCAGGCAGGAAGTCAATATGGTCGCGATCCCGCGTGATTTTTACATTCAAACAGTTGAATTTGAAGAGCAGGGCATAGAATACAGCCGCATCAACGCCACTTTTGGTTATGGTCAGTTGTATCTGGGCAGAGGCAAAGGCGCACAAGCCATGGCAGATAATATCGCTCACAACTTTGGCGTGCCAATAAATGAACAGTATGTGGTCTACTTTGAACAAATTGAAGATTACATTAATGCGATTGGCGGAATCAGCGTATACCTGGAAAAATCGGCTTCAGACGATTTTTCTTTCTTTCCCGCCGGGCTCAATGTAATGGATGGGGAGACCGCGGTAACCTTCATGCGCATGAGGCTGCATGACAATGATTTTGAGCGCATCCGACGCCAGACCCTCGTTTTGGAGGCGTTGCTCGAAAAAGTTAGAAATGGCTTGAGCTTTGACCAAATCACGTATTTAATTGGCTTGCTGCTGTCTGCAGATAACAGTCAATCCAGCCTGAGCCTGAAAGATATGTATGACCTCTACTGCTTTTCGACGAACGTTGATATGGAAAATTTCCACACTCACGAGATACCATCGGGCATGTATCACGTTTTTATTACTCCCAGCGGGGGATGGACATTGTTACCCCACGAAGAGGTCCCACAATTTTTGCAGGAATCACTTAAAATCGATGTCAAACCCTGAATACCATAAACTGCTGAATGTCTGCCTTTGCTGGCAGAGAGAATATAATGCAAAACAACAGCAACCTGCCTTAACGGAATTTGAGAGATAATTATGAACGATACACAACCAATTTATACAGGAGAGGGGCAACCCCCTCCGCCCAAAAAACGAAAACACATCAGCGGATGGAAGATTTTTGGCTATATTGTATTGGCTGTAATACTCATCCTTGCCATGCTTTATCTGTTATGGATTCGTCCCGCCATTTCAGAACCAATTTCTGCCCCACTGGCTCTGCCAACCATGGCAGTTGGTCCTGAAGGCGAGGCAACGACCGTGCCGCCCACGAATCTTGGCTTCTTGCCTGCCTTCACCGAACCTACGCTTGCCCCTGGAGCAGACATCGTTTGTGGAAACGAAGCCAGCTGGAACGTGCTGCTGGTCGGTATTGATTACAGAGACCCGGCATATACCTATGGTCTTGCCGATGTAATCAGGGTTGCCCGGGTGGATTTTGTTGACATGGAAGTCAACATGGTCGCTCTGCCGCGTGACCTGCTGGTTGAAGCGCCAGAAGAACGCTTTACTGAAGAAAACCCGATGAAGATTAACCAGGCATATCTGTTCGGAACGCCAGGCTGGGGCGGATACCTGGGCGAGGGGATCGGAGCGAACTCACTGGCAGAGGTAATTCGCTATAACTTTGGCGTTACCCCCCATCATTATGCCGTGGTCAACTTTGATGCTGTGATCAATTTTATCGATGCTATTGGTGGTGTCGAAGTCAACCTGCCCCAGGAAGTGTACGATGAGGGGCTTGGTTATTTCCCGGCTGGACCGCAGACTCTGAATGGTGATCGCGCCCTCGATTTGATGCGCATCCGTGCGCTTTACTCTGACAGTTTCAGGGTGGCGAATCAGACCCTGGTGATGAAAGCGATTTTGAATAAACTGATGCAGCCGGCAACTCTGGTGCGGGTGCCTGCGCTTTTGGAGCAGTTCAAAGATGCCTTTCTGACAGACCTGTCTGTGGAGCAAATTGCCAGCCTTGGGGTGTGTTTCTTGCGGAATTTTGAGATAGAAAACCTCAACGCTGCACAGATTCCCGATGAGTTACTAAGCGTTGAGTATGTATATATCCCATCACTGGACGGCACTTCCTATACCTACCGCTGGGACCAACGCACGGTCGATTGGATCCACCAGAATTTGCTCACGCAAGAGTAATATGAGCACAGACACCCAAACAATCAACAAACCAGGCAAAAACGATGATTGGGACCTGATTATCACGCCCCGTAAAAAGTGGTGGGATTTGCAGCTGCGGGATGTCTGGAATTATCGCGATCTGATCTCCCTCTTCGTTCGGCGTGATTTTGTCTCCCGCTACAAGCAAACCATCCTCGGACCGTTATGGTTTATCATTCAGCCGCTGCTCACCTCGCTGGTTTTTACAGTGATTTTTGGTAACATTGCCCAGCTTCCAACTGACGGGCTGCCCCAGATGCTCTTCTATATGTCCGGGAATATCCTCTGGGGCTACTTTTCCACCTGCCTGACCAGCACCTCCACCACTTTTACTGCCAACGCCCACTTGTTTGGCAAGGTCTACTTCCCGCGGTTGGTCATGCCGATATCGGTCGTGATTTCGAATCTGATCACTTTCGGCATCCAGTTCGCCTTTTTCCTGGTATATACCCTCTATTTTTACCTGCGTGGTTCTGAGGTTGCTCTTACCAATTGGGCATTTGCCCTGCCACTGCTGTTGGTACTGATGGCTGGGCTGGGGCTTGGCTTTGGCATCATTATTTCGTCGATGACCACCAAGTACCGCGACCTGCAATACCTGGTCAGCTTTGGTGTTGGCTTGTGGATGTACGCCACGCCGGTTATCTACCCAGTCTCCAGCATCCCGGAACAATGGCGCTGGGTGGCGAACGTCAACCCGGTTACCCCGATCATCGAGACCTTCAGAATGGGCTTCCTTGGAGCTGGCGATGTTTCATGGGCAAGGTTGGGGTATAGCGCAGCGTTCATGCTTGTGGTGCTGTTTATTGGCATTGTAATTTTCAACCGCGTTGAAAAAACCTTCATCGATACTGTGTAAACAACAGAAATCTCTGATAATGAAAAGAAAATGCTTCGTTCTTTTGCTGCTTATAATCGTGTTTGGAATGCTTGCCTTTCCAACTATCAAAAATAACCTCTGGTCTGCAGACTTTTTCAGAGATTTTCAGAAAGGATCACGTTCGCCAGGACAATTTTCAGATTCACCCTTGAGCCACCCCCATGCCAGGGTACTGCAAGCTCGGGTGGCAATGATGGACCAGGATTTTGACCTGGCTCTCCAGATGATCGATACGCTTGTACCTTCTACCGACCCGGCTGTGCTACAAACTTACGCTGAACTGCTATTCTCACATGAACGTTATCGTGAAGCGCTTGACATCTGGCACGACCTCGGCATGTATAACAAAATCGAACATGCCGCCAGGGTGTTTAGCGATATGGAGATGCCCGATTACGAGATCCTCGCCTGGGAAAAGGCTTTTGAGCTTAACCCTGATATTTATCGGAGATCGCTGACCAATAGTTTACTCTTCAGGGCAAATCAACTCAGAGATTCCGGAGAAATTGTTAAGGCTATCTCTTTGTACCAGGAACTGATCACTAACTTCCCTGAAGATACAAGAGCTTACGCAGAATTGGCTTCAGCTTATTTTCAAACCGATGAAACTGAGCTGGCACTTGAGAACATTGATCAAGGAATGTCCCTTCAGGCATCTGATTTTCAGTTTTACATGCAGGCGGGCAGTATTTATGAGCAGTGTGGGCTTTATTCAGACGCTTTCAGCGCATATCAGCTCGCCCTGGAAATCAGACCAGATCACATCGACGCTGCTGAGGCAATCGACCGAATCACCAACCAATAATGAAGCACAAATTGGAAGACCAGGAAGCGTTATTGTCCGTACAAACCGGTATAAAACCGCGAATGAAAACGCCAAACGACAATTTGGCGTTGGTTTCGCTTCTGCTTATTCTCATCTTTACTTCGGGCTTCTACGGACTGTTGATCTTGCGGGACGGTTTACCAGTGGTTCTCCTGATTTTGCTCGCTTTGTTGTGGGCATTGCACATCTACACAGACCGCATAAGAATTCTGCCCACACCTCTGGACGCGCCGATGCTTGCTTTGTTGGTCTCGCTGGCTGTAAATCTGACCTTTTCGGTCGATCGTCAGTCAACACTGGTCCGGGCTTATCACCTTGCATTGAGCTTTTCACTCTTTTTTGCCATTGTCCGCCTGGTTCAATTCCGGAAGGATCTTCCGATTACGATTGTTTGCCTGTTGCTCCTCTCACTTGGAGCAGGAATTTTGGGCTTATTCGCCACTGATTGGTCGGGCGGGGTGCTTGGTTTTCTCTCCCCTGTTTATGTAAAACTGCCCAGATTGGCTTCGATCGTTCCAGGGGCAAGCATTAATAAAAACACCATGGGAGGTGCGTTAACTTTCTTCCCACCTCTGCTGTTGAGCTTATTTTGGGATGGCTCTGCCTTCAAAAAGTTGGCGCGAAAATACCCAGGATATAATAAACTTCCGATCTGGTTCTATAAGCTGTTGGTCTTACTATGCCTGGCTTTGGTCCTGGCGGTAATTATTCTGACACAATCGCGCGGCGCATGGCTTGGCGCAGCGGTTGGCTTGTATGTCTTCTTAGTCTGGAAGGACAAACGCTTTTTGTGGGCGATCCCGACAGGCATCCTCTTTTTAATGGTTATTTCGCAAAAAACCGGGATCAGCAGCCTGGCAGAATTTTTCGCATTGCTGGATCGCGGGCAAGACGCCAGTTTGCAGGGTCGCCTGGATATCTGGCAGAGAATCATCAGTCTCACTCGCGATTTCCCGGTCACGGGTGTAGGGCTGGATGCGCTAAACCCTGTTTACCAGTCCTTTTTCAACCCATTTTTGTTTGACGAGCCTCCCGCCAGACTCTACCATGCGCACAACACGCTGCTTTCTGTGACAATAGAGATGGGTATTCCGGCGCTGATCTTGTATGTCGCCATGCTCACAACCTTTGCGGCTATGGCGAAGCGTGCCTTCAGAGGCGCTCGCAGGATCAACAAAGTTTTGATTATGGGTTTGGTTTGTGGGATGCTCGCCCACCAGGTTTTTGGACTGATGGACGCTTACCCCCTCGGTAAAAACCTGGGCATCATCATGTGGATATATTTCGCCGTGATTACTGCCTTGTATATCCACCGCGGTCGGATGATTCGGTCTTTTCCGCAGCAGCAAGATGAAAAAGCCAGCCCGCCCGTGGGAGACCTGTTGGGGCAAATTTTGTTTGGTTTGGCGCTATGGTTGATGCTGTCGCTGATCGCCCTCGCCCTTGTGCGTGTGAATATTTATCTCAGCCTGCTCGCTGCTATTTTGGCAGGGGTTTTTCTGGGGGTGGTCTCAGTTAAGAGTCCGGTTTTCATGAAGGCGCGCAAAAAAACAATTACCAACGCTATCAATAATGGATAAAAAATTAGGATATATGTCAAAACCTGTAATCTCTGTTGAAAACTTAACCAAACAATACGACCTGGGGGTGATCGGTACGGGCACAATCAGCCGCGACCTCAACCGCTGGTGGGCGCGTGTGCGCAAACAACCCGACCCCTACACCCGCATCGGGCAGCGCGATGCCTTCGAGCGCATCGGCGAAACCATCCTCGCGCTGGATTTCTACTGAATGAAAAGGAGATCTATACCTCAAGTGTTTCTTGATCAACCTCATTAATTTAATTTGGCGACAAAGAAAAAGTCAGTAAGAATTTTCCAATATTATAAAGACCCAACATACAAGGGGCTTGGTGAGCAAAAATTCAACAGCGATTTCAAAGATAAACTCCAGACTTACTGAATTACTATTTAGTAAACGCTGGGTATGGGTCTGGGTTTGTATCGGAATTCTCTTAATTTGGAAATGCGTAATTTTCTATTATTTACCGTACGCCAATCAGGACGGACCTCATTCACTCGGTCAAACCTTCTCGCTTTTGAGAGGTAATTTATTCTCAGCCCCATTGGGAAATAGTCACATAGACCCGTATTTGTATCCATATTTTTATGCGATTGTGTCTGCGCCAGCTTTTTTACTTCTTCCCTTTGGAGCATACAATATATTTGTTTGGAATCTTATCCTTGCCCTTGCCGGATGCGCTTTAGTCTTATCACTGGTTGATCGGCAAAATCACTTATCATTATCCGTGGCTTTTGTTCTCATCCTTGGGTTTTTATGCAATATGTATACATATGGATTGAGGAATGAATTGCCGACCACCGTTGTAATGTTGGTATTACTCAAGATAATATTATGGAACCCAACACCGAGGTTGAATTTTTTCAGATTAGTAATAATTGGAGTTGTCACAGCTATAATAGGCTTAATGCATCCGGTCGCAGGTGTTATCACTGTCGGTTTATTACTAATGATGCTGCACGACTATAAAGCCTCGCTCATAGACATTTTGACAATAGGAGCCACAACATTTCTTGCCTTGTTACTCCTTTATTTGCCTGTAGTTTTGATAGATTTTGACAAATGGCGGTATACATTTTTTGTAATAGGTATGGAGCAAGATGAGCATTCCTTTTCCTGGTCATCGTGCATTAAATATGTAAAATATGCGCCAATAGTTTTTGTACCTCCTCTAATTGCGATAGTGGAAAAGTGGCGGAGGTCTGGATTGAAATCATCCTGGTGGATCAAAGAAACAATTTATTGGGTCTTGATGATTGGATTACTGAGCCTTTTTGGAAGATCATATTACTTTCCCTACTTGATTGTTTTTATAGCCTGGCGATTGCTTCGTCTCCCAAATTTTACTATCCCAGCGTTGGCATTATTGGTTGTATTAATCGTTAGCCCAATACTTACGCACTACCTACCGACATTTCAGCTTATTGAGAATCCGAAGTATTCTCAAACTCTTCACCATATCATCTCCGAAGTCGAAAAATATAGAGACAAAGCCGATACCGACCTTGTTTATGTTAATGCTCGAGTTGTCATGCCGATCATGGATAGACCAAAAGCCAGGATTTTCTTCAGGTTTTACAGAACTGTGGCTCAAAAGGGTATGGATTTTTCCGGAGACGACATTTTTCTCTATATTAACCCCGACGATTATAAGCTGATCATTAGGAACCTTGATGTGCCTGAAGAAAATTTAATTGTTACTGAATTGATCTCACCAACACCAGGTCTATTACGCCCCGGCACTTTCTTTAGAGAAAGAGATGCTCCACTGGGACTTTGGAAAATTGAGCTGCTTGAACCATAACCACAATTCTTTTGTGACTTGTTGGAATTATTTGAAGGACATTAGTTTAGTAGAATGTCAAAACCTGTAATCTCTGTTGAAAACTTAACCAAACAATACGACCTTGGGGTGATTGGTACGGGCACAATCAGCCGCGACCTCAACCGCTGGTGGGCGCGTGTGCGCAAACAACCCGACCCCTACACCCGCATCGGGCAGCGCGATGCCTTCGAGCGCATCGGCGAAACCATCCTCGCGCTGGATGATGTCTCCTTCCAGGTGCAGCAAGGCGAGGCGCTCGGTATCATCGGGCGCAATGGCGCCGGCAAGAGCACACTGCTCAAAATTCTCTCACGAGTAACCGCTCCGACCAGTGGGGTGGTGAAGGTGAAGGGACGCATCGGCAGCCTGCTGGAAGTTGGCACCGGCTTTCACCCCGAGCTGACCGGCAGGGAAAACGTTTACCTTAATGGTGCCATCCTGGGAATGCGCAAAGAGGAAGTTAGCCGCAAGTTTGACGAGATCGTCGAGTTTGCCGGGGTGGAAAAATTCATCGACACGCCGGTCAAGCGCTATTCCAGCGGCATGTATGTGCGCCTGGCATTCGCCGTAGCTGCCCACCTGGACCCCGAAATCCTGATTGTGGATGAGGTTCTGGCAGTGGGCGATGCTGAGTTTCAAAAGAAGTGTTTGGGAAAAATGGGCGATGTCGCCGGAGAGGGGAGGACGGTTCTGTTCGTCAGCCATAATATGGGGGCGATCCAAAATCTCTGTGAAACCTCCGTGTTGCTTTCTGATGGAAAAATAATCCACACCGGTAAATCAGAGGATGTGATTCAAAACTACCTATCTACATCAAATCAAAAAGTCCCGATTAACTTTTTAATGGAAGTTGACAGACGAGGGTCGGGTGGTTTTAGGTTTACCAAAACCTGGGTGGAAAACGAAGGCGGTGAAAAAGGCGGAGCTGTAAAATCGGGTAAACCCTTTACAATCATTGTTGAATATGAAATTGAGGATTCGTTTAAGATTAAAGATCCATACATCTCGTTTGCCCTGCGGGATTCGACTGGAGGTTATATCAGCGATTTATGGAACCAGGGGGCTGGTTATCATTGGCAAGAACTTCCCAGCAAAGGCAGGATTACTTGCAAGATACCCAGATGCAATCTAAATGAAGGCACGTATTTCTATAATGTTTTTTGTGGATCCAAGGTAAATACCTTGGACCATGTTGTGGACGCCGGAAAAATCACCGTTGAATTTGGAGATTTTTTTGGAACGAATCAGCTGCCAACACCAAGATTTGGCAAGCTGCTGATAGACCAGGAATGGGAATGTTTTGATAAGAAAGAGATCGAGGATCATGCTTAGTTCTCCGGTTGTTTACATTATGTTCAACAGGCTGGAGTGTGTGAAGAAAACCTTTCCTATTATACGTACAGTGCAGCCAAAGCAATTGTTTGTTATTTCTGACGGGCCACGCGACTCGCTACCAGAGGATCGGTCCAATGTCCAGGCTTGCCGGACGTATATTGATGAGGCTATTGATTGGAAATGTGAAGTGTTTCGAATATACCGAGAGGAAAATCTCGGTTGTGGAAAATCTATCGCCAATGGATTGGACAGTGTTTTTTCGATAGTGGAGCAGGCAATTATCTTGGAAGACGATATTAAGCCAGATCCGACATTTTTCAATTTTTGCCAGGTGTTGCTGGAATACTACAAAGATTATGAACAGGTATACTGCATTACTGGGCGAAACCCTCATAATATTTGGAAACCTGAAGAAAAACCTTACTTTTTTACCCATAACCTTTCACAATTGGGATGGGCTACATGGAGAAGGGCATGGCAGGAATTCCAATTTTCTATTCGGGATTGGGGAACATTGAAGAATAGGCGTTCAACATTTACTACGTATAAATCATTGAACGATGGATTAATCTCTTATTTTCTTTTTAATGGTTTGTTTTTTAATCCGAGAGAAGATGCGTGGGGTTATCAATGGCTGTACACTTGCCTAAAAAATGACGGATTGTGTATCATGCCATCTAAGAATTTAACCGCACATATTGGTGCCGGTCAGGATGCTACTCATACGAAGAATTGGGAAGAATATGTTGAAGTTTTTTCCGTTGACACAAACCTCCCTTTTTATAGGAATCCACTGCCTGATCGGGAATTTCAAAAGCTGGGATATCGAAAGCTTGCCACCTCTGAGAAGAGGAAAATGCTTTGGAAATTGATGAAGAATGAAATAAAGTTTTTATTCAAAATGAATAAATTTTAAGGATAAAGCAATTTTGCCTAACCACTTTTTAGTTTCGGTTATTACTCCTTGCTTCAATCAAGGATCCTATCTACCTGAATGTCTGGAATCTCTGATAGGTCAGTCTTATCAAAACTGGGAATGTATCGTCATGGATGATGGCTCAAAGGATGATTCGTTACAAATTGCTCAACAATATGCGAGTAAGGATGCTCGTATCCAATGGGCTAGTCAATCCAATCAAGGACCTAGTGCAGCAAGAAACCATGCCATCGCTCTGACCAAAGGTGAATTCATCATGCCCTTGGACGCAGATGATTACATTTCCCCCACGTTTCTAGAAAACGCAGTCGGGATTTTGCGTAATTCCCCCCAGATCAAGTTGGTTTATCCCCGCTGCTGGATGTTTGGTAGTAAGGTAGGTGAAATGGAACTTAGAGATTACTCCTATATTGATTTGATGCACGGTAACATTATCACCATAACATCATTGTATAGACGATCTGATTTTCAAAAGACAAGTGGTTACGATGAAAAAATGCGCGTAGGCTGGGAGGACTGGGAGTTTTATCTATCCTTGCTTTCACCTCAGGATCAGGTTCAGAAAATTGATGACTTTTTGTACTACCGGCAAAAACCCGGTTCGCGAGAACAATCAATTGAGGCTGAACAAGCGATAGAGCTGCGTCGTTATATATTCTTGAAACATAAAGAAATCTACAATCAATACTTTGAGGACCCGATCAACCTGACCTATCAGGTTAAGATGCTTGAACGCGAGGTGCGACACCTGCGCAACCGGGATCTGCTCACTCGTATCAAGAGACATCTACAGAGGATTTTCAGCAAACCATAAATGATTACATTCACAATCTGTTCCAATAACTATCTGCCCTATGCCAGGGTCTTGTGTAAAAGCATAAAGCAATTTCATCCGGGATGGAAATTCGTACTGGGGTTGGTGGATAAACCGGGTCAAACTGAATGGTATCAGGGCTGGGGTTTTGACACAGTTATTCCAGTTGAAGATATCGAGGTGCCAAACTTTTCCCGGATGGTTTCTGCTTACAATTTAGTGGAGCTGAACACTGCAGTCAAGCCATATTTTTTCAGTCACCTTTTTGAGACTTATCCTGATGATATACAGATCCTTTACTTTGATCCGGACATTCAGGTGTTTTCGGAACTGGAAGAATTGGCGGAAGAATTCGAAAAAAAGTCCATCCTGCTGGTTCCACATTTCAGCACGGCTCATACAGGGCAATCTGGTATTATCACACCCGAAAGGCGTATTCTACAGCGAGGTCTGTACAACCTGGGCTTCCTGGGTTTGAAATGGTCACAGGAGACCTCTTTTTTGTTGGAATGGTGGCAAGATAAGCTCCAGTGTGAATGTCTCAATCTGCCTGAAAAGGGATTGTTTGTGGACCAGAAGTGGATGGATTTGGCACCAGTTTACTTTGAGAATGTCAAAATTCTGAAAGACCAAGGCTACGATGTAGCTTATTGGAATTTGTACGAACGAAGTCTGCATCGTCGCGGGGACGGAATTTTTGCAGGTGAGAGTCTGCTACGGTTTTACCACTTCAGCGCTTATGATAAGAGCTCTTCGACTTACGTTGGAAACCTGGCTGAAAAGTTCGAATCGGAAACTGCACAAGTGATCCGTGATATTTACCCCGAATACCATAGGCTATTGAAACAAAACGGTTTGGATGAATTCAAATCAGTGGAATGTGCTTACCGACCCAAAGAAGGCGGCAGGAAGCTTTTGCGGACGATTAAAAGTAGACTGAAGGATTGGCTTGCTTCCTGATATGAAGGGTGGTTTATTGATAGTTTCCAAAAAGTGGAGTCAGGGTAGAGGGAAATACACATCGGTTGAACGCTTTTGCGAACTGCTAGATTCTGAATTTCCTACTAATCACGGTCAGCGTATCTCTGTACCGCCGTTCATCGCACGTTTTTTCAAGAACCGTACAAATTCGGTTAGATCGGAAAAATTTTCGGCACCTTACACCTCGTATAGTTTTGAATTGGAGATTTGGGGGCTGCTGAGGGCTTTGAAAAAGAAACCAGAGTGGGTGTTTTTCCCTTATGCCGATTATGATTTTTATTATTGGAGGTACTTCAAAAGGTTACTCAAGATCAAATTGGTGTTGTGGTCGTTTTTCTCGGAAAAAGAATTGCAGGAAAGATTTGAAGACCTCACTCATTTTGAAAAAGCTGATTTGGTGCTCGTCGCTGGCAAGTCACAGTTGAAATGGTTTGTCCAAAATGCTCCGAATGCTAATGCAGTTTTCTTTCCGATTGGTGTAGATACTGAGTTTTTCGTCCCTGGTAAGAAATATAACCCAACAAGGATCGTGCATGTGGGAAGTAATCGTCGGGATTTTAAAACACTAATCGCTGCAATGGACATTTTATGCAAAGCTATCCCTAATTTGGAGTTGGTTTTGGTTGGAGCCAGCAGCAGGTATGGAGAAATTCCTGAGCGTGATTATCTGACCCGCTGCGGAGAGCTTGGTGATGAGGAATACCGTACAATACTTCAAACATCAAATTTTGGCATTCTCTCACTTGAAGATGGCGGCAGCAGCAATAGTTTGTTAGAATATTTTGCTTGTGGTCTGCCGGCTGTTGTCACATCGCTTGGAAATATCTGTGACTATTTTGATAGTTCCTGTTGTCTCAACTATTCAGTTGGAGATTTTGAGGCATTGGCAAGACAGTGCATCATACTGTTAGAAGATAACGCCCTTCGAAACGAGTATTCTATAAATGCAGTAAAACAGGCTCGAAAATTTGATTGGCTGACACTTCGTCAGCGGTTCTTTCAGTTATTGGTTTCACAGGAATCTTAGTTTTATCCACATAATGATTAACCGGTTTGATATTGCTCACTTCCTTCGTTATGGTTATATCTATGATAAAACTCTGGGCGGTCAAGCCCGAACACAGTTGCCTAAGACTGGCGATATGTCAAAGCAAATAGGTGAGAAGCCCCTTTATTTGGCTGATGAAATCAAACAATTGCTCATTCAAACTGTGAGCAGCAGCCTGGACAATCAACATTCCCCTGCCTTATTTCTCTCCGGTGGGATTGATTCACCGTTGATCGCGGCGGTTGCACAGTCGCTTTCTTCCAAGCCCTTGAAGGCGTTTACATTTTCCACGCAAGATGAACCAACAGATGAAGCATGTCAGGCTTCCAGGTACGCCGATGAGATCGGACTGGAACATCATATCGTCACTTCTGACCCCAACGATCTGCCTGAGATTATCCTTGAACTGATGCCGCATTGTGATGAACCGCCGGGATTCTATTCAATTATCCCGACTTATCTGGTTTGCAAGCAGGCAAAAAATCACGCTGATGTGATCCTGACGGGTGATGGGGCGGATGAACTTTTTTGGGGTTATGCCAGCCGGATGTCACGGGTGATTCGCCTTGCCCCACTTTTTCGCCTTCCCAAATGGCAGCGAAAAATACGTTGGTGGCTGCTAAGGCGACCTTTTGAATGGAACGCGCGCTATTTCGACACAGTTGGAGAATGGTACCGCTCGGGGCACGAACATAATTATGAAAGCTGGTTGAAAGAAATTTTCCCGACCATCCCATCCATAGTGGAAGAACTAAGGCATTACGAATATGCCGGCACCGATCAGGACGAAACCGCTTACTGGACGCGCTGGAATGAATTTTACGGGCACATGCAGGCAAGCCTGACAAAAACGCGCATGGCTTCCGCGGGGGCAGGAATCAGCGTGGAAGCACCCTTCCTGGATCAAAGAATGATCGAATTTGCTTCAGGTTTGGATTGGCACACTTGTCTGGATATTGAAAGTGAGATTGGAAAAAAACCACTGCGGGAGCTTTTGGGTAAGTATGTTGCCATCCCTTCGGAAGGAAAATTAGGTTTTAACGTTCCCATGGGCAGTTGGCTGCGGGGTCCCTTGCGTGGGATGTTTGAAGAAACTGTGTTGAACAGAGACGCATTGATGGGGCTTGAGATCAACCGCGGGATGATGCGAAAACACTTTGATGATCATTTAAGCAGTAGGCTGGATCGCTCCTGGGGGTTGTGGATATTTCTGAGCCTCGCGATTTGGGAAGATGTACACAAGGGTTCGTTAAATGAAACTTAAATTCTATTCCAACAAAGGCAATTATTTAACAGAACAACGTTACCATCTGAACACGCCTGCGAAGGCGTTCTGGAACGAGCGCAGCCAGCAAGAGCGGCGCGAAGTGTATGGCAATTGGGTGGACCTGTTTGAGTACGAAGCGGAAATCAATAAGACCGATATGTGCCTGCTGACTTTTCAATGGTCTTATTATGTTCAACATGATCGCGTCCCTGAAGCCGAAGAGGAGGTCAGGGCGGCAAGAAAAGCGGGCAAGCCGATGGTGGTCTTCAGCGGCGGCGATTACCCGGCGCGAATGCCTTTCGAGGGTGTGATCTTGTTTGAATCGGCGGGTTACTTTTCCGACCTGGGTTACCGCTATCATTCTGCCATCCCAACGTTTCTGAGTGATTACTTGGAGGAATATTGCGGCGGGCAGCTGCAGCTGCGCGAAAAACAAGCTCAGCCAGTAGTCGGGTTTTGCGGTCAGGCGAGCACATCAATATCGCAGGATGCCTGGCGTTCGCTAAGACGACTCCAAAGAGACCTTCAATATAGGCTCGGTTTCTCTAAATTGGAACCGCCTCCCTTCGAGACCACATCCTTCAGGAAGCGGGTATTAAGAGCTTTTGAAAAACCGGGCATCCAGACAAATTATATCCCCCGCAAGCAATACCAGGCAGGCAAGGCGGGCGGGATGAGCGCGCAAAGCCAGGAGAAACTGGACTTTGTCAACAACGTATTAAATTCAGATTACACGCTGTGCATGCGAGGTGGAGGGAATTATTCGGTGCGTTTTTACGAGACGTTGAATCTTGGGCGCATTCCGGTGTTTATTGACACCGACTGCCTGCTGCCCTTCCAGGATGAGATCGACTACAAGGCGATTTTCCCTTGGATTGATATGAAAGACCTGCCCCATGCAGCAGATATGCTGATGGAATTTCACTCGAAGCTTTCAAATGAAGACTTCAGAGCTCTGCAGTTAACTTGCAGGTCTTTATGGCTCGAACACATGACCGTGGATGGTTTTTATCGGGACTTTGCCTCCAGGCTCAAGAGAATGAGAGAATTGTAGTGCCTGATCCATTAGTATCAGTAGTAATCGCCACGCATAACCGCCAGGATTTGCTGCCCGAAGCTGTAAAATCGATCCAGCATCAGACCTGTACGGATTTTGAGATCATCATCGTGGATGATGCCTCCCAGGATAATACCCCTGCTGTAATCGCCCGGTTGGCTGAGAGCGACCCGCGGATTCGCGCTTTGAGGAGCGAGAAAAATGTCGGACCCAGCAAAGCGAGAAATATGGGCGTTGCGATCTCGATTGGTCAATATATTGCGATCATGGACGACGATGACCTGGCAGAGCCTCAAAGATTGGCGATTCAAATTGCTACGATGGAAGAAAATCCCGGGCTTGAATTTGTTTTTTCAAGTGTCGCATGGGTGAATGAAGCAATGGAGCAAACCGGGGTCTTCCCAGGAATCGTTGAAAGCGGGGAATTCCCTTCGGATTCAACAGAGGTTTTTAAGTTGCTATACCTGGAGAGCAACAAAATTCCAAACCAGACAATTACTACAAAAAGGTCCCTTTGGAAGAGGTTTAGTTATCCGGAGCAAATAAGGATTGGAGAGGACTGGTTTCTTTTTATGCAGTTAGCTGCCAAAGGAGTAAGAATGAAAGCCATATCCACTCCACTGCTGCGGGTTCGACGTGGAGAAAACAGAAAAGGTTTGATGAACTCAGACCTAAGTACAATCTTTTAATCGCAGCGTGAAGTGTTGAGGATGATACGTTTATGGCTGTCAGAGGAAGGAATTCACGAGTTTGATTATTTGTACAAACCAGCGTTGGCTAACCAGATCCTGAGGGAAAGCCGTCATTTCGTCGGCATAAAAGGGTTGATGATGATTGCACGGTCTTTTTTGTTATGGTCCCGCAACCCGAAAGTGAAAGAACAGCTGCGGTGGTATTTTGAAAAACTGAAGAATAAAATCTCCATTCAGAGGAAAGGTAAATAAGGTTTTGGGCTTTACTGGCTTAATCTCTTTTCAAAACAAGCTGAACCCACTTGAGCACGAGCCCACTCTGCGTTCGATGGACGAATATGGTGGTTTGGAGCCTGATATTTGGTTTGAATCCACTGGGCGGATAGGCGTTTCTGGAAGTCAGATTGTCAAATCTGCTGGCGGGCGCTCGGTGTTGCTGATGGAAGGCAGGCTTTTTAACGCTGCTGGAATTATTGATGAACTCGAGGGCGATGGTTGTGTATCGCAAAACCAGGCAGACAATGAAGTATTAATTAATGCTTTGGATCGCTGGGGGTTGGAGCGCACGCTGGAGAAGCTGAACGGTTTTTTTGCCTTCGCCTGGTATGACCGTAAGGAGCGTTCGCTCACGCTCGCTCGTGATCACGCAGGCTGTAAACCTTTATATTATGCTCCCGACCCTTCAGGGCGGGGGTTGAGTTTTTCAACGCGTTTTGACAGTCTGCTGCGCGGTCCGTGGCAACTGCCGATGGAAATTAACCAGCAAGCCCTGCTGCACTATCTGCGGCTCAGCCACTTTCATGCCCCAAATACCCTGATTAAAGACACCTGGCAGCTGCAGGCAGGCAGTTATGTTCGGGTGGATGCTGACAACAGACTAGATTTGAGGCACTGGCACCAGGTTCCCCGCCAGGTTGAAAACGAGTTTTTGACGGATGACGAAGCTATGGAGAGGCTTGGGCTGGCGCTGGAAGCAAGCGTTGGACGACAGAGCAAGGCTAATGAGCCTTTGGGGGTTTTCTTGTCCGGGGGGATTGATTCACCTCTTATCTCCGCGATCGCATCCCGCCAAGCCGGAGGAAACCTGAAAGCCTTCAGCATCAGTGTGCCGGGCTGGAGACAGGATGAAAGTGAAGACGCGCGCCAATACGCACGGCAATTGGGACTCGATCATCACGTGATCGAGATTTCTGGAGCAGATGCGGCAGGCGTTATTGACGAGGTTATCCGTGCGCAGTATGAACCCTTTGGGGATTTCTCGATTATCCCAGGCATAATACTTTTCCGCCATGCCCAGGCAGAAATCGGTGTGGCACTGGGTGGGGATGGAGGCGACGAGCTATTTTTCGGATACGAGCGACCGTTCTCTCTCATGCGCAACGGAGCAGACTTTAGGTTTCCGCGCTTTGTCCGGGCGGGCTTATTCGGACTGGGCAAATTTGGCATTATTCAGCGTAAATCAGAAGTGATCCTGAGCCGCACACCTGGAGAATATTATTACGGCGTCAACTCGCGCATGAACCAGGCATGGCTGAAAAAAATGGCACCAGAGCTTTCCAGGCTGGAGTGCACCCCTCAGCTTTATCATTTTGGGCATTACGATAACGAGCTGGATTTGGCAAACTATTCACGCTATGTGGAATATTATGGGCAGCTTCAGCGAGGTCTGAAGAAGGTCGAAATGGCGGCGTCTTCGCAGTCACTGGACGTGCGCGCACCGCTGCTTGACAGGCAAGTGGTTGAACTGAGCCTGCGGATGGACCCGATGGAGACGATGAGGAGTGGACAACGGAAACAAGCGCTGCGCAGGCTGCTGGAAAGATATGTGCCTGCGGAAATCATCCCCACAAGCAAAAGAGGCTTTGGTATTCCGTTGGGTGAGTGGATGCGAGGTCCGTTGAGGGGGCGGGTCGAGGAGACATTGTTGGAAGGTGAGCTATTCCCTGCTGGTGTTTTTGTTAAAGACGAGGTGAACAACTACTGGAAGGAACACCTAAGCGGTAAGGCAGACCATAAATGGGGGCTATGGAATCTGCTCAGCCTGCAGTGGTGGGCAAGGTCGCGACTGGGATGATGGGATGAGCGAGCCGATCAGGATTTTATATACCATACCAAATTTCATCACCGCAGGCTCAGGCGGGGCGATGCTGAATATAATCAAGCGTCTGGATAGGGATCGTTTTGAGCCGGCTGTGGCGGTTTTGAAGCTTGGTGGAAAGCTGGATTATGAAGTGCGCAGAATGGGTCTGGAGCTGATCGAAACCCCGTTCACGATTCCACCCAAGCCATACGGGAGCTTGTTTTTTCGTTCCAGGCAAGCTGCTGAGGTGTTCAAACCCTACAAATTTGACTTGTGGCATTCTTTCCACTACGGAGAGGATTACACTGAGCCGCTAATCGCGCATTTTGCAGGCGCAAGGGGTTGGGTCTATACCAAAAAAAATATGAACTGGCACAGCAGAGCCTGGTTATTACGTTCCATGCTGGCTAAGAGGATTGCAGCCCAAAATTCAGATATGATCAAGGATTTCTTTGACACACCGATGTTGAAGGGCAAAGCCCGCTTAATTCCGCGGGGGGTGGATCTCGATAAGTTTCAACCATCAAATGAGACGGATGCAAGCCTCCATAGTAGGTTTGGGATTGCGGATGAAATTGTCTTAATCGGCTGCGTGGCGCACCTGGTGCCGGTGAAGGGACATCCGACACTGATCGATGCAGTTTCCAGGCTGGAAGGTGTGCATTTATTCCTGGCAGGAAGACCGATGGATGCGGAGTACACAGGCAAGCTGCATGAACAAGCCATGGCACTGCAAGTGAGCGAACGGGTGCATTTTTTGGATGGCGTTGAAGACGTACCGGCGTTTCTTGCACAGTTGGATATTGTCGCCATGCCTACAACTCGCCAGGGCGAAGGATGCCCGGTGGCGCTGTTGGAGGCGATGGCATGCGGGAAAGCCTGTGTGGCGACCGACGTGCCCGGTTCAAGAGACATCATCGAAGATGGGGTTTCAGGGCTGTTGGTTGAACCTGAAAACGCGATTGATCTGGCGTCAGCAATTCAGAGGTTGATCAACGACCGACAATTTCGTGAGCGGATGGGCAAAGCTGCCCGAATACGGATCGAGGAGCATTTTTCAATTGAAAAGGAAGTGGCTGCTCACGAAAAGTTATATGAAGAGATCCTGGCACGAAAAGGCAAAAATCATGATTGGTGATGTGCTAATTACATTCGGCAAAGGATTTGAAGGTGCCCCGAGCCGAACCGGGCAGCCTTGGGCGTTGGCTGCCGCTATAGGCGAAGCGCGTCTATACACCAATCAGTCTGACAAGCGGTGGTACGGATTCCCGCTGGTTGAATCGGAGAACGAGAAGTGGCATATCTGGCTTTTGGGGGAGCTTTATGAAGAGTTTCAACCACTGACTGCCGCGTTTGAGCAGCCAGAAGAACTAAACGGGCATTTTGTGATGGTCGGCTTCGAAAAAGAGAAACGGCATGTGCACGTAATGACCAATCGATTGGGTACCGTGCACAGCTATTATTCGCAAAAAGGCTCGAAGGCTGCCATAGGAACCTTTTCCCCGGCGGTGGCATCTGCAGCGGGTTGTTCGGATTTAAACCTGCAGGCAATAGCAGAGTTTTTCAACTTCGGCTTTTTTATCGGCAACTCGACCTATTGGCAAGGTGTGGAAATTTTGCCCCCGGCGACCCACTCCATTTTAGATGAAGCTGGTGGGATCCTCTCCCAAAGGTCATATTGGACCTGGAATTATGCACCCAATACATCCAAGCCTTATGATGAAACGATTGATCAGTTTCATCAGGTTTTCAGAGAAGTTCTGACCGGGCAGGTTAATCAAAAACGGATCGCGTTGCCGCTTTCGGGAGGGCTTGACTCGCGCAGCACCCTGGCAGAATTGGGCGGTCCTGGTTTGGGTCGAGCTGTGAATTTGTTTCCATTCAGCTACGGATTTACCGAAGATTCGGCTGAAACCAGAATCGCCAGGCGGCTCGGAGAAAAGCGCGGTATACCGGTAAAAACCTGGACAATCCAACCGTATTTGTTCGATCAGATGGAACGTGTCTGCGCCAGTGTGGAAGGCTTTCAGGATATCACTCAATGTCGACAAGCGTATGTGGTGGACGAGCTGGCTGAGCAGGCAAGCCATGTTGTCGCGGCTCATTGGGGTGATGTCTGGCTGGATGATATGGGCTTTTTGGGGCAGGCAATGCCAACTGATGAGGAACTGGCTGAAGTAATTATAAAAAAGTATTCCAGGAGAGGCAGCGGGATTCTGCAGTCACTTTTCAGCCCCAGGTTGCCAGCTGATTGGAAGGAAGTGATGAAGGCGAAGGTGAAATTGACCCTGGCAGGACTGAAGGAAGTCGCTGAGTTTGATTTTAAGATCAAAGCCTGGAAAACCTCACAATGGTCCTGGCGCTGGACCTTGAGCTCGCTGAGGATGTATCAGGCTGGGTTGTTCCCACTGCTGCCTTTTTATGATAACCGCCTGGTGGACTTTTTTATGCAAGTTCCGGGAGATTTTGTGGCAGGGCGAAGATTACAGATTGATTATCTCAAACGTTTCGCGCCAGATCTGGCAAGGGTTAAGTGGCAGCCTTTTGATGTAAACCTTTACAAGTACAAGGGATTTAATTCCTGGTTGCTTCCCAAACGAGCTATTCAGAAATTAGGACGATCGCTCATCCCCCGCCCTGTAATTCAGCGAAATTGGGAGCTACAGTTTTTAAACGAAGAGGGTCAGGCTGGCTTGGAACGCTTTCTCCTGGAACCCGGGCTGAAGGTGCATAACCTTTTTCCTGCGGTTGATTTGCAGCAGATTCTGGGTGGTTTTTACCAAAATCCGACCGCCTACAATGGCTATGCTGTCTCAATGTTGTTGACCCTTTCCGCCTGGCTGGAGCAATATGGCTGAGCAGAAACCATTGGAAGTGTTGGTTGTCGGTTATGGAAGCGGTGAGATTACTTTCATCGATCGACTGATCACAGGCTTAGCCCAAAAGGGTGTAGCCGTGACCATCGCTGCCTCTTCAACAAGAAACTTTCCTAATAACCGCTCGAAAACCTTAAAATGGGCATGGATACCCACTAAAAACCAGCATATCTTCGGGCGTTTGGCAGCATTAGCCTGGCTTGTGATAACTCATCCAATTTGGAAAAGACCGGTTTGGTTTTCTGATCTGGTCGGGAAAGCCCTGGGATGGCGCGAAAAGGCTGATATCTATTTTCGTTACCTGCCTTACACCGGCGAAAAATGGAATCTGATTTACTTCCCCTGGAATTCTGCTGCCATTGACCATCTCGGTTTGTTTGACTCAGGGATGCCAATCGTGGTTTCATGTCGTGGGAGCCAGGTGAATATCCGCCCTCATTTGAGAGGACAGGAAGAGTTTACGAAGCTGCTCAGAACGACTTTAGAGCGCGCAAATGCCGTTCACTGTGTTTCCCAGACTATCCTGGAAGAAGGCGCGCTTTACGGGGTAGACCGCGACAAAGCGGTTGTAATCCATCCGGCTGTTGATAGCGATATTTTTATCCCATCAACACAAAAGCGCCCGAACGAAGTGCTTCGCCTGGTTACGACGGGGTCACTGATTTGGCGAAAAGGATATGAGTATCTGCTCATGGCTTTTTCACTTTTGAGGGAAGCTGGAGTTGATGCCGAATTGCATATTCTCGGCGAGGGCTACGAACGCAGTCGCATTCTGTTTTCCTCCCAGAACCTCGGAGTACATGCAAGTGTTTTTCTGCATGGAAAGCTTACCCCAAACCAAGTGTGTGATCAGTTGCAGCGGTCTGATATTTTTGTTTTTGCCAGTCTGAGCGAGGGGCTGCCCAACGCGCTTCTTGAGGCGATGAGTTGTGGCTTGCCCGTTGTGACCAGCGATTGCGGTGGCGTACGGGAGGCGGTAACGGATGGGGTGGAAGGTTTTGTTGTGCCCAACCGCTCACCCGAACTGATGGCTAATGCTCTGCAAAAACTCGCAAAAGCACCACAGTTACGGCAAAACATGGGAGCTTGTGGTCGGGAACGGATTTTGAAAAATTTCAGTCTTGAGGACCAAATTGAAAAGTTTATCTTGCTTTTCAGCTCCTTGAAGAGGGAAAATGAAAAGCGCTAAAGCAAAGCGATTAGCCCTTATCGTGCCTGCTTTTCCAAAGACTTCAGAAACCTTTATTGTCTCAAAGTTTCTGGGCTTGCTTGAACGAGGATGGGATGTGCACATGGTATGCCATAAGAGCGATCCCGAAGGTTGGGCGAAATTCCCCAATATGGCGGCAGATACTGGTATCAGAAAGCGTGTGCATCGAAGCATGCCTACCAGTCCAAAATTTTTTGCGGGATTGTTGCTAATTCCCGCATTGATCCGCGGCTTGGTTTTCACACCAGGTTCAGCCTGGCGTTATCTTGTCAGAGGATTCGGAAAATTTGGATGGAATGTTTTCAAGAAGTATTACCTCGATTTGGAATTGATTCTCCTCAAGCCTGACCTGATTCACTTCGAGTTTGGATCATTGGCTGTGGGAAAAACTTACCTAAAAGAATTCTTGGATTGCCAACTGACAGTGAGTTTTCGTGGGTACGACCTGAACTTTGCAGGGCTCGAGCAACCCGACTATTATGCCCAGGTCTGGCAGCATGTGGATGCTTGTCACTTTCTGGGTAAAGATTTGTGGCGGCGAGCTCTACGACGAGGATGTCCACAAGAAATGCCGCACCGGTTGATTCCTCCCTCAGTGGATCTGGAGCGCTTCCGATGTGAAGACAGGGACAAGTCAGAGGCAGATGGCACGCCCGAAAAACCAATCAGGATACTCAGTGTGGGCAGGCTGGAGTGGATAAAAGGCTATGAATTTGCTTTTCAGGCAGTCAAAATGCTCGTGGATCAGGGTATTGCTTGCGAATATCAGATTATCGGGGATGGTGAGCACCGGGAGGCGCTTTATTTCGCTCGCCATCAACTCGATCTGAAGGTGACAATAGAATTTTCCGGAAGCTTACCGCAAGACCAGGTTATCCGACATCTCGCTGAAGCTGATATCTTTTTACATAGCGCGGTCTCAGAAGGGTTTTGTAATGCGGTGCTTGAAGCCCAGGCGATGAAGCTTCCAATTGTCTGCACGGATGCAGGTGGCTTATCGGAAAATGTGGCTGATGGGGTTACTGGATTCGTGGTACCACGCCGAAACCCCAGGGCAATCGCTGGAAAATTGCTCGTGTTAACGAGGGATTCTTCTTTACGGTATTCCATGGGCAGGGCAGGGCGGGAACGTGTAGAGACGCATTTCCAGATTGATCAGCAGCTGGATGCCTGGGAAAACTTCTACAAGACACTCAAATGAAAACAGTCAACCTGATTTTATTCTCTGATTTAAAAGAAACTCCTGAGTGGTCCCTGGGGAAAGTATTTCCATGTTCGCCGCAAATTGCCGAAATCAATTCGATCCTTGATGAAAATCTCCAGAATGAATCTGTGGACGCCTGGCTGTTTTGGGACCCTGATCTGGGAATCCCGGACCGCAATATGCTGATGGCATTGCTCGCAACAAACGCAGATTGCTGGCACGTGGGACTGGCTCTGGGGTTGGGAGGCGAGCCTGAGATGATTGATTTTATCTCGCCAACCTGGATGTTGAATCGCGACCCGGATCCATCATTGGAAGCAACCTCGTGGCGGCTATCCCTGCGCGCCTGCCTGATTCGCTCAGAGGTGTTGCGACAACTGGGCGGACCCAGGTCTGAGTTTGAATCCCTGGAAGCTGCAGGATTAGAACTCGGGCTGCGTTATATCCGGCAAGGTGCTTTTGTTCGATATGTACCTGGGCTTGTTGGTGAACAAAAGCCAATATCCGATGCGAAAATTTCCCTAAACGACCAACTTCTCTTAGTCGGTTATAGTTTTGGGAGTCGTTGGGCTGGTTGGGCAATTTTCAGGGCAGCATTGACGCGTTTCGCAAGTCTTATTAGCCTGATTAAGTCCTGGCGAAGTGTACGCAAGTTACCAAAATCCATGTATCCGGCATCCTGTCAACGAGACAAAACATTGGCGATTGAACCTGTTGACGGCAGAGTGACCGTCCTGATTCCCACACTCAGGCGTTATCCTTACCTGCATGTTTTATTGGATCAACTGAGGTGGCAAACAGTTACTCCCTTCGAAATAATAGTTGTTGACCAGACTCCTTTGGAAGAGCGGAATCTTGGAATGAAAGACGAATTTTCCGACCTTCCGCTGCGGTGGTTTTTTCTTGACCAGGCTGGGCAGTGTTCATCGCGAAATTTTGCCCTTCAGATGGCGCGGGGTGAATACATCTTGTTTCTGGATGACGACGACGAAATTCAACCCGACTTGATTGAAAGACATCTCACCAATTTATCCCGATATCGGATCAATATCTCCAATGGTGTAGCAATAGAACCAAAAGCGGGAGACCTGCCGGAAGAGTTTCGCATTCTTCGGGTTAGCAATGTTTTTCCAACCAACAACA
>ENA-UOOK01002058-UOOK01002058.1-fermentation-metagenome-genome-assembly--contig:-NODE-2058-length-25403-cov-3.649124_pt1 | contig 25403 bp, 19 predicted proteins | sample MGYA00245777_ERZ724023 | MGnify/ENA primary metagenome ERZ724023 (study PRJEB28704, sample SAMN03018312) | fermentation metagenome | biome: anthropogenic terrestrial biome; feature: soil; material... | reverse complement strand
TACTATGCCCTTATAGGGCTAGAGCAAACCACCCGCTAAGCGGGTGGTCTTGATTTTATCGATTTTGCCAATTGAAATTTTACTCCAAACTGTAAATGTTTTTTATATATTATAATTAATACAGTTGGATGCATCAACTTTAACTGTTATCATTAAGGAATTGGTCACTTATGCTAATATATGCAGTATGTTGCTGGTAACGACTTATAATTTAGGTGTTGTATGTTTTACAAGTTCAGGTAGATATCACATATTATTGCATTATGACTTCAAACCATTGTGAATTCTAGTGTTGTTAATACTTGCACCCAAACTTAGGTAACAATTAATTAATTGAAAGAACATATTGTTAATTGAGAATGCTTAAGATTTTTGCTACAATCAAAGTGCAATAAGATAGCTTCAGCTAATTTATGGATGACTACCTAAAATATTGGAGTATACAATACAGTATACATATGAAAGGGGCTTATATTGTGCAAATGAAATTGAAATCGGAACGAAGTAAACTTTTCATTAAGGGTCTCATTAGAGATAAATATTATTTTTTAATGTTAATTCCTGTAATAGCTTATTATATTATATTCTGTTATGCTCCCATGTATGGGGCGGTTGTTGCATTCAAGGATTATAATATTTTTGCAGGAATTTCTAGTAGTCCATGGGCTGGTTTTTATAACTTTAGGAGAATTTTTAGCACCATTGATTTCTATACCGTACTAAGAAATACTTTAATGCTAAATGTACTATCTCTTATTGCGGGGTTCCCAGGACCTATAATTCTAGCGCTTCTCTTAAATGAACTGAAATATTTGCCTTTTAAAAAGAAAATTCAGACAGTATTATACCTTCCACACTTCATATCATGGATAGTTATAGCTAATATATTTATTCCAATGCTTTCACCAGGGACTGGTGTTATAAATTTATTTATTAAGTCTTTAGGATTTCAAACAGTAAATTTTTTAAGTAATGAAACAGCATGGGTATTTACATACATTATATTAAATATATGGAAAGGTATTGGGTGGGGGGCAATTATATATATATCTGCAATATCATCAATAGATAAAAATTTATATGAGGCAGCAACAATTGATGGTGCAGGAAAGTGGAAACAATGTTTAAATATTACTTTACCAGGTATTTCAAGTACAATAATTGTACACCTTATATTAAGATTAGGGAAGCTTATGGAAATAGGATTTGAAGCTCCTTTTGTACTAGGTAATTCTCTTGTATCTGAAGTTAGTGAAGTAATTAGTACTTATGTTTACAGGATAGGCCTTCTAGCAGCAGATATATCCAGATCTACAGCAATTGGGTTGTTTCAGTCAGTAGTTAACCTTTTTATTCTATTTTTTGCAAATTATCTGGCAAGGAGAATATCGGATGATGCCATATATTAATAACCTTATAAATTATTGCATTAAAACATGAAATATAATGAACAAAAAGTAATAGTCTTAGAAAAATTGATAAAGACATTAGGAATCTATCGTTAAAAGGTGAAAAAGTCAATTTCAATAGTGTCGCAACAGAGAGTCGAGTGTCAAAGTCATCCTTATATACTAATGAAGAAGTGAAGCAAAGAATTGAAAACATAAGGCTGCCCCAAGGTTTTATGATAAACTACAGGAATTTATTTATACTGCAATATATAAAGCAAGATTTTGATGTTGAATATATGTATTTAACGTTCAAATATAGTAAAATGAGGCCGTTGAGAGCTGCCTACACTAGATAACATTTGAAAGGAGTATTTATGACAAAATCAAAAGGAGAGCATGTTTTTAATATTATTAATATTTTTATTTTGGTTTTATTAGGGTTTTCGTGCTTATTTCCATTTGTTCATGTGCTTTCTAAATCTTTAAGCTCTGAAACCGCAATTATTTCTGGAAAAGTGTTTGTTTTACCTGTTAAATTTAATATTTATGCATATAGAGCTGCAATGCTAAATATCGGCCTTATGACTTCTCTTAAATTTACAGCTGTTTTAACAGTTTTAGGAACTGCAACAAATATTATTTTAACCATTATTGCGGCTTATCCATTAACTAAGAGAAACCTTACAGGTAGGAGGATTATCTGGATATTTATATTGATAACAATGTTTATAAATGGGGGGTTGATACCTACATACCTTCTTGTAAAATCACTTGGTCTTATAGATAATATCTGGGCGCTTATATTGCCCGGAGCAATAAGTACATACTATATGATTATTATGAAGACATATTTCCAAAATTTACCCGAAAGCCTTGAAGAATCTGCTAGGATTGATGGTGCAAACGATATACTAATTCTTCTTAGAATAATTATTCCTTTATCAAAACCTGTAATTGCCACACTAACATTGTTTTATACAGTAGGTCACTGGAATCAGTTTATGAGCGCTCTTATATATATGAATAGTCCTAAAAATTTTACTATACAATTAAGACTAAGACAGCTTATTCCGACGGATATTTCATTACTTGCGATGGAGGGGCAGAACTTGTTAGAAACCCCTTTTGAGTCGTTAAAAGCAGCTTCTGTTATGTTTGCCACAATACCTATACTATTTGTTTATCCAAGAATCCAGAAATATTTCATAAAAGGAATCATGTTAGGAGCTGTTAAGGGATGATTGCGACACGATGTCGCGTTCAGATAAATGCTTGAAGTGCTTGAAACCACTACGTCTCAAGTATATTACAAACCTGTTGTTCCGTCAACAGTAACCTATCAACAGGTGCGGAGGTGGTAACATACTGTGCTAAGATGTTGAGACAATGTAACCCTAAAGTCAAAGTTGTGAAACGGAGACGGTACTACTAGCATCAGAGTGGTTAGGGAACTAGGTTGTGGATGATATGGTTAAATTAATTGAACTGTTGTTAAACGTCGTGATGATTAACAAGCGAAAGATGCTGGTACTTAGTACAACGCTTGAACCAAAATGGTATACAGCTAGTTACCCTGTTTTAGCCTCGGAGTACACAGATTTACGGCTGCCGGCGGGCAGACAGAACCTAAGTCATCTGATAAGTTATCTGCGGGAAACGTGGTAAGCCCGTAAACTTCTCCGAAAGGAGTAGGCCGCCGTAAGGTGAGCCAAAGAGCTGCAGGTAGAACATCATGGAGAAAGCAAATGTCGTCCTGTAATGGTATGGATAGGGGCGAATGTCCCAACACGAAAGTGTGCAGACTTCCACGTGGTAGCTCATTATTTGAAAGTTTGCAGAATTTCTAAGATAGGAAAACAAATGTACGTTTATTAATTTAAATGTGTGCGCCCTAAGATGTTGGTTAGCCAACATGAAGGAACTGCAAGTGTGTATAATAAAGGTATGCAGAAGGATTAACCTACTGTAGAACTGGCTGATTCGTGGCAACGATGAGGTTTTGAGCGGCTTGAGCGGAGTACGATGAAAGTCGTATGCTCCGTTCTTAAGGGAGTTGGCTCTGGCAACAGAGCCCGCTTACCTGGTGTACGGCCAGTATATTAAGGTATACCACCTTTAATATAAAAAAACTATAAAAGGAGAGAAAAAATGATGAAAAGAAAAGTTTTGTTAGTTTTCCTTATTGTTACAATGTTACTCTCTGCAGTCGGCTGTGGCAACGCTGGCAAAGAAGAAAAAACCGATGAAACAAAAACCAACCGTGATGAAACAGTTACAAATACGGAAAAGCCAGTTGAAATAACTGTTGAATTGTTTGACAGGGCTAATGTTCCACCTGATCAAGGTTCATTGACAGAGAACCGTTGGACCAAATGGATACAGGAAGAAATGCTTAAACAGGGGGTCATAGTAAATTACATGCCTATACCAAGAGGCGAAGAAGTAACAAAGATAAATGTTTTATTGGCATCATCAAGTGCACCGGATATTATTTTTACATATGACCGTGGGAAATTTCAAAATTGGGCACTTAGTGGAGGACTTCATGATCTATCGGATTTAATCGGAAAGTATGGCGAAAAAATAAAGAGAAATTTAGGTGACGAAGTTTTAAAGCTAGGTATTGTTGATGGAAAGCAATATGCAATTCCTGCAAAAAGGCCAAGAATCGGACATCTTGTTCCTTTCATAAGAAAAGATCTGGTTGATAAACTTGGACTGAAAATGCCGGCTAATAAAAGTGAATTGGTAACTGTTTTAAAAGCATTTAAAGAATATGGAGGGAAAGATTTTATTCCATGGAGTAACCCTATTAATTTAAGGTATATACAGAGTTTAGCTTTGACTTTTGCAGATAATACGGAATCGGAAATTTATACTACTCCTAATTATATGAAAGATGGGTACCGTGATTTAATGGAATGGATGAATGGCTTATATAAACAAGGATTAATAGACCTGGAATTTCCCATACGTTCCGGTGATGATAGCTTAGCGCAAAAAGTTCAGGGCAATGTGGGCTTCTTTGTAGAGGGATGGTGGGTTCCAGTTAATACATCTGAAAAGGGAATATTAAATATGCTTAAAACAAATGTTCCTGGAGCAACTTTTGAACCTGTTGATTGCTTTGAAGATAAAAACGGCAAATATACAAAAAACATTTACCATCCTATAGGTTTATATATAATGTCTCCTAAAACAGCTAAACATCCTGAGGCAGTTGTAAAGTATCTGAACTGGTTAGCTGATCTCGATACAGCTATGAAATTGTTTTATGGAATTGAGAATGAACACTATGAGATGAAAGACGGCATCCCTATACAGAAAGATATGGCATACTATGCAAAAACCCTTGGTTATATTTCCCTTGATTTAGCTTTGACTTATAATCCTTACCCTTTCCCTCAAGCAAGTATGGAAAGAATTATAAAATCAGAATACGGGGATAATGGAGAGATAGCAGCAAGGGCTTATAAAATTGCTATGACAGATGGTATAGCGGACGATGTTCTCTTTTCTACTCCGATGGAAGTTTATAATAAATATGTTGCCGAACTCACTAAAGCAGTAGATGATTATCTTATTAAACTTATTATAGCAGAAGATTTCGGTTCTGTTTGGGAAAATTATAAAAAGGATATCAGTGCAAAGGGAGCCGATGAAGTAGTGAAGGAAAGGACAGAGTATTATAATAAATATATTAAGTAAAAATCGTTGTTTAGAATTATTTAATAAAAGTTATGATATGATTTATTTATGGGAGAGGTAGAGTTATTTACCTCTGCCATATAATATTTTTTGGGGAAATCATAGAGTTTATTTAGGGCTAGTTTACTGGATTAGTTAGAGGAATCTTAATAACACACAATATGTGGAGGAATATATGAACAGTAAAGAGATTATAAAAAAGACATTGGAATTTAATAGTCCTGAAAGGGTAGGTCGGACTTTTCAAAATTCTGATTTTATATGGTGTAGTAATACAGTTAAAACATATGCAACCGACTGGGTACAGGTGGGGGAAAGTCGATGGGAAAGAACGGATGAATGGGGGAATCTGTGGGCAAGGCTTGATCCAAATTCCAAAGGAGAGGTTGTGCAAGGTGTTCTTAAAAATATTGAAGACATTTATTTTTATGAGTTTGCTGATTTCTCAAACTATAATGACTACTGCATAGCGGAAGAAACTGTTGATAACTATCCCGAAAAATGGGTTATTGGAAGTATGCCAGGATTTACTTTTAATATCTCAAGGCAACTGTTTAAAATGGAAAACTATCTTTGCAATATATTGCTCGAACCTAAATATATGCATAATTTGCATGATAGAATCGATATACTGCTGCACCAAATGATTGAAAACTATGCGAAGGCAGGGGTGGACAGCATAATGTTTCCAGAAGACTGGGGAACTCAGACTCAACTTCTTATCAGTCCTCAATTATGGTATGAAGAGTATTTTCCACGTTTTAAAAAACTTTGTGAAAAGGCACATGAATGTGGGATTAAAGTATTCATGCACTCCTGCGGATTCATTTGTGAAATTATACCAGGCTTGATTAAAGCTGGTATTGACCTGTTCCAATTTCATCAGCCAATGCTGCATGGGATTGATAAACTAGCTGTTTATCAGGGAAAATCTAGAATTACTTTTATGTGTCCTGTTGATATTCAAAAGACTTTACAAACAAAAGATGAGCAGCTTATCCGTTCAGAAGCTAGAGAGCTTCTTGATAAATTATGGAAAGGAAAGGGTGGATTTATTGCCGATTTCTATAGTGATAATGATTCCATCGGACTGGAATCAAAATGGCAGCAATATGCATGTGAGGAATTTATTGCAAGAGGTAAAAGAAGGTTATATTCAAAGAATTGAATATTTAGTTGTAAAGCAGGGTGTATCATATGAAAACGCGATTTAGACGCTGATAATAGGAATTAAAGGATGTTGATGAATGTGTTAAAAAGAATTTTAAAAACAAAGGATAAACCTATCTTTACTTTTATAATTATTTCATATGCGTTACTTTCAATTCTACCGGTGTTGATTCTGGGTGGAGTTTCATATATAACTCTAAAGAGTAATGTTGAGAGTAAAACCATTAATGCTAATATTGAACGGATTAGCCAGATAAAGTCTTCAATAGACTTTCTTTTTAATAATATTGAAGAAAAAAGCCTTACCCTTCTTATGGATAATATGTTTCTTGATATTAAGAACATAGGCTGGGAGAATATAAAAGATAGTAATAATATAATAAAGATAAGGGAAGTTCAGGATAAGCTCCATAATTATGATCTTTCAAATGAACTTATCGAATCTGTATATTTTTATAATGCGGATAAAGATATTTTGTTGACAGGTACAGAGTCAATGAAACTTGAGGGTTTTTTCGATAAGCAATGGTATGGGGAAAATATGAATTTTTGTGCAAATAAGTATTGGATTGGATTGAGAAGAATTGGATGCAGATGGTGGAGTTATGAGCAAACAAATCCTTTATATACTGTATCCTTTATATCTACATTCTTTACATATCAGTTTAGTTTCAGAGGAGCATTGGTAACAAACATAAAATTGAATGAATTGCAGAAAGCTATTTCAAAGATTCTAGGCAATGTAGAAGGCAAATTGTATATTGTAAGTGATACAGGCCAGGTGATATCGGGCACTGATGATGCTATTGCCGGAGAATTACTTTTCGAAGACATAACAAGAAGCATGGATGAAAAACAATCAGGTTATGTGGTTTGTAAAAACGATAATGATACTTTCATATACTACTACGCAAAATCTAAAAATGGTTGGATATATCTGTTAAAGAATCCATCTAACAATTTATTGAATATTTCATCAAATATTGGGTTAGTTATTTTGGTCATGTTGGTGCTGCTTTCTTTTTCCAGTATAATATTATCTGCATATATGTCAAGAAAATTGTATAACCCTATTGATAAGCTTATATATGCCGTCAAGGATATTGGACGGAATAAGTTAAATAATAGGTTGAATGAATTTGAAATTATTAAGCATTCTATTGAAAGTATGTTTTCTGAGAGAAAAGATATGATATGTTTCATTGACAGCAATATTAGCTCTATTAAAGGAAATATTTTCAGAAGTCTGATTTGTGGTGAGTTTCATGACAAAGATGAATTAATTAAAAAAATGAATTACATGGGCATTGCTATTAAAAACAAATATTTTTGCGCTGTGATAGTTAAAATAAGAAAGAATTCCGACATCTTAAATGAAAAGGAGAATCTTGTTTTACAGCAAAAATTACTTCCTAATTTTTTTGAAGCAGTGTCAGATGATGAAGTAAAATGTCTTGGTGCATTCGAAAGATATAATAATGTAGTTTTGATTTTTAATTTTAATGAAAGGGAAAATATTAAAAGATACTTAGAATATTTTACTAAGTCAATTAAAAAAACTATGTATTTAGACGTTAGTAATATAGCAGGAGGCATATGTAATGATATTTTCGATTTAGGGAATTCTTACATGCAAGCTTATCAAATTCTTAATTTTAGAATGCTGACGGAACAGGATTTTGTTGTTTTTTATGATGAAACCAACCTGGCAGATACATCACCTCCAAAGTACCAGTTTGATGTTGAGGAGGAGACAGTTAATTGGCTTAAGACAGGAAATATCGAAAAAGCGATGGATTCTTTTCGGCGGTTCCTTAAATATATTAGTCAGAAAACTGAAAATAATAAAGTATACATTGAAAATTATTGCATTCAATTTATTTCTTTTATCATTCGTTGCATGGAATTACATGGAAGCTATTATTCGGATATATTTAAAAACGAAGTTTACAGGGACTTTCTGAAGACAAATTTTTGTTTGGATAATATTGAGGTATGGTTTAGTAATTTTTTAAATGAGTTAATGATTGATGCGGTTTTTAAGGAAAAGGAGAAATATGATAAGTATGAGCAATCTATAAAAAATTATATACACTATAATTACTACAAAGATATATCACTTGAAATGGTAGCAGATGATATGGGGATAAGCTATTCATATATGCGAAAGATTTTTACAAAAATATTTGGATGCGGATTTGCATATTATATAAATTCAATAAGAATAGACAAAGCAAAAAAAATAATGGAAGAAACCCAAAAAAGCATTTCAGAAATAATGAATGAAATTGGTTATAATAATGTGCAAACATTTTACACAAATTTTAAAAGGCTTACTGGCTTTACTCCTGGAGAATATAACAGTAATTTTGGTTTTAATGGCGATAGTACTTCTTTGAATCCCCAGGAATAATAAAATAATATTTAAACATATTATTACTTAACTTTTGCATAAAAACTAAATATACAATTAATTTGTGAAATAATATCCTATATAAGTATAGATTTTAGTACTCACTTATGCCATTAAATAGCAAAGGTAGGTAATAAAAATGTCGTTTATTTCAATATGTGCTGACAAGAAGAAAGAAGTTATAAAGAGTTTTATGCAAAAGAAAAGGCAGCAAGTATAGCGAGAAAGTATAGGGTTTCTAGAGGATCAGTATATGAGTGGAGTAGATTAGCAGATGAAGCAATGACAAATATACTGGAATAAAGGGGACGCATTAACAGGATAGTAGAATTAGAGAAAGATAATTCGAAAACGAAAGAAAAGCTAACAATCCATTAAATATTTAAAAAGAGGTGAATATTTATATGACAAAAAGGGAAATATTTCTAAAAGCACTAAAAAATGAAGAGGTAAATGAACTTGTCTGGGCACCTAATTTTGATTATTGGCTTCAAGTAAGCAGGGCTGAGGGAACATTGCCTGAAAAATATAAAGACATGTCAAGAAATGATATTGTAAGGTCTGTAGGTGGATATATATGGAATCGTACTTCAGGGTATAAAACTATAAAAGATGTAAGTATTAAAGAATCATGGAAGACACAAAATGATGATATAATACATGAAATAGAAACACCAATTGGCATTATCAGGGAGGTGCTTTGTAAAACCGAAGGAGAACATAGTTCAAAGGCCACAAGGGAACACTTCATTAAAGATCTTGAGTCTCTAAACATAATGAAGTATGTTATTGAAGGAACATATTATGAGCCTGATTACCAACCTGTTTTTAAAGCGTTAGAAGAGACCGAAAATGATGGTATAGTGCTTCATATGAGTTTTTGTGTACCTTTTATACAATTTGCCAAAACAGATGCAGGATATTTGAATGGTTATTACCTCTGGATGGATTACAAAGATGAAGTAGATTCTCTTGTTAAAATATACCACCAAAAATTTTTAGAAGGATATAAAATTCTTGCAGATGGACCTGCTGATGTTATTTCAACAGGTGATAATATGGACGGTACAATGATTAATCCCCAAATTTTCAAAGAATATGCAATACCATTCTATCAGGATTCAAAAAAAATAATAGGTGAGAAAGGTAAAATTTTTGAAGGTCACTGGTGCGGCAGAACACAAAATCTCCTGGATTTAGTATCTGGATGTGGTCTTGATGTGGTTGAGGCAATAGTAACAAAACCTATGGCAGATCTCAAATTAACAGATGCTTTAGATGCACTGAAAGGTGAGGTAGTGTTACAGGGAGGTATACCTTCAATCATGGTTTGCAATGAAGGGGCAACATATGAAGAATTTGAAAAATATTTAGAGGAAAATGTAATCCCATTGAAAGGAAGAAAAGGGTTTATATTGGGCATGTCAGATAATGTACCTCCAAATGCAGATTTTTCCAGGATAGAGGTAATTGCTAAATTAATAAAATAAACAGAACTAAATGATTAAATTTATGAACTAAATTATGTGTACCAACTGAAAAAAATTATTTGCAGATAATTGAGAGTGCTTATAAGTAGGGTAGATGCTAATTGAATAAACAAAAGGATGTGAACCTGAATGTATAAAATTGATTTGAATACCGATTGGCTTGTAAAATGTGAAGATTTGTACTGTGGATCCGAAATGCTTTCAGTAGTTTTGAACAGAGATGATGACCGGATGGAAGCTGACCTTACATGTGATGTTCACATGCCGCTTATGCAAAACGGTAAAATTAAAGAGCCTCTAGAAGCTGATATTTTCCTGAACGGTTTTAATTTGGGTCATCATAAAAGTGCTTTCTATGCATTTACCCGTATGTTTATGGCTGGGATTTGTATACCAAAGGATATAAAAAACTTGCTGTAAAATCAGTTTACACTGCTACAAGGGAGATTTTACCTAAAGCAAAGATAAAATTTGAAGTAGAAGTAGAAAATCTGCATTCCTACTCTACTATTTATGCAGGTCTTTGCCAAGGATTGATGTATAATTATTTACTTGAAATGATAAGATTCAAAAAAGATTGTTGGAGAAGCCTTTTCTGGATAATAAAGCGTTTAATTGGCTAAAATATAACTAATGATTTCAGCATGATTTCAATTGAATGATTTCATATTGAAAAAATGTAATCCATTATTACACGCAGTCACAGGAGGCTTAGTATAAATGACTATTTTGGACGATATTGGAAAGAAGATAAGTGAAGCTGCTCAAGTTGCAGCCAAAAAATCAAGCGAATTGGTGGAAGTAACCAAACTCAACATTAGTATTAATACAGAAGAAGATAGAATTCAAAAGCTTTATGAGCAAATTGGAAAAGAAATATATGAATATTTTAAATCAGAAGAAGATGTCCCTGAGGAATTGAAAGACGTATGTTCTGAGATACGTGCAAGAGAAGCCACCATCAAAGATATAAAAGATAGAATTTTAGAAATTAAAAATTTAAAAGCATGTATTAAATGTGGTACTGATTTAGAAATGGGAGTTTTGTTTTGTTCCAAATGCGGAGCTAAGCAAAAAGCATCAAATGAAGAATCTTCAAGTAAAAAAGTTACAAATGAAGAAACCTCAGATGAAGAAATTTCACATGATGTTACTGAAAATATCTAAATCTAACATCAGTCAAATTATCAAGTGTGATTCTGGTGTAAAACTCATACAATGTATAAGTGGGACACTCCTTGCAAAGGTACACCCTTTCTCGAGGATTATGTATGATTCTACTACAAAAACCCAGATTCTGCTTCAAAGGGCGAATTTAGCTTAGAGAGATGTTGCTTCAACATGTTGACGCTAAATGAGTTTTTGAAGCAGAATCATGTATTAAAAAAATAAACTATTGAAGTAAGTCATTAATTGATGTAAAATAGAATTATAAATAATGTAATCGTGTGCAAGGGAGATATTGGTAAATGTCAGCTACTGTTAAGGATGTTGCAAAGCTAGCGGGTGTTTCAACTGCAACAGTCTCAAGGGTTGTGAATGATGATCCCCGAATTAGCGAAGAGACAAGGGAGAAAGTTATTAAATGTATAAATGACCTGGATTACAAAGTTAATAGCATTGCAAGGAGTTTAAAGACAAACAGAACATATACAATTGGTTTTATAGCTCCTGAAATATCAAATGAATTTTTTATGAATATTGCAAAAGGGGTAGAGGATGAAGCCAGGAAATATGGATATAGCACTATAATATGTAATTCCAACGAATCAATAGAAGAAGAAGAGAACAGGATGAAATTATTATGCGAGAAATGTGTTGATGGTATTATTATAATACCTTCTTCAAATGAGGGTAAACATTTTAATCATTTAAAAGATCTTAATATACCTGTGGTTCTCGCCGATAGACTTGTTGAAAACTTTGAAAGTGATGCTGTACTTGTTGATAATATAAATGGTACATATTCAGCTATTGAACATCTTATAAATATTGGTTACAAGAGAATAGGGTTTATTAGTGGTAATTTAGAATTAACTTCTGCCAGGGAACGTTATGATGGGTATAAAAGGGCTTTAAAAGATTATTGTATTCCATATGACGAGAGTATAGTAAAATTCGGAGATTTCCATGCAAAACGTGGGTACGATTTAATGAGAGAACTCTATGAAACTCAGAACACTCCGTCAATAGTTTTTATTTCTAACTATTTCATGAATATAGGAGCCACAAAATATCTTTTAGAAATGAGGATGAATGGAAAATCATTATATTCTAGAAACAATATCAAAGATAATATTAACGATTACAACAAAAACAATGCTAAGGATATTATGATTGCCAGCTTTGATGACATGGAGCTGTCTTCATTGCTAGGATTTTGCAAATTACGAGTAGCTCAGCCAGTGATGGAAATTGGCAGTAAAGCAGCCGAGCTCCTTCTAAGCAGAATAGAACAGCATAGCCATTTAAGGTATCAAAATATTAAAAATAATGGAACTAATAGAACCAATGGAAGAGATTTAGAACCAGTTAGTGGACCAGTTAATGAATCACTTAAATATAAAGTTATGAGGCTAAAAACATCACTTATATTTACTGATTCAAATCAAAGAAACAATATTAAATAAATGTGCACTTGAGCAACCATGCACTTGAATAAAAGTAAACTTGCATGTTATGTAATCGAGTGCATAAATTTAAAGGAGGGTTAAATATGGCAAATGTAAAAAGCATGAAGGTTAATGAACCAGTAAAAAGACTGAAAGGATCACTTCCCAAAGTAGGCATACGCCCTATAATTGACGGAAGAAGGAGAGGAGTAAGAGAGTCTCTTGAAGAGCAAACAATGAACATGGCAAAAGCTGCAGCAGATTTGATTACCAATAATTTGAGACATCCTAATGGAATGCCTGTAGAATGTGTTATTGCCGACACTTCCATAGGAGGAGTTGCTGAAGCTGCAATGGCTGCAGAGAAATTCGCTAGAGAGGGTGTAGGCGTTTCCTTATCGGTAACCCCTTGTTGGTGTTATGGTTCAGAAACTATGGATATGGATCCTTTTACACCTAAAGCTGTCTGGGGATTTAATGGAACAGAACGACCGGGAGCAGTATACCTGGCAGCAGTACTTGCTGCTCATAATCAAAAGGGTCTACCTGCATTTGGAATATATGGTAAGAATATTCAAGATGCAAATGATACCAGTGTTCCGCAAGATGTTAAAGATAAAATCCTTCAATTTGTGAAAGCTGGTCTTGCTGTTGCAGAGATGAGAGGCAAATCATATCTTGCTCTTGGTTCAGTCTCAATGGGTATTGCTGGTTCTATAGTTAATGATGACTTCTTTCAAAATTATTTAGGTATGAGAAATGAATATGTGGATATGTCGGAGATTATCAGAAGAATAGAAGAAGAAATATATGATAAGGAAGAATATGAAAAAGCCTTAAAATGGGCGAAAGAGAATTGCATAGAAGGTTCCGACAATAATCCCATAGAAATTCAGCATTCAAGGAAGCAGAAAGATAAAACCTGGGAAATGAACGTAAAAATGGCGATTATAGCAAGAGATTTAATGATCGGGAATCCTAAATTATCTGATTTAGGATTTTATGAAGAAGCTATGGGACACAATGCTATTGCAGCAGGATTTCAAGGACAAAGAAATTGGAATGACCATTTCCCCAATGGAGATTTTATGGAATCAATTTTAAACTCTTCTTTCGACTGGAATGGGATAAGACAACCATTTGTATTTGCAACTGAGAATGATAGCTTAAATGGTATATCAATGCTGTTTGGACACCTCTTAACAAATACTGCCCAGGTATTTGCAGATGTAAGAACTTATTGGAGCCCTGAAGCTATTGAAAGAGTGACAGGTTATAAACCGGAAGGATTAGCTGCGAATGGTCTGATTCATTTAATAAATTCAGGAGCTGCTGCCTTAGATGGAGCCGGACAACAGACTCTTGACGGGAAACCTGCAATGAAACCTTTCTGGGAAATAAGCCCTGAAGAAGTTGCAAAGTGCCTGGACGTAACCCAATGGAGACCAGCTAATCTTGGGTATTTTAGAGGGGGCGGTTATTCATCAGATTTCCTTACAAAAGGTGGAATGCCAATAACCATGTCAAGATTGAATGTTGTCAATGGACTAGGTCCAGTCCTTCAAATTGCAGAGGGCTATTCAGTTGACCTCCCGAAAAAAGTACATGATATTCTTGACAATCGTACTGATCCGACCTGGCCTACTACCTGGTTTACGCCTATACTTACAGGAAAAGGACCTTTCAAAGATGTTTATTCAGTAATGGCAAATTGGGGTGCCAACCACGGTGCTTTTAGTTATGGTCATATTGGAACCCAACTTATTACATTAGCAGCCATGTTAAGAATCCCTGTATCAATGCATAATGTTGCAGAAGATAGGATTTTCAGACCAAGTACATGGGCATCCTTTGGAACATATGAGCTTGAGAGCGCTGACTACAGGGCATGCATTAATTTCGGACCTTTATATGGAAAAAAATAGAAGGTAAAAAACAAAAATATGAAATAGATAGTTAGGGGACACTCCTCAACGAAGTAGGAATACCTTAACAAGGGGACACTCCTCAACATAAAAGGAATGCCAAATACTCGAGAGAGGATTGTCCCTTGCAGAGGAGTGTCCCCACTTTATAAAATCGTAATATAAATTTAATTCAAACACTTTCCTGCAAATCAAAGGGCTTCTTTCTCTAAGGAAATCACATAAGTAAAGGTTTTATAGCTGCTGTAGTTGTATGATACAATTAAATATAATACAATGTAAAAAGCATAACATAACATAACAAACAATAGATATTGGGGATTTAGATTTTCGTGAAATCAAATATAGAATATACTTCTATCAATGATAGAGTACAAAATATTAAAAATAATGAGGAAGATATTAATAGTTTTATTGAAGAATATAAACCTTTCATTGCCTCCTGCGCTGTAAAGGCTTGTGGCAGATATTTAAGATATGGGGAAGATGACGAACTTAGCATTGCACTTATGGCTTTCACAGAAAGTATAAATGCATACAATATTTCGAAAGGCAACTTCCTCACTTTTGCACAGGGTGTTATTAGAAGAAGAATGATAGATTATTTTAGAAAAGAAAAGAAGTATTTAAATTTAATCTCTTTAAATGAATATTATTCAGAAGATGCTGAAGAGCTTGATTTAAGCATTGAAGAGTCAATCGAAAAACAGCAGCTTGATGAAATAAGCGAATATAGGAGATTAGAAATAGAGGAACTTAAGAAAGAGCTAAAAGAGTGGGATATTAATTTTATTGATCTTGTAAAAGCGTCTCCAAAGCATAAAGCTACTCATAACACATGTGAAAAAGTTGTTAAATATATTATTTCCAAACCTGAATTGGTAGAATTTATAAAACAAAAAAAATATATACCTATATCACATTTAGAGAAGTCTTTGAAATTAACCCATAAAAAGATTGATAGACTTCGAAAATATATAATAACAACAATAATAATTGCAACAGGTGATTATGAGTACTTAAAAGAATATGTAAAAAAATACATAGATTGATTATAAAATAGTTTAATTATAAAGAATACATACACACAATTAAAAAAATTCAAGAAAGTCAGATACAAAAGCAAACCAAAAGCAAACTAGAAATTGTATCTTCCTGAGGTGATAGAATGAAAGCCATAATTATGGAAGTAGAAGATAAATATGCTATTATAATGAAAAATAATGGAGAATTCATTAGAATTAGTAATAATGGAGAGTTAAAAGTTGGGGATGAATTAGATGATAAGTTATTCGCAAAAGAGTTAAATATTGCTACAGGATCTAGGATAATAACTAAGCTTGCTTCTATTGCAGCAGTCTTTATTTTGATTTTTGGATTAGGTTATGGAGCCTATAGTTATAATGCACCATATGCTTATATAAGTTTAGATATTAATCCTAGTATTGAAATATCAGTTAATGTATTTGATAGGATAATTTCACTTAAAGGTGTTAATAATGATGGCAAAATACTTGCTGATCTGCATAATTATAGAAATATGAAAGTTGATGAAGGTATAAAAAATGTAATTCATAGTGCTGTTCAACAAGGGTACATTAAAGCGGAAATAGATAACATGGTTTTTATGACTTTATCATCAAAAGATGCAAATAAAACCAACGAGCTTGATAGAACTATTGGAATTTCGGCATCGGAAGAAATACAATCATCAGGTGTAGAAGTTAAGCTTTATATAGAAGATAATTCAATCCAAAACCATAAAGATGCTGAAAAATTAGGTATATCTCCTGGAAAATTAGTATTAATTAAAAAACTTAAAGAAAATGAACCTCAAATTGACCTTCAAAATTATATAGATATACCGGTAAAAGAAATTATAAAATCTATTACAGAAAATGAAAAAGAAGAGATATTCCAAAATAGAATGTCAAAAGACAAGGAGATTCCTAAAGAAAACAAAAGCAAAGAAAACAAAAGCAAAGAAAACAAAAGCAAAGAAAACAAAAGCAACGAAAACAAAAGCAAAGAAAATGAAAACAATGAAAACAAAAGCAATGAAAGCAAAAACAATGAAAATAAAGGCAATAAAAATAATAAAAGTAAAAATGAAAATAAAAATAATAAAATTATTGATGTTCAAGAAGACACAATTGACTCTATAGATAGTAATCAAGGTATTAAAGAAGATAAAGATAAATCCAAGAATAATCAGAATCAATTGGAAAATAACAAAAATGGAAGTTTGAATGATGAAGATGAGATTGTAAAAGATAAAAATGACAATAAGAATACTAGTAAAAATACTAGTAAAAATACTAATAAGGATATTGATAAGGAAAATGATATAGATGTTGATGTCGAAAAAGAGAAAGACAAAGGTATAGAAAAAGGCAAGGATAAGGATAGGGACAATGAGAAAGATAAGCAAGGAAATATAGGTAATAATAAAGACGCAAGTAAAAATAACACGAGTAAAGATAAAAATACAAGTAAAGGCAACAAGAGTAAAGATAAAGATACAAGTAAAGATAACATGAACAAAGATAACTCGAATAAATATAAGTAATGTAGTACAAAAAATTTATTTCCTTTATCGACAAAGCATACTATAAAATTTATACTTCAAAGTTGAATCAAACTATAATTTTTGTATGCTATAAATTCGCCCATTGATATTATGCCAAATTTTTGAGGTTTTGTGTCTTTAAAAATATTTATTGCTATGACTCGAAACGACAAACATTAACTGAGGGATTACTTATAATTGACATTGCGTATTTCAAAATTGTAGAAAAGAGGTTTACAAAAGATGAAATCAGAAATATCAATTGCTAATGTTAAGTCGAATTATAATTTTATATTAACAAAAGCCTATGGCATAATTTTACCTGCTGCATTTTTACTTTCTAGAACTAATCTAATAAAAGGTTTGATGCCTTTTGGATTGCCTTTATATATTGCAGCATATGGCCTAAATGTGAGCAAAATAGCGGTAGCATTAACTATAATTTTAGGTATGCTTACAGCTAATGGAAGCAGTAATACTTTAATTACTGGGATAGCGATGCTTCTTTTTAGTATTGTCAATATTACAATTAAAAGTAGAACCAATACTACCTCCAAGCATACCAATAATAAGCAAGGGATAGTAAGTGATTTATACGCCGCATGTATGGGAGCTATGAGTACATTAATTCCAAGTATAGTTTTCGTTTATGTCCGAGGAATGCTTTTATACGATTTAATAATTGCTTTATTCCAGACTTTTATCGTATTTGTATTGGTATTTATTATGAAGAAGGCAACGATTGTAGTGGATGAAAACAGAGATAGAAAAACATTTACTAATGAAGAGCTTATCAGTGTTGCTATAGTAGGTGCCCTTATTATTTCTAGTCTTGGTGATATTAAGTTTATTAGTTTTAGTATAAAAAATGTAATCAGTATTTTAGCTGTACTTATATTTAGTTTTAGGTGCGGAGTTGCTGCAGGAGCATCGGTAGGAGTTACTGCAGGTTTGATCTTAAGTATGTCATCGACTGTAGCTCCGTTATTGATTGGTTGTTATGCCTTCTGTGGACTTCTTTCAGGAGTATTTAAAACTCTAGGAAAGATAGGTACCAGTCTTGGATTCCTTTTAGGAAATATAATACTCACAATATATCTTAACGGCTCCATGGAAGCCTTAATACTCATGAAGGAATTAATTTTAGCTATCTTAATCTTTATGCTTATCCCACAGAAGTTAATTATAAAAATTCCTGAGGCACTTGGAGTGAATACTAATTCCAGTAAAGGTGAAGCTATATTCAATTTGAGAGCTAAAGAAGTTATTATTAGTAAATTAAATAAATTTTCAAATACTTTCATGGAGGTATCAAAGACCTTCAATGAAATATCTCCTGCTAAAGCTATAATTAATAACCAAGATGTCTCATCAATGCTTGATCGTGTCGCAGATAGGATATGCAAGGATTGTAGCCTTTGCCTTCATTGTTGGGATAAAAACTTTTATAGTACATATCAGGTAATGTTTAAAATTGTTGAGAAACTTGATAATAAAGGATTTATAGAAAGAGAAGATATACCACAATTCTTTATTAATAGATGTGAACGAACAGCCGATTTTATAACTACTGTAAATAATATGTATGAAATTTTTAAAGTAGATATGATGTGGAAAAACAAACTTGGCGAGAATAGAAATCTGGTATCTAAACAACTTGAAGAGTTGTCCAAAGCAATAACAGGTCTTGCTGATGAAATTGAATATGATATTGATTTTAAAAGTGAAATTGAAAACACAATTTCATTGATGTTAAAGCGAGAAGGTATAAGGAATGCTAAGGTGCTTGCATTCGAAAATAAACATGGCAAATATGAGGTGAGTGTTTCTTCACAAGGGTGTGAAGGTGAGAAAGTATGTTCAAACATTATCGAAAAGATAGTATCACATGTAGTTGGCAAAAAAATGGTTAAGGAAAACTTAGGATGTACTAAAGGAATTACTGATTATGATGCCAATAACAAGTGCATGATTAAATTTGTTGAAGAGGAAGCCTATAGTATTACCACTGGAGTAGCCTGTGTGTCTAAACATGATGAAAGATATGGAAGTGTTGTAAATGGTGATAGTTATGCTTTTATCAATACAAATGATGGCAAATTTGTTGCTGCTTTAAGCGATGGTATGGGTTCTGGCGAAAAGGCTGCATTTCAAAGCAGAACGACAATCAATCTCATAGAACAATTTATGGAAACTGGATTTGATAAAGACATCACTATAAAATTGATTAATAGTATATTGGCTCTAAACTCAAGTGATGATTATTACTCTACTATTGATTTATCAGTAATAGATTTAGATAATGGAAAAACAGAATTTGTAAAAATTGGGGCTGCTCCCACGTATATAAAGAGAAATGATAAGATAGAGGTTATAAAAACTGCTTCTCTTCCGGCTGGCATCCTAGGAAACATGGAGGTTGAATTAGTTAGTAAGCAGCTTGCTGATGGAGATATGCTAATAATGATTAGTGATGGAATCTTGGATTCATACGAAGATATTGATAAAAATGAAGATAAGGAAAAGATGTTTATAAAACACATTGAAGAAATAAAGAGTATAAATCCACAAACAATAGCGGATATTGTATTAGACAAAGCATATAAAAAATATGATGGTAAGCCTTCGGATGATATGACCGTCATAGTGGTTAAGTTTTGGAAAAAATTATCTATCTAAGTGTATAATTACTACAATATTTTCACAAACTATCAGTAATGCTATACATAAATTTTCACCATTTGTGTTGGAGGTAAATCATGTCATTCGATAAGTTAAGAAAAATTGTAGTAATTAAAAATATACCTTCGGATTATATTGAAGAAGCTATTTTTATTCTGCGCATTGATGAAAATGCAGAAGATAGTTTGTTAAAAAAAGGTAGTACCATCTCTAAAAAAACTAAAATAGAAAGTGATTATTTAATTAAAGAAGCACAAAATATAATCAATAATTACATAAAAGACTACGAGCAAAAAGAAGGAAAGTTAAAGCCTTCAATCGTTAAGGAATCAGGCTCAATTAGAACTAAAAAAAACCTACAGAAGAAGTTTTCTCCAAATAGCTTTATCTTTATTACTTTAATAGGTAGTATAATAGCATTTATCTATCTGCTAATACGAATAGTTACATACTAGAAGAATCATTGGGACACATCGAATGGGACAAGGTGGGACAGGTATCTCGTTTTGGGATCTCGCTTTTAAATTGTCCCTCTTTAATTCCTTTTTCTCCTGAAAGAAAAAAATAAAAATGGCTTGTTACAGGCAACTTGACATAATCATTATTATTTTATATAATAAAATCGCAAATAAATATTATATGTTTATTTGTGGAGCTTAACATAGCGTGTATAATGTGAGGGGGTGTCAATTTGAATTTTAATGCACAGCTTGAAACACATTCTTTATATAATATAATGAATGATGAAGAAATTGTCGTATCAGCGAAAGAGGGAAATGAAAAAGCTCTTAATTATCTCATTAATAAATACAAGAACTTTGTTCGTTCTAAAACAAAAACTTATTTCTTAATTGGAGCTGATAGAGAAGATATCTTTCAGGAAGGTATGATAGGGCTTTATAAAGCTATCAGAGATTATAAAGAGGACAAGCTTTCTTCCTTTAAAGCATTTGCAGAAATTTGTATAACAAGGCAGATAATTACAGCTGTTAAAACTGCTACAAGACAAAAACACATACCATTAAATTCATATATATCTCTTAATAAACCGCTATATGACGAAGAGTCAGAACGAACTTTAATTGATATTATTGGAAACATTGATACAATTTCAGATCCTGAGGAAATGATGATAAGCAGGGAAGAAATTGCAGGTATGGAAACGAAGCTTAATAAGGTACTGAGCAAACTTGAATTAGATGTTCTAGCATTGTACCTTGAGGGGAAATCTTATCAAGAGGTCGCTGTTGAAATGGATAGGCATGTAAAATCTATAGATAATGCTTTACAAAGAGTAAAACGGAAACTCGAAAAGTTTTTTGAAGAAGAAAAGATGATTAATACCACTACCCTAAAAGGCAGCAACTTATGAAAACAAGTTGGTTGAATAGACTAAGTCTTGACTGACTATGTTACTATTTGAGAACAATATAATTACCTTAGAATGCTTCAACCAAGCTCTAATGGTAGTGATTAATCATCTATGATAGCAGGAGAAATGTGCTGCTGAAAACCTCTTACAGCATTAGCGAAGTACTAGTAGTACCTAGTAATACCTTGGAGGACTTATACGTTTTGTGGCTCTTTGCTTTTCAATCTATACTCCATTTTTCCAACATCATCATCTGAATGTTTTTTCTAAACTTTATAAATTCTTCATATGATTTAAAATTGCTAATTATATATGTAACAGTTTCATTTATCAATTCTGATATTTCTTCATTTTTGCTGTCTATGCTGTCAATAATACTAATGCTGGCTGAAGCTGACAGGGTATATGCCATAAATTCTGTAACTTCATCATATATTTTGTCAGCAGAAGTTTTATCAAAGGTATTATATAATTCTTTATATAAGTTTTTGTCAGAATAAACATTTTTCACTGTGTGCATAAAATCAATAAAACTCTCTAAATTATTGTTATCCGACTCAATATGAAAGAGGATAAGAAAAAATATGTGCCATTCAAAATCAGTATTCATATATGCTATGAGACGATCTCCAAAAATTTGACAAAACTTATCTTCTCCTATATAGGTCCCTTCCAGATACAACTCCTTTTCCCAATAAATCTCTCTTGTATAAATTTCATTAAATCTGTTTGCTAATTCCAAAAATGCAGTTTGTGCCGTCCTAACTGGTAAATCCTTATATTTATTAAGTATGTATCCACTGATAAGATTGCAAATCTTTTTAAAATCTACTGTGAATCCGATTGATTCGCTCATTTTAGCGACAAAAGTATCACTTATAAGCTTTGCAATAACAAAATTTATATCTGCAGGTGCACTGGCCTTTTGTGTGCCAAAATCTTGAATTTGATCACTTACAAGCTGCAGTATTTTATCTATTCCTACTAAATTCCCTTTTACTGCTGCAAGCATCTCCATGATATAACCATGATTTGGGATGTATACATTGTTTTTATATACTATCTTATGTTCAATTTCTGACCAGAAAGTATTAACCAAGGATTTAATCTGAAGTTCAAAATTTATACTTTTCCCTTCAAGGACATATTTGCCATCAATTCTATAAATCTCCTGACCGTTTTTCTGCTTCTGTGGCTGTTCATGTTTCAAATCTAAATACATATTGGAGTATTGGGGACAGTAATACATGCCATCACTATTTTTTTGGTCAAACTTCTTTTTAAGAATATCAAAAAGTTCAACTTCATTTCTATTAAACCTGCATTCTATCATGATTCCAATTAAATCAGAAAGATTATCTAATATTTTTTCAGGAGAGTCATATTCTTTATACAATTTATTCCGTATAATCTTTTCTTTAAGGCTAGTTGGTGACTTTATACGTGTATGTATATCCACTAACTCATCATCATACTCATGTAACACTGAATTTAGTATTTGCGTAATTTCGGGAACAGCTTTTGAATATAATCGGTCATTTTTAGCAAGCAATGCTACAGTTTTATCTATAAGTTCAAATAGTTGCAATTTGTTAAGTTCCATCATTAGTATTCGACCCTTCCTTCATGTTTCTATGTTAGTAGTTTCTGTAACAAAATAAAATGCGTCTTTTAATATTATATCACACTATTTTCCTTGATACTTTACAAATATTTTAAATATTTAGGACTAGACAAATTACTAAATTTATGATATAAAATAATATGTAAGTTGACTAAAATGAATTAAGTAATGAATATTTTAGTTACTGTAATCAATTAGGATAATTATAAATGCGGGTGTAATTCAGTGGTAGAATATCAGCTTCCCAAGCTGACTGTGAGGGTCCGATTCCCTTCACCCGCTCCAAATTCTATGCCCTCATAGCTCAGTAGGTAGAGCGCATCCATGGTAAGGATGAGGTCATCGGTTCGATTCCGATTGAGGGCTCCAAGCTGGAAGTCCTTCAAATGCTTTAACATAGAGCGTTTGAGGGATTTTTTATTTGTATTTAATTTAATACAATTTTCAATTTTTGACTGATTTTTTCATAGATTTTCATTTCTTAATGGCTACTTAATGGCTACTTAATGGCTACTTAATGGCTACTTTTTTGCGTACATTGTATACTGTATACATTAATTATTGTTAACGTTTTTTAATTTAGTGATATTATTCTTTATCTTTAAATTCTTCTCAGGAAGTTTTTCAGGTAAGCCGACATTTAATATTTCAACTGAGTCTTCAACTATGTTATCAATAAAGTGCACATATATATCATAAGTTGTGGATACGTCCTTATGTCCTAACAACTCACTTATAATTTTTAGGCAACAGGTATCGTAAGGAAGTCATTAAGCTGGAGAACATATTTGAACTACTTGGAAGCATCCGAAATTTTAAAACAATTGATATCATCGAAGAAATGGCTAAAGCCTCCAAGCCTTACCGAAAGTACTTGGAGAACTGCAGGGAGCTATTTAAAACAGAAAAGGAACAAGCACTTGAAGTCTTAAAAGCATCAGTTAAAAACAGTAGGTTCTCCAGATTGGTAGACATACTCTGGGTGTATTCCATGACCGATAAAAAGCTGGCATTGCAAATCATGGAACGCAACAGGCTTGAGAAGGAGGAAGAAATCCTTTTAACAGCTGAGGAAGACATTGACCTGGTAGACCTCATTGCTTTCATATCCATTGTCCCTATTCTGTTACAACTTGCCAATCTACTTTTAAAACCCATGCTGGATATGATATATGAGGCTTTCCGGTTTATATGAAACTGTGCTTACACAAAAGGAGGTGGGAATGTATAAAGAATAAATGTACACAAAGGTACCCGCAGGTCAGTTTTGATCAAAATTATTAAACAGAGAGGAGCATATTTAGTATGAAGAAAGTTGTTATCACCATTATCATGTTTGCCATTACCATTGGGTTAATTATTGGGGTTATTATACCTATCGCAAACCACGGTAAAACTACCGGGCAAAAAGCAAAAACCGGAATGACCACCATTGATGCAGATGTATCCACCCTAATGCAGCCCATAAACTAGAGGGGGGCTTCTATTGAAATCCATTATTACAAAAATTATTTTATTTGCCATCGCAGTATCGCTCATTATTGCAGTGATTATTCCCATTTCAAAACAAATCAAGGATACGGGACAGAAGACCTTTAATGCAGTAAAAAACCTCAATAGCAATATTTCTACCAGGTAATACAAAGGGCGTGTCAATAAAAGATGCACCCTGATTTTTTAGGAAGGAGAGAAAATGAGTAAAATTTACGCATTTATTATTATTGTTCCGTTTATAGCTTTGCTTTTATTTAAAGGTATTTTGTTTTATGAATATGATACTAAGCAAAGGTATATTAAGGATCTTACGGATAGTACTGCTTATGTAGTGAAGATTACAGGAATGATAACTACAGAGGAATATTCCAAACTGAAAGCTAAACTCAATAAATTTGCCAGGTTTGACGATGCTAATATCATACTGATGAAAGGAGTATATAACACCGGCACGCTTACCAACATGACTGCATATATATTGGGAACGCAGCTTAATAAAGGTGATGCTTTCCTGATCTATATAAAGTCTGTTGATGTATCAAATTACTCAAAACTACAGAATGGAGGTGTGAATTCTGATGATACACAAAACCTCTATTACTGTGCAAAAGCCCAGTGCCGTGTGGAATACGTCCCATAAATTATTTTTGGACAGTCAGAAAGGTAGCGGGCTAACAGTAGTTTTTCTTGGTCTATCTGGTATTTTGATTGTTTTATTGGTGTTCTTAAGTATTGCTGATTATGCACTTTATTCCACCAAAAGAAATATTATCAGCCGTGGGATTGATTATGCAGTATGTGCAGCCATCCAGGAGATCGACAGAACAGAAAGTAAGGACGGGCCGGCTTCGGGATTCGATGAAACCATGGGAAAAATGCTGGTTGACGGTATCGTTCTGAATGAAGCATCATCGGATAACGCTTTTTTCTCCACAATGCAGATGAATTTCGGT
>ENA-UOOK01002057-UOOK01002057.1-fermentation-metagenome-genome-assembly--contig:-NODE-2057-length-25409-cov-4.192514_pt1 | contig 25409 bp, 23 predicted proteins | sample MGYA00245777_ERZ724023 | MGnify/ENA primary metagenome ERZ724023 (study PRJEB28704, sample SAMN03018312) | fermentation metagenome | biome: anthropogenic terrestrial biome; feature: soil; material... | reverse complement strand
TTCAGCAACAAAATTATGTTTATGTTTTTGAGATCGGTAGTTTGTTAAAAACAGGATCAAAGTCATTATTGTAGATGAAATTTTGGGATATTAACAGCACTATCGCTCACATAAGGCCCCGTAATATGGCAGTTTCCTAAAATACACGGTATTGGGAATTCTTTTGCCGGTCGTCATGTCGATGCTCTGGAAATTTACCTACTCACCGCCCTAATGTTTTATATTAAAAAGCAAGGACAAAGCCTTTGATAGCTTTGTCCTTGCTTTTATTCTTATAGGCAGCGGAAGGCCAAGTGAAATGTGTATTTATATTTTACCACCGGTTCCAGTGAATTTTTTCTGTCGGCTCAAATTCAATCTGCCTGTTGATTACCGCATCTGATGCAGGATGGCCAATGGAGAGATAGCACGGGATCGCCATATTCCCCGGCAAACCGAGGACGGCGGCAATATGCTCCGGTTCGCCGCCGAGAGGGATGCGCATAGCGCAGGCAAGCCCTTCGGCAGCAGCGGCCAGAAAGACGTTTTCAATACAGCACCACATCGACGCAAACGGATTGAGAGAGCTTAGGCTTTTCGGTGCCATCAACAGTTTTTTCTGCCGGAACAAAGGAAGAATCAGGCATCCGGAACGGGAAAGCATATCGTATTGCTTTGGGATCGCATCCCGGTACATTTTCTGCTGAATTTCATTGGTTAGCTTCCATGATTTCATGATGAAATCCAGCCGTTTTTCCGATACTTTTTTGGGAATCTTTTTCAGTACCTCCGCTATTTTTGTTTGGTCTGTCAGAACGACAAATTCCCAGCTTCTCATATGGTCGTTGCTGGGCGCTTTCATGCCTGCCGCCAGAATCTGTTCAACGGCATCCCGGCTGACGGGCTCGCCGGTAAAATCGCGCACTGTCCGGCGCTGACTTACTGCATCGTAAAAATCCATATGCCACTCCTTTTTAAGCTGTCTGGTCCATACAGGCAACCTGTTCGTTATCAAAGAAAAAATCCCATTTCCATCCTGACTTCATGCCGATCCAGGTCGCGGTTGCCGTAACAGCAGGCATCGAAACCGATCAGCGTGAACCCTTGAGAAAGATAAAAGGCGATGGCGTTTGTGTTGCAGGACTGGGTTTCCAGGATAATGGCGCGGCGCTTTTGGCACCTTGCCTGCTCTTTGGCCACATTCATAAGCGCCGTACCGATTCCGCGCCGGTGATAGGTCTTATCTACCCACAGTTCGGTCACCCTCAGACGGTTGGACCATTCCTCGGCCCATGTTTCGATGGCGGCAATGAGAGCGCCGTTTTCCACAATTCCATAGGCTGTCGCCCCTCCCCAATGAGGCTGATACAGCTTGTCAAAGGTAGTGTTGGGGTTGACGAAGGGTTCCGCAAACGGTCTTTTTATAAAAGATGCCGAAAATCCTTCTGGCGTTTGATTGATTGCTACGTTATAATAGCTGTCCGATGTATAGGCAAAATCCAGCATATAATTCTGCCATTTCTCCCTGTCAAGAATCTGTATTTCAAACGGTTCCATTTGTAACATCCTTCCCCTCTGAGAAACGTTCTCTTTTTAATATCATTTTCTGCACCGGATACCCAAACTCATCCAATACAGCTGAGCCGTAAAGATAAATGGAGGGAAAAGCTTCTCCAAGAATCAGAGCAATTTTATCCGTCATGTTTTCTATAGCTTCATGGTAACCGTTCATTTTCATTCCCCTGATATTCCGAAGGCGCCATGCTGCTTGTAGAAGGCAGGCAGCATGGCCAGGCAAGACAAGTATAGCAAAATAATACATGATTTACAAGGAGCGGATTGACAAATAAAGGCAAACGAGATATACTGACAAAAATATATTTGGAGGTTTGCGGCAATGACAGGTTTCCATGTGTTTTTCTATGAAAATATGGTTGTGCTGCACGGCGCGTTTCCAATGGCCTGGGGTTGCGGCGGGCTTGCATTGCTGTATTTAAATTGAAAAACAAATGATATTTTTCAATAAGATATAAGCGGTGTAGGCTAAGAAGGCCTACGCCGCTTTTACTTTCAGAAAGGGGCATATTATGGAGGTTTTTGAAGCGCTGACAAACTACTATGAAGCTTATGACGAAGAAAACCGGCTTTCTTCAAATCACGGAAAGGTGGAATTTCTTACCACAGTCCGTTACATTGAAAAATGTCTGCACTTGGGTATGAAAGTACTGGAGATTGGCGCGGGAACGGGCAGGTATTCTCATTATTTTGCCCGGAAGGGTTATGAGGTCGATGCTGTAGAACTGGTGCAGCATAACATTACTGTTTTTAAGGCAAATACGGCGCCCGGGGAAAAGGTTACGATCCGGCAGGGAAACGCAGCGGATTTATCGGTGCTTCGGGAGGAGGGATACGATATAACGCTGCTGCTGGGGCCGATGTATCACCTTTTTACCGAAGAAGAAAAGAAAAAGGCCCTTTTGGAAGCGCTTCGCGTTACTAAAAAAGGCGGCGTGCTGTTTGTCGCTTACTGCATGAACGAGCCTACCGTGATCCAGTTCTGCTTTCAGAAAGGAAATATCCACAACGAGCGGTATAAAGCTCTGATCGATTTTCAGACCTTCAAGCTGTCGTCCACTCCCGCAGAACTTTTTGTTCTTTACCGCCGCGAGGAGATTGACCGGCTTACGGGGAATCTTGCTGTCAGGCGTCTGCATTTTGTCGGTACGGACATGTATACAAATTATTACCGCGAGATGGTTGATTCTATGGACGACGATACGTTTGCGCTGTATTTACAGTATCATTTTGCCGTCTGTGAGCGGACGGATATGACCGGGATATCCCATCACACGCTGGATGTGCTCAGAAAGGAATAAAGAAAAATGGATTTTACAATGAACCTTACCCATGTAAAGCTTGAAACCGGGCGGCTCATCCTGCGGCCCTGGCAGGAAAACGATCTTACAGATTTCTATGAATACGCTTCCGTTCCGGGAGTTGGAGAAATGGCCGGATGGAAGCATCATGAATCCATGGAGGAATCCCAAAGGATACTGAAAGGCTTTATTGAAAATAAAAATGTTTTTGCGATCATTTACAGAGAGAATCAAAAAGCGATTGGTTCGCTGGGGCTTCACTATTCGTGGGCAAATGACGAATCAGTTTTTAAAGACTTAAAGCTTAAAGAAATTGGATATGTGCTTTCCAGAGAGTATTGGGGCAAAGGCCTGATGCCGGAGGCTGTAAAAGCGGTTATTGATTTTTGTTTTTACAAATGCAGGATGGAAGCTTTAACAATCGGGCATTTTTCTTGTAACAGTCAGTCCAGGCGTGTGATTGAAAAATGTGGTTTCCAATTTGTGAAGGAAAGCCAATATTATGCAAAGCAGCTGCAGAAAAGCTTTGACGATGTGAAGTATATTTTGTACAGATAACACATGACTTGTATATGCCTTCAGTTTTAAGGGGCTGTTCAAAAATGTAAAATTGAAGACCTGATCTTTGAGGATATAATTTGTTTGAAATGGGAATTAAACACATCTTTTCATTTTATAAACAAGGTGTTGCTTTGATTGAAAATGAAATTTCTAAAACAAGATATGGCAATATTTTCAGATATTTTTAAAAAATTGACAAATATTCTTGAATATAGTATAATTTTTATGAAGTTTTATGCAAATTGACGGAATGGAAGGGTTGCTATGCTTTATCTAAAAAGATGTGCTGCCGAAAACAGAAAAGCTTTTTGTCCGAAACGCTCTTATCCCCTGTTTATCATGCTGATTATTATTTCTGCTTTAATGCTTCTTTCAGCTCTTCTTTCCGTTTTAATCATCAAGCGCTATATCAACATGGTCAACGATGATACCAATCAGCTTCTTTACCTTGCAGCCGATTCCTATACGGATGTCGTGCAGACACGGCTAAACAATTATACGACCGGTATGGAGCTGATTGCATTGAACCAGACTATTCGCGACAATATCTTCAGAACCGATGTCACGCGTACGGAAATGGTTGGCCTGGGAAACACCCTGAAAAAGACGATAGACAGCCTTACTTACTTTTTTTATCAGAGCGGTGAACTGTATCAGCATAAAATCTATACACACCTGCCCGGAAACGGCGCGTACTTTTCCAGCCTGGATTCTATTCAAAATACCTGGTGTACCGGGAAATGTCGGAGAACAACCTTTCCGAGCTGTATTGGTATTCCTATTCAATGGTTGCCCGTTCCAGTCAGCTGAATATTGCAAAAGCCATGAATAATTTTGGAGCCACTTCCCCCATACAGAGCTCTGATAGCTGCTATCAGATGATTACGATTAATCTCAATCAGCTTTTTCTTCCGGAGACGCAGACTTTTTTGGGGCAGCAGGCTGAAGTCTATATCTTTGACAACCGGGAGCGTTCACAGATTTACGGCAGCGATTCCCACGATGAAACGGCCGGACAGCTGTATCAGGAGATGCAGGCCGGATATGACAACAAAGGCATCCCTCTGAAAATCAAGGACGCGAATCATAAGGTATTCACCGTATTGTCCCGCAGCCTGAGCGATCCTGACATCACTGTTATTTTATTGTTTTCTCCTTATCACCTGACTGTGCAGGGGTATTTTTCAGAACTTATTTCTATAGCTGCCATCACGCTTTTGTTTTTTCTTCTTCTTTTGATTCTCCTTCGTTTTTATTCCAATTACCGTCAGAGGCTGGATTATATTACTGGAACCATGGATAATTTTAATGAGCAAAAACCGGATGATCACCGGCCGCTTTTGGGAAATGATGAAATTGCCCGTATTGACCGCCACCTCATCAGGATGCAAAACCGTATTCTCGCGCTGATTCAGGAAAAATATGCGGTAAAAATGCAGAAAATCTCGGCTCAGCTGGAAGCTCTTGCCGTGTGCGTCAATCCCCATTTTTTATACAACACATTAAATTCCATCTCCTCTATGGCTTGTATGGAGGGCGCGGAGCGTTCGGTAGAAATGATCTCCGCACTAAGCGGCATGTTCCGCTATTCCTGCGATACCACTGAAAAGTTTGTTTCTCTTCAGACCGAGATGCAAAATATATCTGATTACCTGTACATTCAAAAAATCCGTTATCAGGACAACCTGGTCTGCCAAATACAAATTCCTGAGGAATACTGCAATATTCGGGTGCCCAAACTGATTTTGCAGCCCATTGTGGAAAACGCTTTTAAACATGGCTTTCAAACCAGCCCGTCCCAAAACAAAGAACTTCTTATCACATCTGGAATAAAAGGGGAAGCCCTTTATCTTCGTATAAGAGATAACGGCTGCGGCATCTCTGCGGACACCCTTGAAAAGCTTCAGACAGAGCTTAAGCAGGACGAATTTGTCGGCGAGTCCGTAAGAATCGGTCTTTTCAACGTTAACAGCCGTATCCGGCTGTTATGCGGTTCTGAATACGGGGTGACCGTAACCAGCGAGGAAGGTAGTTTTACCCTTGTTGAGTTATCCCTGCCTGGTAAAATCAGCGACACCCTAGCTGCTCTGCCTGACAGGTAATCATAAGAAATTGGTCTGGAGGTATTCCATGCAAAAGGTATTGGTAGTGGAAGATGAAAGACTGGTACGCTCCGATATTGTGTATAAAGTGAGCCGAAGCGGCTTGAATTTTCAATGGGTGATGGAAGCGGCCAGTGCCGAAGAAGCTCTGGAAATCATTGAAAAAAATAAGCCCGATATTCTGCTTACAGACATTATCATGGGGGCCGTCAGCGGAATTGACCTGATTCGTCAGGCCAATGTCCGATATCCCGAGATGGTATCGATTATTATCTGCGGGCATCCGGATTTTCATTTTGCTCAGGAGGCCATCGACTTAAATGTTACGGCTTATCTGTTAAAGCCGGTACGGGCCGATCAGTTGACTGATGCCCTGCAAAAAGCGGCCCTTAGAATTCTGAAGCAAAGGGATACCAATCTGCTTGCTGTCAAAAGCGATCTTTTAAAACAAAAACTTGCCGATCGGGAACTGCATAAGGAACTGTATGCTTTTTTAAACGGATTTCAGGATCAGAATACCGTTTCTCTTTCCTCCTTATTTCCGGAAGATGCCTGTTATTTTCAGGCGGCTATTCTTCATACGAACAAAGTCAGCTGGGACAAAAGCGGAGTAAGCCGTTCCGCCGCGGAGGAACGGGAGTTGCTGCGGTATGCCGTTCGAAATATTGCACAGGAAATCGGGAAAGGCTATCTGCTGCCGTTTAAAAATCCCGCCAATAATCGCCAGATCATTATGATTCTGGCTACCCCCGAAAAGAGTCGGGCCTTAGCCCATGAGCATTTTCTTAAGACAGCCCGCCGTCTGCATCAGGAACTGGCCCGGAACCTGCATCTTTGCTGCTTTATAGGGCTTTCTGCTCCCAGCGAGGGCCTTTCCGTTATCTGTCTGGAACAGGCAAAGCAAATGCTGGATCTGCGGCTGTGTCTTTCCTCTCCGCCGGCCGGCCAGGTTTTTGACTACCAAAGCGTGAGCGAATCCTATTGTGTTCCGGAAATGGATTTTAAGCTGTATCAAAAGCTGCTGGACTGCGGAGATTTGCCTAACATACTAAAGCTGATCGCCCAGTTTTTTCAGAGCTTAAAAGGAATAGCCCCTTTAAATCCGCGTCTTATTTATATGGAAATCATCTGTATTCTTGCCCGGAGCTGCTTTACAAAAGGGATGAGCGTATTTTCCATACTGGACTCAGAAGGGTTTAACGGTTCCATCATTGATACGTTTTCCGATATGGATGACTTGATTTTCAGCCTCAGCAAGGTCTTTACCACCGCGCTGGACCAGTGGGTAGGGAAAAGAGAGGGAACCGTCGATATTCTGCGGCATGTGAAACAGTACATAGAGGATCGTTTTTCCGATCCTGATCTTTGCACTACCGAGCTGGCCGAACGTTTCTGTATTTCTTCCGGGTATCTTTCCGCGTCTTATAAAAAAAATTATGGTACCACCATTTCGAAATATATCATGGATCTCCGTATTGCACACGCCAGACACCTTTTATGTACGACACAGCTGCCCATTTATCTTATTTCAGAAAACAGTGGTTTTAATAACGTCAGTTATTTTATGAGGACGTTTAAAAAATATCAGGGCTGTACATGCGGCCAGTGCCGGGAGCAGCCACCCGTTTCCAATAGTTAAATATTTAAGCTTTGAAAAGCCTTTTTCCGAAGATGTTACGCCTTCGGAAAAAGGCTTTTTTATATAAAATTCACCATCTGAAAATAGTACATAAGAAAAATTGAAATAGTTGATATTTTTTTAACCTTTTTTATTTATAATGCCAGTATGCACAAAAACTCTTAGTCCTGTGACCGCCGACAGAAGGGAGCTACAAATGACTAATCGAATACAATCTGCCGCGCCAGTGGCTACCACTCCAAAAACACATTCAAAAACACACAAGCTTCTCAAACGAATATGGGAGCATCGCATACTCTACCTTTTTATTTTTCCCTGTGTGGTATTTTTACTGCTCTTTTCTTACTACCCGATGTACGGCGCTACCCTGGCTTTTAAAGATTACAAATATAATTTGGGAATTTTGGGAAGCCCGTGGATAGGATTTAAGCATTTCGAGGATTTTATCTCTTCGCCGGAATTTTGGGTTGTCATTAAAAACACTGTTATTATCAGCGGCCTGAAAATCCTGTTTGGATTTCCTGCCCCCATTATTCTGGCTCTGCTGCTTAGTGAGGTAAGGAAAAGTAAATTTAAGCGTATGATTCAGACTATGAGCTATCTGCCTAATTTTGTTTCCTGGGTTGTGGTGATTTCTCTCATGACCGTTATCTTTACTCCTTATGGCGGCATCATCAACAACTTCAGAAAAGAACTGGGGCTGGAATCCGTTTTTTATATGGGGACGAAGGAATATTTTTACCCCATGGTTGTCTTGTCGGATATCTGGAAAAATGCCGGCTGGGGCTCTATTGTTTATTTGTCCGCAATCTCCGGAGTAAGTCAGGAGCTTTATGAGGCTGCTATCATCGACGGTGCGGGCCGTCTGAAATGCACCTGGCACATCACCCTCCCGGGCATCAAGGGAACGATCGGCATTATGTTCATTTTTGCTGTGGGCGGTATCCTTAACGCGGGTTTCGATCAGATCCTGCTGCTCCAGCAGCCGGCCAATAATCAGATTTCTGAAATACTGGATACCTTTGTCCTGAAAACCGGTTTAAACTACGGCCGGTTTGAATATGCAACGGCGATCGGACTGTTTAAATCTGTTTTTGCCTTAGCTTTAATGAGTATTACGAATGTGATCTCACAAAAATTTCTTGAAGTAGGAATTTGGTAAGGAGGTTTTTGGATGTCTGCCATAAAGGAAACGAAATCACAGAAAATTTTTCAGGTTTTCAACTACATATTCTTATTGTTGTTTGGATTTATTACGCTGTATCCGTTCTGGTATGTCTTCATTGCTTTTTTCAATACCGGACGTGATTTTGCCCGGGGCGGTGTTTACTTTTGGCCCAGGGAGTTTACCTTGCAGAATTATTCCCTTGCTTTTCAAAATGACCAGATTTTTTCTTCCCTGATGATTTCATTATCCCGGACACTGATCGGTGTGGCACTGGGGCTTGTCCTTACCGCCCTGATAGCCTATGCCATCAGCGTAAAAACGCTTCCGGGCCGTACTTTTTTTACGTTTTTTCTACTTCACCACTATTTTCGGCGGAGGCATGATCCCTTACTATATGCTTCTGCGGGATTTAGGACTTACCAAAAGCTTCTGGCTTTATGTGATTCCGCCTATTTATAATTTTTTCAATTTTCTTTTAATGCGCACCAATTTTTCCACTATTCCGAACGAGCTGCGGGAATCAGCTCAAATGGACGGCGCAGGAGATTTCAGAATCCTCTTTCAGATTTATCTGCCTCTTTCCATGCCCATTGTGGCAACATTGGCTCTGTTCATCGGCGTAGGCCACTGGAACGACTGGTTTACCGGAGCCTATTATCAGAGCAAAACCGCCCTTTACCCTGCGGCTACCCTGCTGCAGCGCCTGCTCAATGAGGCAACCTCAACCATTAAAATTGGTCAGGAGTCTTCCGCCATAGGCGCTATGCAAAGTTATACCTCCCAATCCCTGCAAATGGCTTTTGTCATGATTCTTACCATGCCGATTGTGGTCGTTTACCCTTTTTTGCAGAAGTATTATGTAAAGGGAGTCATGATCGGCTCGGTGAAGGGTTAATACAGTCTGTCGGCAACAGCGTATGCTGTTTGAATGGTTTATACAAAATTAAAGGAGGACATTTTATGAAAAAGCGCATATTTAGTTCCGTTCTGGTCTTAGCTTTAACGGTTTCCCTGCTTTCAGCCTGCGGGAAAAGCAGCAGTCTGGGAACATCGTCCGGTGCTGCTAACAATACTTCTGCAGATTCAAGCGAAAAAACCTCTAAGTTTGATGATGTAAAACTCACCATGCTGGTCTGCTGGAACGGCGGTTTTAAAACGGCATCTGACCAGTATAACAATGAAGTGGCGGCTGCTATCCGGGAAAAAACCGGTGTTACCGTGGAATATGAAGGCATTATGATGAGTGAAGTGGAAAAGCTGAACCTCGTTTTTGCCTCCGGAGATATGCCCGATATCATTAATGCGCCTTACTGGGGCGGCGATGGCGGTGAAACCGGCGTTATTAAAAAGGCAGCCACCGAAGGCCGGCTGATCGATATTAAGAACCTGCTCCCCAACTATCCGAATTTAGCCGATGCCTATGATGTAGGAATCATCTCTCAATCCTATCTGGAAAATGATCTGGATGATCCGGAATTTAACGGCGCCCGGTATATTCTGCCTCAGGAAACCCCTGGGGACGTGCCGGACATCACGAACTGGGCTTACGGCGTATTTGTGCGCGGAGATGTTCCCGAAGCGCTGGATGTAGACCCGACCTCCATCAAAACCTCCGAGGACTTATACAATTTCATGGCTGCCGCGCGCGATTATGGCTTTAAGGATGTCAACGGCAATGATTGTATTGTTGCTACAACCTATCATGAAGGCTGGGATTATTCCGGATACATTATGAACTTTTTATTACCATGAAAAATGGCAGCCTCCTCATACCTCGCTGGATGTCCGTTATAAAACCTCCCGCCTGAAGGCCTATCTTTACGCCCGCACTCTTAGCCGCATCAGTGCTTCCCTTAAGGAATACGCAATGGTGAAGTACAAAAGGGTGCTCCGCTTTTATGTGCCTACCCACAGTCTGGTCAACTATACTCAGTGGAAAATTGTAAGCCCCGAGGCCGCTTTAACCGACATCCCTTCCGTAGACGGATACATCGCTCAGGTCTGGACGGGAACCAGCCGCAGCGCTAATGTATATTCAGGCAAGGAACGCACCTTTGAAACCGCTTTTTTGGAATACGGCATCATGCAGGAGCTGGTGAAAGGCACCGGCCGGGATATGTGGTTTTTGCACGACCCTATTGAGGACTGGCCGTAATACACTTGGGAGGACTACCGGTATAACTATCTGAAAACCGCTGTTGCCTCCCTGCTTCATCCCCGAATCCATACCTATGAGATCTGCCCATGGCCGGGCAGGGTATTTAGCGATGTTTATCCACGCAAGGCGGGGAGAGCCAGCGGAACCATCCCTAACGGCAATATGTCCGGGGCCAGGCCGATCCCGCAAAGCTATTCCACCCTGCTTTCCGGGATGATCCAGCTTTTTGGCGATATGGATCAGGAGGAATATGCTTTTGAAGGAGTTAACTCCGGCATAGGAATCTTTATGGCGGATTCGGGATTGTATCAGCGCAGTTATCCTGACGGGATTGTGGAAGAAACCAGCACCCCAAATCTGAACGACCTGGTGAAAGGCAACGGGAAACTGAACAACCGGCTGCAGTCGCTGTCGCAAAAAATACACAGCGGGGAAGACTGCAGTGAAGAAAGCAAATCCCTGCTCCGGGAAGTTGAAAAAGAGGATAATTTTCTGAAAGCCTTTATTGTTTCCGGCACTTTCCCCAATTTTTTTGGCATGACGCTTCCTCTCCTGAAATACGGGCTTCCTGTCCGTCCTGTCCAGCTGGATAATGTAAGGCGTTTCCCCGGATATCTGGATGACTATGCCAACCTGATATTAAGCTATGAGTATATGAAACCGGAAGGTCCCGATATCAATAACGCCGTAGCGGGCTGGGTGCGCTCAGGGGGAACCCTGATTTATATCGGGGATGGCAGCGATCCTTACCATGCCATCCGGAGCTGGTGGAATACCGGAAAGGCCGATTATCAGACGCCGGCGGAGCATTTATTTGAAATGCTGGGACTTTCCAGAAAGCCTGCAGATGGAACGTATCCGGCAGGAAAAGGCCGGATTGCTGTGTGGAACATGGCACCTGCCAGACTTTGCTTAAATGGAGAAAGAGCCGATGCTTACCGGGAACTGGTGAAGAAGGCTCTGTTGGCGGGGGGAAGCAATTGGGACTACGCCAATCACCTGACCTTGCGCCGCGGCCCCTACATTATTTCCGCCGTTATGGATGAAAGCATCTCCGATAAGCCGAAAACCTTTCACGGACTTTTTGCCGATATGCTGGAAAACGACTATGCTGTTGTCACAGAGAAAACCATACGTCCCGATCAGAACGCGGTTCTGTTTGATTTTTCAAAAATATACGATACAAATCTGCGGATCATCGGCTGCTCTGCACGGGCCTTCACTCTGGACTGTTCAGAACGGCATTTTTCCATGGACTTAAAAGCCGCCGACCGAATCAAAGCGTTTGTACGCATCCGGCTTCCCAAAAAGGCCGCGGAAATATCCGCAGTCAATGAAAACAGCGAGGCCATACCCTTAAGCTGGGAATGGGACGATGTCAGCCGCACAGCTTTGTTTTCCTATAACAGTAAGGGACTTAAAATTAAGGTTTATGGTGTTTTTTCTTAAGAATCAAAGCAAAAGCCACTTTTTTATCCTTGTTTTTTCCCAAAAACAAATTAAAATACAATTAACAGAACAGTCAGAAAGGAAGAACTGCCTATGTCGACTTTAGCGGCAAAATATACGCGGCTCAAAAAACAGATCGGCGGCAACCGGGAAAAAACGTACTACGAAGAAACCTTTGGAATGCCGGTTGAGGAATTTTACAAGGTTACGATGCCGAATGCCTCTATCCGTCGTATTCTGGCGGAAATAGAATTCAGCATCCGTCTTTCGGGAGAGCTTCATGGAATTTACGATGCTGATGTGGAAGCGGCGCTGGATTTATTACTGCAAAAAATGGCTGACGACGGCGTATTGACCAAATCCGCCTGCTTTGAGGCGGAAAAGATGTTGCTTCCTCTGGAAAAAGAAGCAAAAGCTTACGAGCTGATTCTGGCGGCGCACGCTCATATCGATATGAACTGGATGTGGGGCTGGGAGGAAACCGTGGCTGCCTGTGTTGCCACCTTTCAAACCATGCTGAACCTGATGGACGAATATCCCGATTTTCATTTTTCCCAGTCCCAGGCCTCGGTTTACGAAATCATTGAAAAGTACGCGCCGGAACTGAAACCCAGAATGGAAGCCCGCATCAGAGAAGGGCGCTGGGAGGTTACCGCTTCCGCCTGGGTGGAAACCGATAAAAACATGCCCTCGACCGAGTCGCTTTTAAATCACATCCGGTATACCCGGGACTATCTGCAAAAGCACTGGGGGGTTGATCCCGCCTCTTTGGATCTGGACTTTTCTCCCGACACTTTCGGCCACAGCGCTAACCTTCCGGAACTGGACCGCTTTGCCGGTATCCGGTATTACTACCACTGCCGGGGACTGGACGGCGACAACGCCCTTTACCGCTGGAAGGCACCGTCTGGGAAAGAGCTGCTGGTTTACAAGGAGCAGTATTGGTATAATTCCGGCGTTACCCCTCTGCCCGCCATTGGTCTTCTGGATATATCCAGGCGTTCCGGCAGCTTAAAAACCGGGCTGATGGTATATGGCGTAGGAGATCACGGCGGCGGACCGACCCGCCGGGACATCGAACGGGCTCTGGAAATGCAGAAATGGCCGGTATTCCCGAAAATCCGCTTCGGTACTTTCCACGACTATTTTCACGCGGCGGAAGCAGTATGGGAAAAGCTTCCCGTTGTGGAAAAGGAGCTGAACTATTTTTCCCCGGGCTGCTATACTACCCAGAGCCGGATCAAAATGGGCAATTGCCATGTGGAAGCGGCGTTGTTTGATGCTCAGACCGTAAATGCCTTGGCTTCCCAAGCGGCAGAGGTTCCCTATCTGTCGGATCAGTATGAAACCGCCTGGCAGAGCGTTCTGTTCACTCATTTCCATGATATTTTAACCGGCTCCTGTGTGCAGGAGACCCGCGAGCACGCCATGGGGTTGTATGCCCACGCTATGGCTGTGGCGGAAACCAGAGCCTCCCTGTCCATGCAGTCGCTCTGCAGCGCTATGGATACTTCCGGAATTCAGGTTGAAGAAGCATACGGTTCCCAGTCGGAAGGAGCAGGAGCGGGCTATGGCTTAAAAGGACTGTCCGGCATTCCTGCTCCCGAACGGGGGCGGGGGACTACCCGTATTTTCCATCTGTTTAACACTTCTTCGGCATCCCGGAAACAGTGCTGCGAAATCACCGTCTGGGACTGGACAGGGGACATGAGAGAGATAAGCGTGGGTACTCCCGACGATTCTCCTCTTCCTTTCGCATTGATAGATAACTCCCTCCAGCAATACTGGGATCATAAATATTTCCGCATTCTTGTGGAGACAGATCTTCCTGCTTTCGGTTATGTCACCGTGATTTTAAAGGAAAAAGAACCGGAGGAGTACCGTATTTATCTGCAGCCTCAAAACCGCAATGCCCGCCCCTATCAGAATATGGTTTTGGAAAATGAGCTTCTGCGGGCGGAGTTCTCGTATCAAAATGGCGCTCTGCTCTCTCTGTATGATAAAGCATCCGGCGAGGAGTGGCTCAAACCCGGCCAAACCGGAGGGTTGCGGCTGATTTCCACCGAATACCAAAGCTCCAATGCATGGAATATCGGCCGCTATATGAGCATAGAGGACCGCTTTCAGACGGTTTTCCTAAAACCTATTGCCGGTGCGCCCCTGCGCCAGGGATTTGAGATGGAGCAGCAAATCGGCAGCTCTAAAATCACCACTGTGGTTTCGCTGATCCAGGGCTCTCCTGCCATATCCGTTCAGATAGAAGCCGACTGGCAGGAAACCGCAAAAGAAAAAGAATCCGTCCCTGTTTTGGCCTATCTGCTTCCTGTAAAAACCCCGGAAAATTTTCTTTACGACGTGCCGGGCGGCGCGGTATCCCGCGAAAGTATGGAAATGGATGTTCCCGGCCTTCAATACGGTGCGGCTGTAAGAGGGAAAAGAGCGGCTTATCTTACCGCCGACTGTAAATACGGTTACCGCGGCTGCAGCGACGGCCTTATTTCCACTTTGATTCATTCCACCCATCATCCGGATCCTTATCCGGAGCGGGGAATCCATAAAATCCATCTGCATTTCGGTATTTCCGATTCCTGTCCCAAAGTGCTGGAGGAAACGGCCTTTTCTCTTAATCATCCGGTGCGCTATCAGCCAGGCACGGTCCATTCCGGAACTCTGCCGCTGACTGCGTCTCTGCTGGAATGCGATTGCAGAACGACTGTTATCTCCGGCATTACGGAGGAAAACGGGGAGCTCTGCATCAAGCTTTATGAAGCAGCCGGAAAAGACAGCAGCGTATCCTTCACTTTTTCAAAAGCCATACAGTCTGCCGCTCTGACCGATTTAAGCGGCAATGTTCTTTCCAAGCCCAGCTTCCATGCTGCCCGGGTTTCCTTTTCTGTTGCCGCGCATAATATGGTTATGCTGCGTGTGAGTTTGCTGCAAACAGCTTAAAATCAGGTACCTATATTCTCGTGTTATGTTTTTCTTGTCTGTAATTGCATTTCAAAGGCCGGAACGATTTTTAAATCGTTCCGGCCTTTGCCTATATATAAAACAGATTATCCAAGCTGAAAATTTATTGACAGTTTTATTTTTTCTTATAATATACACCTAATGTAATTACATTAAGTACAATTGTAACGATAAGAAGTAAGGTAGCAACCAATGCAACCGCATGGGAAGTATCCATCAGTGCAGACCAGTCCTCTATCTTTACCAGATGATCCGTATAAAAAATTTGCATACACAGCGAGATGGCGCAGGCACTGAAGCTTCCTGTGGAAAGGACAGCACAGGTCCTGCGGCCAGCCCTGTTGTGCTGCATGAGACTAATAACAGGAAGAATCCATGCAATTCCTCCCAATACAAAACTTCCTATATTCAGCCAGCTAGCTCCAAACATAATTTTCTCCTTTCCTGTTCGGTTACACATAGTATAATAACTTTTCTTTATTATAGTGCATTAAGGGGCAAAAAGGAACCGGCAAATTTCATATCGAAATTTGCCGGTTCCTTTGGGGTGGAGATAGGACGAACGCGCACCCTGTTGGCCGGAACTGAATTTTTGGTCCCACACTCAAAATGGCACAGCAAAAGTTAAATAAAGACAAAAGAATTTAATGGAAAGGGAAAGCTTCGCCGCTCAGTGTTTCTCTTATTTAAAATTTGATTTTTTATGTTCCGTCCGATATTGTCCGGGGGTAACGCCGGTCTTTTGCTTAAACAGCCGGATAAACCCGGAAACATCCACATTTCCTATCTTTTCCACGATTTCATTGAGATTATCGTCGGTTTGGGTGAGCAGTTCCATTGTCTTCTGCAGCTTTAATTCCATTACATAATTTGAAATACTGGTGCCGGTATGGCTTTTGAAGAGCTTTCGCATATACTGCGGCGAAATGCAGAAATATTCCGCCATGGTATTGATCTGAAAATGATAGTCAAAACAGTTGGTGTGAATATAGTCTATCATTTTTTGCCCGACAGGCAGAGGATCCGCAGAGTTTTGCAGATTTTCCTGTTTGCGGAACATAGTGCGGCCGATTTCGGAAAGAGAAGAGAAAAAGTCGTCTATGGTATCAAAGCTCACCAGACCGGTGATATCCAGAGTTTGTGTCAGGTGCCGCGTATAAGCCGGCTCCAGCAAAAACAGGGACTTTTTAAAAAGAGCAAGCACATCGTAGCATATGTATTTGGCGACATGAAGGCTGCAGCCGCTGGATTTAATAAAAGAGGTCAGCTGGTCCACTGCGTGTTCCATAGCGGCGGCATTCCGGTTATGGAGGGCATTTTGAAAAACTTCTATTTCTTTGTGCGGGTAGCTGGATTCCATGGGGTAAAGGGGAATCATGTCGGGGGTGATAATGCAGTCCTTTCCGAAAATCATCCGATAATCCAAAGCGTTTACGCTCTCTAAATACGACTTCCCGATCTGGTCGTAGGAATTGTGGAAGTTCCCCATTCCGATAGAAACCAGAAGGCTTTCCTGATAGAGCAGACGCTCCTTCATTCCCTGCAACATTTCGCGGTAAAGCTTAGTGTCGGCGCAGTCGCTGCAAATCACCAGCAGCAGCCTGTGGGCAATCAGCAGGTCCATTATCTGTATTTGAAAATCCGGCGGGATATTCTCCCTGATAGACGTGTTGATCCGGTAAATATCGGCGCCTTCCTCCGAGCCTTTTTCAATGAGAACGCTGCAGACTGTAAACCAGCGGCCGGCAAAGGTGATTCCCAGGTTACGGCAGGTATTGGCAAAGGTTTCTTCGGTAACAAAGGAACTTTTGATCAGGGACATGAGAAAGTGCTCCTTAATAGCCTTGCGTGAATCATTGGAATTTCCCGATAAAAATTTATTGACCTGCAATATTTCGCTGAAAGCGTTTTTGAGCATCGTCAGTTCGTCGGTGCTTTTCTGTTTTCCGCAATTTTCAGGCAGGGTGTTTTTTACCGAAACCGCCAGATCCCTGATGGGTTTATAGTTTCTGAACATTCCCACAAATATAATTATAACGCCAAGGATCAGTACTAATCCCATAACAACGCAGGTAATCATTCTGACCTTGATAACCGCTTTAAAAGCAACTTTTTTTGGCAAAAGCCGAATATAGTACAAGCCGGTTTCTTTGGAATGAGAAATAAAAACCATATTTTCTTCCCCTGCCAATAAAATGTTCTGGGAAGATGAAATATCGGGAGAATGGGCGCAGAATTGCTGAATTTGTTCTAGAACGGAATTTTCTACTGGATTTAGAAAACTGAGGAGATCCAGATTTTGGTCCAGCATCAAAATATTTTCGGAGTAACTGGTTTGGGATGATTTAAAAAACTCCATGATTTTATCGTTGCTGATAGCCATGGCTACTATTCGAGGAGACTGGTTGTTATATTGAAAGGCGGAATATACGGGCGAGAATAAAAAAAGATAAGAGGCATACTGGCCGTTTATGTACTGTAAAACAGGCTGATCTGCCTGACTTAGAATTTGATACCATTCGTCTTCCGTCCAATTGGTAAAATTATAGAACAGATTCACTTCCTCCAGCGGGAAAGTCCCCTTATTGGAATAGAAATATTTTTCCCCTCTGATACTGATGATAATATCTTTCAGCAGATCCTGGGTCTGGGAATATTGCTGCAGGGACTGAATAGCCTGAACAGGGGAATGGGTAAGGGCATATTGGGTAAGATCGGGGTTGGCCTGTATGCGGGGAATCAGATCCATCATTTCAAGAATTTTTGTATCGATTGTTTTCTGAATGATATTGACAGACATCTGATTTGATTGCTCGGCTTCCCTTTCCAGCGTATCAAACAAAGAAAAAACCGCGCTGCTCATAACAAACGTAGGCAAAAAAGCGGCCAGGAAATATATCAGCAGATAGCGGGCAAACAGAGGACTGGGCTTCGCGGGCTTTCTCATGATATTTCCGCCTTTCCAGATGATAAGAATTTAAAAAACCGAAACCCTAAAAATAAAGCTTCGGAGAATAGTTGACATTTTTTGATTTCCAGGAACCGATTTATCAGTTCCTATGAGCAGTGTAACATTTTGGTAAAAGAAACGCAACCCTATTTCTTGTCAGTTTCGCTATATCTGACTCTTTCTGTTTTGCATATTTAGTCAAATTCCATATATCAAAGAAGTTTCTGATTATCCAAATCAAAAAAGGTCTGCTTTTTTGTTTATAGTAGCGCTTTTGCATAGAGGGTTCGTTATTGACGATTGCGAAACGGGCTGCGTCTTAGTATGCTAAAAATGTCAAAAAACATGACGTGGCACGTAGATGTTCGGAAAAGAGGAATCTTATGCAAGAGTATAAAAGAAGCATCAATCAAGCAGAACAGTATGACGCGGTGGTAGCCGGGGGAGGTCCGGCAGGTACCGCAGCGGCTGTTGTCGCCGCGAGGCAGGGACTGAAAACATTACTACTGGAAGGAACCGGATGCGTGGGCGGAACCTCAACCGCGGGAGCTCTGCCCTTTTGGCTGGGATACAAAAACGGCTCTATCGCCTTTCCCTGGATGATAGAGCGGGGATTGCAATATAAAGATTTGCCTAGGCCAAGACGCGCGGTCGGCGGCATCTTTGAAGAGGCGATGAACCGTATCAAAGCGCAAAACGGAGGCGACGGACCCTGCAAGCTGTCCCAGACCGACCGGTATCCAGGGCTGGACCGTCTTGGCTGCCATGATGAGTTTACCTTTGATCTGGAGATCGGGAAACGGGTCTTGGATGAAATGCTGGTGGAAGCTGGGGTGGACATCCGTTACTATACCACCGCCATGGATGTGGAACGAAAAGGCGACATGGTTGAAGGCGTATATTTTGTCAACAAGAGCGGGCTACAGTATGTTTCAGCCAAAACGGTCATTGATTGTACCGGAGACGCGGATTTAGTATCCCGGGCGGGCTTTACCACTTGTAAGGGAGACCGGGAAACCGGTGAAATGACCAGCGCCGGTCTGGTAGCCCATATCGAGGGGATCAATTCTGGTGCCATTGAAGCTTATCTGAACGCAGGAAACGATCCGTGGTTCCGGGAGCTGTGCCGAAAGGCCATTGCGGACCATCCCGGTCTGGATTTGCCCGGCGCACTGATTATTTTTCCCATGGTGCAGGACGGGGTCTTTATGATCAACGGCGGCACCAGTTTTCCCGGATATGACGGGACCAGCGGAAAAGACATGACCTCCCTGACCCTCAGGGGCAGACAGCGGGCGAAGCTGTTGGTGGAAACGCTGTTTCGGAAATATATCCCCGGCGCTGAAAACTGCCGGTTAAGACTGACTGCTTCTTATCCCGGTGTCCGGGAGACCCGGCGGATTGAGGCGGAGTACATATTATCAGAGGATGACCTGTTAAAAGGTACCCGGTTTGAAGATACCATTGCCCTGGCCGGAAGGCATTTTGATTTGGGCCGTAAAGGCGGTCAGGTGTTTGCAGACGCGGGAAGATACGTAAAAAACGGGATTGCCGCCATTCCGTACCGGTCACTGCTGCCGAAGGGGGCGGACAATATCATTGCCGCCGGGCGCTGCATTGCCGCGGACGGTCAGGCGTTAGGCCCTGCCCGTATTATGTCCACCTGTTTTGCCGTGGGAGAAGCGGCGGGAACCGCCGCTTCTGTTAAGCTGCGTCAGAACACGGCGTTTCGCAATATTGATGTTCAGCTGCTTCAGGATATTCTCAGAAAAAACAACGCGGAAATTGATGGATAACACAGAGGTGAGTACATGCCAAAAACCATATCTCGATCTGCCGCACTTTCTTCCCGACATGGCAGCGTCAGGGCAAAGGAAATAAAAAAGCACCGGGAATTGTACATCTTCCTTCTTCCGGCACTGGCTGCTCTGATTATTTTTTCCTATGTTCCCATGTACGGTGTTTTAATGGCCTTTCAGGATGTGAAAATAGGGCAGGCGTTTTCTTTTGGAAACTGGGTGGGGATGAAACACTTTATCCGTTTTTTTAACACCGGATGGTTTTTTGTCACCATAAAGAATACGGTTTTTTTAAGTCTTGCCAACAATTTTCTCTGCTGGCCGTTTCCTATTATCCTTGCGCTGTTAATGCATAACTGTATCAGCACCAGGCTGCGGAAAATAGCCCAGACCGCTACCTATCTTCCTCATTTGCTTTCTATTGTTGTGGTTGTCAGCATCCTGAATGTCTTTTGCTCCGGGGAATCCGGCCTTATCAATATTCTGCTTCACAGGCTGGGTACGGAACGCATCAACTTTTTCGGATCCCCGGGGTGGGTTATCCCCCTTTATGTGATTTCTGGTTTGTGGACGGAAATGGGGTACTCTGCTATTGTATATCTTGCTGCCCTTTCGGCGGTGGACGGGGAACTGTTGGAGGCTTCCATGATCGACGGTGCCGGAAAGCTGAAGCGGATATGGCATATCCAGCTTCCTACCATCGCTCCGACGGTAATTATTATGTTTATTTTGAACATGGGAAAGCTGTTTGCTATCGGCGCCGACAAAATGCTGCTTTTGCAAACCGACCTAAACCTTTCCTCTTCTGAGATCATCTCCACCTATGTTTATGAAACCGGATACGGCGGAGCTCAATATGGCTTTTCGACGGCGGTGGGGTTGTTTCAAAACATCGTAAACCTGATTTTGCTCTTAATTGTCAATACCATATCCCGAAAACTTTCGGATGTTTCCATATTCTGATATAGGAGGAATCGTTGTGGCTGTCGCCCGTTCAAAAGGGGAAAAGGTACTGGATGTCGTGATTATTTTACTGCTGATTCTTTTATCGATCATTACCATTTATCCTATTTATTATGTTATGATCGCCTCAGTCAGCTCTCCGGTAGCAATCAGCAGCGGGGATGTAGTTTTCTGGCCAAAGGGGCTGAATATCTCTGCCTACAGGCATCTGCTGGATAACCGGCTGATCTGGGTCGGTTACCGGAATTCCATTCTTTATACTGCAGCCGGAACCGCAGTGGATCTGGCCGTTACCATTCCCTGTGCCTATGCGCTTTCCCGCAAAACCCTTCCTTACCGGCGCATCCTGATGGGCCTGTTTGTATTTACCATGTACTTTAACGGCGGTCTGATTCCGAAATATCTGCTGATCAACTCCCTGGGGATGATCAATACCCCCTGGTCGCTGATTATTCCGGGATGCGTCAATGTGTTCAACCTGATTATCGCCCGCAGCTTTTTCGAATCCAGTCTTCCCGATTCTCTGCTGGAAGCGGCTCAAATTGACGGAGCTTCCTTTACAAGGTTTTTCTTTCAGTTTGCCCTGCCGCTTTCTCCGGCCATGCTGGCGATCATTGCGCTGTATTGCATTCAGGGACACTGGAACGCTTATTTAGGTGCCCAGATGTATATACAGTCTCCTAATTTACAAACTCTTCAGGTGATTATCAAAAATATTACTGCAACGCTGGATACCAGTCTGGCCGAAGAGCTTACTACCCAGGAACTGATCGAGATTGTTCAGCAGAAGCAGCTTCTCAAATATGCGGTGGTGGCGGTATCCATTATTCCGCTGGTTGCCGTCTACCCCTTCGTGCAGAAATTCTTTGTTCGGGGCGTCATGGTGGGTGCCGTAAAAGGCTGAGCAATAAATTTTGCAGTTAAAACCAATTATTGGTTTTAATAGGAACAAAAAGTAAACGAAATGGAGGAATTATATGAAAAGCAAAATTCTGGCGTTATGCCTGGCGGCGATAATGGCCATCAGCCTGTTTGGATGCTCCGGTGCTTCATCGGAGGCATCGTCCGCCTCTTCCACGGGGACCGCGCCCACATCGTCAGCGGAGGAAACTGCCAAGGTGACTTTTCCTTTGGCCGAAACCGTTACCTTCGACATCATGGTGGTTACCCCTGCGCATTCCTTTGAGGATTATCTGGATAAGGTAGACTTCTGGGCGCGGGAAAAGCAGGAAACCAACGTGGATATTAACTGGATTTACTTAGGGGATGCCGCTAACTCCATGAGCACTCTGAATGCCATGTTTGCAGCCAAAACGGAGGGGGATGCCATTTTGGGCGGCAGCCTGATTACGGAGTCCGACCTGTCATTGCTGGCGGCGAATGGTTTGCTGACCGCTCTGAACGACTACATCGATGATCCGGATATTATGCCTAATTTCAACGAAAGGGTCTTGTCTGAATCACCGGAAACCAAAGGCTTTATCACCTGCCCCGATGGAAAAATTTATTCTCTGCCGAAGTATACGGCTTTGGAAGGAAACTACCTGGAAAGCCCTATTTGGATAAGTAAAGCGTGGCTGGATAAAGCAGGTCTTGGCATTCCCAAAACCATTGAAGAACTGGAAACTGCCCTGACTGCTTTTAAAGAGCAGGATATGAACGGAAACGGCAAGACAGATGATGAGATTCCCTATCTGTTCCTCAATGGCCATGCGTATTCCCACATGGAGGCACTGTTAGGACTGTGAGGCATCGCTACGAAGGACGGCACCCTGGACTCTTATGTCTATGTGAAAGACGGAAAAGTGAATTTTGCGCCAACCGCAGATGCGTACAAGGAAGCGATTAATACGGTCAGCCGTTGGTATCAGGACGGCCTGATCTGGAGCGAAGCCTTTACCGGGACCACCGAAACCTACAGCGCCAAGCTTTCCGGCGACACCTGTCTGGTGGGTGCTTATACCAGTAAAACTCCTCCCACTACCAATAAGGAGGATTACGTGCTGATTCCTCCGGTTAAGGTAGAAGGCTATGAGGCCTGCTGGTATCGTCATCCTGGGCGGCTGGGCGGCAAGGGCATGTTCAGCCTGACACGCTCGGTGGAAAACGCCGACATTTTAATGCACTGGATCGACACCTTCTACAGCCTGGAAAATACCATTGAAATCAGTTATGGCCTTTCAGGGGATGGCCGGCTGGAAATGGAAAACGGCAAGTACATCTTTATTACTCCCCCCAAGGAGGAATTGACGAAGCTTGACGAGGAGAAGCCCACCTTTGTGTCCTTTTTTGCCAATTTGCCGGTAGCCTTTACTGCCGCCGACTATGATAGCAAGATCGTCCTTTCTGCTACTCAGGAGATTTTCCAGTCCAATTATGAGGTTTATAAGGACTATATGACGACGGAGTACTGGCCGAGACCATATTTTGCCGCCGAGGATACCACACGCATCGACGAGCTGCGCACTGATATTTTCAATACTGTCAACGAGAAAAAAGCGGCTTGGATCACCGGAAACGCCGACGTTAACGCGGACTGGGACAGCTATATTAAATCCCTCAACAGCATGGGACTGGAAGAGTTTATACAGATTATGCAGAAAACCTATGATAACTTCCTGGCCGGTGCTGACAATTAACCGTTTCCTTCACCAAGTTGGTCCTCAAAAGTTTTAGGAAAAGGAGACCGGATTGGCTGCTTGTCGTCGGCTGATTCGGTTTCCCCTGTTTACAAAAGGAAATGCAGGCAGACAGTTGTTTTTTGACTGATAAGGAGAAACATTATGCAGAAAATCGGAAAAGCGCGATTATATAAAAGCGGCTCCGCCGCCGTGCGGGCATCGCAGGGGCCCTCCAAAATTGAAAATTTCAGGGAGAACGGTTCAGATGCCGCAGCGGGGAAGCCCGGTTGCAGCTTTGATGCCGTGGTGAAAAAGCCGCTGGTTTTTACCGACGATTTTTCTGATGAAACCGCCGGAACCAGCCCGGACTACTGGCTGGAAAAAAATACGGAAGACCGCTGGCTGATTGCCGATCAGGACGGGAATCTGGTTTATGGACAGGAATCCTGTGCTCTGCCTCATTCCGATACCTGGCTTCATGTGTTTGAAACCAATGTCGATTTTACCGCAAAGATGAAGGTGACCGGAATCGTTTCCGGTCAGAGCAGGAGCGGCTTGTCCGTACGGATGACCGCAGCCGATGCCTATGTAAGAATCGGTTATGATTTCGCCCAATCCAAATGGTATCTGGCCAACCGCAAAGGACTGGATTTTGACGAGCAGATTATTTATGCGCAAAACACCTCCGAGCTTCCGGCGGATACCTGGGTGACCGTACGGGTGCTGGCTGTGGGCAAAACCGTTGAGGCTTACTGCAATAACGTATTGGTGCTGCAGTCGTCGGCAGTTCAACAGGTCACCACCGGGCGGGTGGGGCTTTTCGCCGAATATGCTCAGGTATGGTTTGACGATATTTCGTTAAGCCTTTTAAGCGGACAGGGACGGGTGGAAAAAGCCGCCCTGGCCCAGTATATCCTGCCGAAAGAGGGTTATGTGGAAGGAGCTTCCCTGTTTTGGATAAGCGATCAGGTCGCCCTGATCAATGTATACAACGATTTATATATTTCAGAGGACCAGGGACAGACCTTTCGAAAAACCACCGATGAAGAATATGCCCGGTATCGGTTTTTCGCTCAGTCAGAAAGAAGCCAGTATATCCGTCTGCACACCGGCAATATCCTGAAGCTGGATAATTACACCGGAGGCAAAGCCTATCTTTCCACCGATGACGGCGCAACCTGTTTCCAGGCCGGCCGGCTGTGGGACGAATCCGGGCTGGAGAAAAACTGGGAGTTCTATGGCGGCATGAACGATATGGTTAAAGAAGTTCGGCTTTCAGACGGAAGCTACCGGGTATTTTACTGTGCGGACGTTCGGGCGTATGGAAATCCGGAGGGTGCCGGAAAAGGAATTTACCACTGGGAGGAAATCTACTATTCTGACGACGAGGGACATACCTGGCAAAAAAGCAAAGTGGATACCCGCATGGTTTCGGCCCTCAACCATATCTGTGAATCGCGTATCGTGGCCTGTAGAGACGGCGGCCTGCGGATGTACTGCACTTGGAACGATTCCAATTCCATGCGTTATTTTGAATCGCATGACGATGGAGTGACCTGGAAGGGAGAATACGCCATTCCCCGGATGCGCTGCGCCAGATCTTCCCACGCCCTGATGGAGGACCCTTACGACCCCGGAACGGCTTATATGGTGTTTGTCTATTGTGAACCGGGCGGTTTGGGAAGTCCGCTTCCCAGAACCCGGCTTTCCCTGGTGCGTTCCACAGACGGGAGAAACTGGGAATATTTGATGGACGCCTGGCGATGGGATGATGTGCCTGATGACGGATTTATCAATATCAATCAGATCGTTGATCCATCCATTACGGTCACGAAGGACTATATTTTTGTTTTATCGGGCTGGTCGGAAAGCTCCGGAAGCACTTATCACCAAAGCCAGCGGGAGCACATTCTGAAGCTGAAAAAGTCTGATTTGATCCCCTATGAGCAATGGCCGGATACCTATGAAATCGGGGATAAGGAAATTGTGCATATCCAAGCCTCTGCGCCGTATAAAATCCTGTATCGGCAAAACGAGGCTCTTGATCTTACCGGCGGCATTCTGACGATTCACTATTACGACGGAACAACGGAAACAATCAGCATGACGGATCCCGAAGTCACCTGTTGTGAACCGGATTTGAGCGTCAACTATACCAACAGTTTTGACAGATC
>ENA-UOOK01002056-UOOK01002056.1-fermentation-metagenome-genome-assembly--contig:-NODE-2056-length-25411-cov-4.422346_pt1 | contig 25411 bp, 18 predicted proteins | sample MGYA00245777_ERZ724023 | MGnify/ENA primary metagenome ERZ724023 (study PRJEB28704, sample SAMN03018312) | fermentation metagenome | biome: anthropogenic terrestrial biome; feature: soil; material... | reverse complement strand
ATAATGGTATACCGAAATGGTGCATTACGGTCCTCCCAAATGGTGCATATTGCTCTTCCATGACTATATTGCCCGGAATCAGGCGTCAAAGTCAGTGACTTCAAGGCCTGAAGATCATATACTGTATATTATTTGAGCCACTTTATTCCTGAAACATAATAAGAGGGTTATCCCCCAACTTTATAAAATGATTCATAGATCTTCAAGAAATCGTGTGCCAGTCTTAGTCTTGAAAATCGTTCGTTTGACATTTTCAATTGCAGCAATTCCAAGTTGGTCTTCGTAGATGTTCACAAGAAAGTCCGCTTCTACAAGAATCTGGTAGTCAATGCCTTTTATGTTCGTATAAGTATGGTGATGTCCGATGAGGAATTTGACCCGTTCTATCTGTTCGGGAGTATATCCTCCAACCTTTTCAAGGAGTTTTTGTGCTTCTGCAGGACCTTCCTTTTCTTGAAGTTTTCCATTGCTGTCCCCATATTTCTTTTCAGCAACATGAATGCCAATATCGTGGACTATGGCTGCTGTTTCAAGTATAAACAGGGTATCGGGATCAATATGTTCTAATGTTCCGATGGCAGTGGCAAAGTCGTGAACTTTTATAAAATGTTGGATACGCCTAGCATCTCCCTGATCATAATTCATCATTGCGGCAATAAGTTGAGCGTGCTGTATATTCATTGGTGTAGCGGATAGATTTTTCAAAGAGGATGCAAGTCCTTCCGATTCAGTTCTCCATAAATTTCTTTGCTGCCCTGAGTTGATGCCTCATTACACTTAAGAATTCCTGGCTTTCCTGAAGTACATTGAGGTACAGCAGATTAATCTGCATCTGACTGTTATCCCCTTCCTGCATGCGGTTAAGATGTTTCTTCCTCAGGATGGACAGTTCATCTTTACAGTCATCAGCCTCAGCCAGGATTTCCCGGTAGTTGTCATAGCTGCCCGTTGAGATTTCAGCTTCTGTACTTTTCATGAGATTATTGATGCGTTGCTGCATAGGCTGAAATTCTTTTACATAACCTGCCGGAAGAGGGCTGAAGCTGTTATCTACGTGTTCTTTAATAGGATCCAGCATACGCCGAAGGCTATAGAGAAACTGCTGGTTGGCATTAGCACCTAGATGAAACCAGGTGTTCCGTTCAACGGCAATATCTAATGGGCTCTTTTTCAGTCCGAGCATTTCCTGCCGGCGGTATTTCTTCTGATTATTTTGTTCATTCTTTAATTCTCTATTTGCATGACGGAGGCTCCTAACATCCTCATAGGCTAATCCATTCAGGATCTGATTATATTCCTTCAGTGCAAACTGATTCTCATAACTCTGTGTGTGGCTGACATGCTTCTTTAAGAGATCCCAAACTAATTCTGGGTCTCTTAAACGCATCATCAGACGGAAGGAATCATCTTCTTCATCTTGCTTTTTTTCTTTTTTAGCATATCTGCGATTAGAGCGAATCAACAGGAATATGACCAAAGCCATAAAAAGTAATTGGACCGGAAACCCTCCAAAGTACATGATCAGACAGACTATTCCGCAAGTTATGAAAGCTACTCCGGCAGTAATAAACCATCCCCCGATCACGCTTAAGACTCCTGTCACGCGGAATACGGCACTTTCACGGCTCCAGGCTCTGTCTGCCAAGGACGAACCCATGGCGACCATAAAGGTAATATAGGTTGTCGAAAGCGGCAATTTATGATTTGTTCCAATAGTAATCAGCATTGCACTCAATACGAGATTAATTGAAGCCCGCACCAAGTCGAAAGCGGCCTTGTCGTCAGTAAGAATGACTTCGTTCTTGTTGAAACGAGAATTAATCCAGGTGACGAGTTTGTCAGGCATGATGGTTGTAATAGCATTTCCGGTATTTTGAGTGAAACGCACTAATGCGCGTGCAGCTTTAGAACTGCCGAACATTTCGTCCCCTTCATCCTGGCGAGATAGATCCACGGAAGTCTTGATTACCTTTTGTGCCTTCTTTGAAGTTCCTATAGCAATGATCATGATGATTCCGGCAATGAGGAGATAGGCCGGCGGGGTTTTTGCGCTCGCCATAAGGGAGTTCATCATAAAATCAGAAGGGGCAGCTCCGTGGGCATTGGCTATGTAGTCCTGGAAAGAACTAAGTCCGGCAAGGGGTACGCCGATGAAGTTAACGAGGTCATTTCCTGCAAAAGCCATAGCTAAAGCAAAGGTACCCATCAGCACAATAAACTTGAAAATATTAATGTGCAAAAGATAGAGTATCTCCATGATAATAGTTGATGCGATAAAGGTGTAGACCAGCAGCCTGTTGGTGTTTACATTAATATAGTTCCTGGCAGTATCAGAGATATAAGGGCTTGTCCCCAAACCCTTCAGGAAAATGAAGTAAGCCAGTGTGGTGAAAGCAATACCGCCAAAAATAGCAATGATATATTTCAGATGCTTTTTATAACTGAAAGTAAAGAATATTCGTGAAATCCACATTACGATGACTCCGAAAAAGAATGCGATAGCTACAGAGACAAATATGGCGATAATGACGTTTAGAGCTTTACTGGAATTGAGGAGCACGCTATAGGATAGAGCACTGTTGTGGGCTATTTTGATTGTAGCAAGGGCAAAGGTTCCTCCTAGTAAATCGAAGACAATAGATACAGTGGTTGATGTCGGGAGTCCAAGTGAATTGAATACATCCAGTACCATTACATCGGTAACCATGACAGATAAAAAGATGATCATCACTTCATTAAAGGAAAAATGGTCAGGCATCATGATTCCATGCCGGGCGACATCCATCATCCCAGATGACATGATTGCACCAAGAATAACTCCACATGAGGCGACGATTAGTATCGTGCGGAATTTGACTACTCGTGCACCTACGGCCGGTTGTAGGAAATTGACAGCATCATTGCTGACGCCTACAAACAGATCGAAAATAGCCAGGCACAGTAGAAAAATTAAAATGCATAAATAAATGCCACTCATAATAATCCAGTTGTTGATTTTTGTGTTTGCAAAGATAAGTCACGGATGTTACGAGATGTTTAAATATAGGTTACAATTGTGTTACAGTACCGGTCTGGGATTTAAAAGGCAGATTTCTTTAACGGTACTTCGTGCATGATGAGAAGTATAAAAAGCAAAGACGAACCCGGATATATCGGATTCGTCTTTTTAAGTCTTTCTCAAATATCTGATCAGATCATTTCTTCAGCAGAAAGGAGTTTACTTTCTCTGCAATGTCGCGGCCGCTTGCCATGGCGCGTACTACTAATGAAGCACCACTGGCTGCATCTCCTGCGACGAAAACATTTGTAGAAAACTCGGGTTGCTTAGGTTTGAGGAATCCCATAGCAAGTAAAACCATTTGAGCCTTGATTACTTCTGGCTCACTGGCGGGTTTCATCAGAGGACGTCCTCCTTCCGGGTTCGGTTCCCATTTGATGGGTTGAATTTTTACTCCTGTCAGTTTTCCATTTTTACCTAAAAACTCCAAGGTGTTGATGTTCCAGCGACGTGTACAGCCTTCTTCATGACTGGATGTGATCTTCAAGGTTCTGGGCCAGTTAGGCCATGGATTTTTAGGATCATCAGGACCAATAGGGGGCTTAGGCATGATTTCTATCTGAGCTACGCTTTTGGCACCTTGCCGGTGAACGGTTCCAATACAATCTGATCCGGTATCACCGCCTCCTATCACAAGGACATCCTTACCTTTGGCAGAGATGCGTTCTTCTTTGCTATATTCCTTTCCCGCAAGTACACGATTCTGCTGAGAAAGCAATTGTAGAGCGAAGTAAACGCCCTCTAAGTCTCTTCCTGGAACTTTTAAGTCGCGGGCAATAGGTGTACCTGTTGCGATGACGTATGCATCGTAGCCTTTCGGAAGTTTAGTGGCATCTACATTCTGATTATACTTGAACAAGATTCCTTCCTGTTCGAGAAGACTGATCCTACGGTCAATGATCTCTTTATTCAACTTAAAGTTTGGAATGCCGAAACGTAGCAGGCCTCCGTTGTTTTCACGGGCTTCCAATACGGTTACCTGGTATCCGTCCTGGTTCAGACGGCATGCAGCAGATAATCCGGCAGGACCTGCTCCGATCACACAGACGCTCATGCCGTTACGTTTAGGAACATGAGGCTGGATGTAGTTTTCTTCAAAAGCATGTTCTACAATAGCACATTCGTTTTCACGATTGGTGGTCGGTTCATGGAGCATCAGATTCAATACACAGGCTTTTTCGCATAGTCCCGGACATACCCTTCCCGTAAATTCCGGGAAGTCATTAGTGGAAGTCAGGATCTTGTAAGCCAGTTTCCAGTCACCTTTATATACGGCATCATTCCATTCCGGAATTTTATTGTCTAAAGGACATGACCAGTTACAGAATGGAACCCCACAATCCATACAGCGGGATGCCTGTAACCGGCGGTCATTGCTGTTCAGTGTCTGCTCCACTTCACCATAGTCGTGGATTCTGTCATGAACTGGCCGGTAGCCAGCTTCTTTTCTTGGTATAGTTAAAAATGCTTTAGGATTTCCCATTTTCTTTTCCTTTCCTTTCATTCCCAGTCTGTCGGATGCACTAATAAGGTGCAGGGACAGAGCTGAGAGAGATTAATAATCACGTTGCATGTCTGCAATCTTTTGTTGCAGTTTTTTTACTTGTTCTTCTTGTAATACCCTCTTGTATTCAATGGGCACTACTTGAATGAATTCTTCCACATAGTGGTTCCAATCATCCAGCATGGTGCGGGCAAGTTTCGAGCCTGTATAGAGATAGTGCTGCCGGATCAATTCATGAAGTTCCTTACGGTAATTCGTTTCTTCGACAAGGTTGATTTCGACCATATCCATATTGCAGAAATAATCAAAATTATGATTTTTGTCCCATACGTAAGCGACACCACCACTCATACCGGCAGCAAAATTACGTCCTGTATTTCCCAAAACGACAACTCTCCCTCCTGTCATATATTCGCAACAATGGTCTCCTGCGCCCTCAATAACCGCAATGGCACCGGAGTTACGTACGGCGAAGCGTTCTCCGACTTGGCCATTAATGTATAGCTCTCCGCTTGTGGCTCCATAGAGACCGGTATTACCCGCAATCACATTGTCATCGGCATTATAATTGGAGCGGATGGGAGGGGCTATCGCTATTCTTCCTCCACTTAAGCCCTTTCCAAAGTAGTCGTTTGTTTCACCTTCAAGTTTGAAGTCAATGCCCTTAACCAGAAATGCTCCGAAGCTTTGTCCGGCAGAACCTTTGAATTTTACATTTATCGTCTTTTCAGGAAGTCCTTCTTCTCCGTATTTCTTTGCTATTATACCGCTTAGCATTGTACCTACAGCACGATCTGTATTACGAATGGTGAAGTCAAGATTGACTTCTTCCTGATTCTCAATGGCTTTTTGTGAACCGCTGATTAACTGTTGGTCCAGAATATTGTTCAGATCATTATCCTGCTTCTTGGTACAGTACAGACTTGTGTCTCCATTTTCCTTGTGGAGCATTCGCCTGAAATCAAGAGTTTCATATTTGGAATCAGTAATCTTCTTTTGAGAAAGCAGTTCTGTATGTCCTACGATTTCATTAAGGGTCTTATAACCCATTTGTGCTAGATATTCGCGGACTTGCCTAGCCAGAAATTTAAAATAGTTGATGACATAATGATAATCCCCCCGGAAATGTGCGCGCAATTTCGGATCTTGTGTTGCAACGCCCATTGGACATGTGTTCTTGTTACATTTACGCATCATTACACAGCCGAGTGTAATCAATGGCGCTGTACCAAAACTGAATTCTTCTGCGCCGAGGAGTGCCATGATAATTACATCACGCGCAGTCTTCAACTGGCCTTCTATCTGTAGGCATGCCAAGGAACGTAATCCGTTTTTGACTAGTGTCTGCTGTGTTTCTGATAACCCGATTTCTGGAGAGATTCCTGCCCACCTTCTGCTGGAAGCAGGTGTGGCACCTGTGCCTCCTTCTGAACCGGAAATGGTTACTAAGTCTGCCTTAGCCTTTACGACACCGGCAGCAATTGTTCCAACACCACTTTCGGCGGCAAGTTTGACGCTGATGATAGCCCTTGGATTTACATTCTTTAGATCAAAAATCAATTGTTTCAGATCCTCAATAGAGTAGATGTCGTGATGGGGTGGTGGCGAAATCAAAGAAATGCCCGGAATAGAATGACGTGTCCGACCAATGATTTGGTCTACCTTAAATCCTGGTAATTGACCGCCTTCTCCAGGTTTTGCACCTTGGGCGATTTTGATTTGTATTTCTTCTGCGTTTATCAGATATTCCGTTGTTACACCAAATCTTCCGCTGGCTATCTGCTTAGTTTTATTAGCTAGGCTAATACCGTCTATAGTATGATGAAAGCGATAACTATCCTCTCCGCCTTCTCCGGTATTGCTTCGCGTACCTAATGCATTCATGGCAAGTGCCAACGCTTCATGAGCTTCTTTTGAAAGAGCTCCGAAACTCATTGCGGCAGTTACAAAGTGCTTGACAATATGATCTTCTGATTCAACTTGATCAATTGAAATGGGCTTCCGGTCGCTCTTTACTTCCAGAAAGTCACGGAGAAATATTGGCTTTGATTTATGATCTACTAAATCTTCAAATTTTTTGAATAACTGGTAATCGCCCGTACGTGTGGAAAGTTGCAGGGTAGCAATGGTCTCTGGGTTCCAGGCATGTTGGATTCCGTCTTTACGGTAATGTTGTTCACCAAGGTTTGGCAGGAATTCGTATTTTTCTTTCTTGTCAAAAGCTTTATCGTGGAGTGTTATTGCATCTTTGGCAATCTGTTTCAACCCCACACCACCGATAGTGCTGATATCTGTACCAAAATAGGTTTTCAACAAGTTTTCTGACAGTCCTACTGCTTCAAAAATCTGTGCTCCACGATAGCTGCGTATGGTCGAGATACCCATCTTAGCCATAATCTTCAATAATCCTTTCTTGATGGCTTCGATATAGTCTTTTTCAGCAGTTGCATAATTTTCTTGTATTTTCCCGCGTTTGACCAGATCATCCAGAATAGCATAGGTTAGGTAAGGACAAAGTGCAGAAGCACCGTAACTTAGCAATAGTGCAGCATGGGTTACCTCTCGGATTTCTGCACTTTCTATGATCAAGGCGGTCTGTACACGTTTTCCTGCTTCTATCAGATAGTGGTGGACAGCACTAGTGGCCAGCAATGATGGGATCGCAACATGGTTTTCATCAACATTACGGTCACTTAGAATGATATAGTTGTAGCCGTCTTCTACACTTTTTTCTGCCTTTTGGCAAAGATCATCTAATGCCTCTCTGAGTCCCTCTTCTCCTTTTGAACGTTTGAAAAGCATTGGAAGTTTGATAGTCTTGAATCCTTTGTATCTGATATTGCAGAGGATATCAAGTTGCCCATTCGTCAAAATCGGATAAGGCAGACGAACCATCTTGCAGTTGGATGCATCAGGGTTTAATATTCCTGTGCCCACACGACCGATATATTCTGTGAGGCTCATGACTAGTTTTTCACGAATAGGATCGATAGCTGGGTTGGTTACTTGAGCAAATTGCTGTCTGAAATAGTTGAAGAAAATCTGAGGCTTGTCGGACAAGACAGCTAATGGTGTGTCATTTCCCATTGAAGCTGTAGGTTCTTTTGCCTCTGTAGCCATTGGTATAATGGTCTCGTTGACATCTTCTGCACCGAATCCGAATTCAATCTCTTTTCGGATCAAATGGTCTATGTTATTAGGAACTTTCCTGCCACTATGGATATTCTCCAATTGAATCCGGTTCTCTTTTAGCCATTCCCGATAGGGGTGCTCTGCGGCCAACTGCTCCTTAATCTCGTCATCATAGTAAATCTTTCCTTCTTTTGTATCTACCAAAAGAATCTTGCCAGGCTTTAAGCGGCCTTTCTTTACTACTTCACTCGGATCAAAGTCCATCACACCTACTTCGGAGGATACTACCATAGTGTCATTTTTCGTAATGACATAACGGGCAGGACGGAGTCCGTTGCGGTCAAGCATCCCTCCTGCGTATCGACCATCACTGAACATTAATGCTGCGGGACCGTCCCAAGGTTCCATCAGGATAGAGTAATATTCATAGAAGGCTTTTAAATCATCAGAGATGGGATTCTTATCATTGAAACTCTCTGGAATCAGAACAGCCATAGCATGCGGTAGTGACAATCCGCTCATCACAAAAAACTCAAGTGCATTATCCAAACTGGCAGAATCACTCATCCCAGATTGAAGAATAGGAGAAATATCCTTAATATCGCCGAGTACTTTGGAAGATAGAACTGATTCGCGAGCTTTCATCCAACTTCGATTACCACGGATTGTATTGATCTCTCCATTATGGCAAAGAAAACGGAAAGGCTGGGCTAAACTCCATGTAGGGAAAGTATTCGTACTGAATCGACTATGTACTAATGCCAGACCACTGGTAAAGTAATTATTGGTTAGATCTGGATAGTACTGGCGTAACTGAAGACTCGATAGCATACCCTTATATATAATAGTCTTACTTGATAAGGAACAAATATAGAAGTCCTTGTCAGGTACTCGACGTTCTATCTTTTTTCGGATGATGTATAACATCCGTTCGAAAGAATCGAGTTTATCATCTGTTACGCCTGTAATAAAGACTTGTTTGATATCAGGCTCACTTGCTGTAGCAGCTTCACCAAGACAATCTGAGTTAGTCGGTACATTCCTCAAGTGCATTAATGAAAGACCTTCACGCTCAATTTCCTCAATCATGATAGCGAGGATTTCCTGTTGGCGTTTGTCTTCTTTAGGTAAAAAAACTAATCCTGTACCATATTTGCCTTTCTCCGGAACAGGAATACCTTGAAGAAGAATGAACTCATGAGGGATCTGGAGCAGAATCCCGGCACCATCACCGGTCTTGCCATCAGCACCTTCTGCACCACGGTGACGAAGATTCTCCAAAACCTTCAGTGCGTTGTCGACGAGTTCATGACTTTTATTCCCATGGATATTTACTACCATGCCTACACCACAAGCATCATGCTCATTGGCGGCATCATACAATCCATCTCTCTTTACTTGTTGCATATAATTCGGGTTTTGCTAATTTCTCTATCAAATCGGATACAAAAGTACAAATAAACTTCCGGATTGCAATATGAAATCAATAAAATATGGTTTATTTTCCTGAATATTTTACATCTTGCATTATATTTTAATAAATATGAGAGTTTTTGTTTTTAAATTCATAAAAACAAATAAATATTGTATGTACTGAATGGTTTTTGATAAATTGATTAATAGAAAGAAAATGAAAACCGTGCAAATTTTGTAACCAATCCTTCATTAGGAAAGGAATATCTGATATAGAGGGATGCATTTCATCAACAATAGTATGTTGGTCGTCAAAAAAAGTTTATCAGTTTTATCTGCTTATTTATTTTTGCATAAAACAAATAAATAAAATTATGAGAAATATATTTGAACTTCTTATGGCAATTACTTCATTCTTTTGTCTCTCGATACAGAATACTCCTCACAATTGTATAGTTGAAGGTAATGTAAAAGATGAGAACCTTCTTCCTGTCGAAGGAGTAAACATTTTACTTTTATCTCAGGAGGACTCGTCTTTTATTAAAACCGTCTCAAGTGACAAGAATGGAAAATTCTTGATGAATGGAATTCAGCCGGGTAGATATATTCTCCAAGTTACAATGATCGGCTATAAGAAAGAAAAGAGGGACATATCTTTAACTGACGGTCAAATTTTATCTTTAAAAACATTTGATCTGAAGGTAGAAGATTATAGTTTAGGTAATATCGTGGTAATAGCTCAGAAGCCTGCTATTAAGATAGCAGCTGATAGATCCGTTGTTGATTTATCTCATTTTACCCTTAATACTGGTGGAAATGCTTACACTGTGATGCAAAGTCTGCCTGGGGTTTTTATTGATAGCAAAGGTTTAGTTTCCTTGAACGGAAGGGGACAGACAAAAATCATGATTGATGGTAAAGATTTATATCTGACTGGTGAAGAACTTGTGAACTATTTGAAATCGATGCAGATATCTTCAATTGATAAAATAGAGCTGATTACAAATCCGTCGGCAAAGTATGATGCTGGTGGAAGCTCTGGCATCATAAACATAAGAACCCAAAATTTAGTACATAAAGCTTCTGAGATTATTTTAAATTCAAATTATGAACAAGGTAAGTATGGCAGAGCAAATAACAGCATTTCGTTTAATAGAGAAATAGGGAGATTTCATTTTTATGGGATGTGTGGTTACTACATGGGGAAAGATTTCATCAAATTGAAGATCAATAGGGATTATGATTATTTGATGAGCAATCATATAATTTTAAATCAGAATTCGTATCGATTAAAGAACGATCATAGCATGTATTATAACGGTAGTATAAATTATGATAAATCGGCTGATACATCTATTGAATGGTATATTACTGGCAATTCTTCAAAACGCAACATTAGGGGTAATATGGGCTCTGATTTTTCTACATATAATACAGTAGACTCTGCACTGACTTCTTCAACAAATAATATAAATAGAACAAATAATTTAAGAACTGGCATTAACCTGAGATGTCGTTTAGATAGTATTGGTAAGGAGTTGGAACTGTCAACGGGCTATCTTTATTACTCGGTAAAAGAGGATCAGCTTCACAATGATTCTTTTTATATTTTTAGTGATGCTGTTCGGTCTATGTCTTGTTCGAAAGATTTAAAAGATGGAAATATAAAAGTGTTTACTGCTCAATCAGACCTAAATTGCCCAGTGTCAAAAAAATTGTTGTTTGAAGGTGGTGTGAAAACAACTTTCGCCAGAGTCGATAATACGTCTGCCTATTGTGATAGAAAAGATGACAAGTGGGTCTCTGATACAGGATTGAGTAGTTTCTTTCAATATGATGAAAACATAAATTCAATCTATCTCAATAGTAAAATCTCTATTAATAAACTTAATGTTGAGGCTGGATTACGTTTCGAAAATACTAATACCAAAGAGTGTCAGCATGGTTTATCTACATCCCAAAAATTGAAACATAAAAAATCATATATAGATATCTTCCCTAATATATCTGTTGGTTATAATATTTCAAGCAATCATTTGATTAACTTCATATTCAATCGGAGAATAGGCAGACCTGATTATCAGGATATGAATCCTTTTGTTTATATCTTTGATGCTTATACATACGAAGAGGGGAATACTGCATTGAAACCTCAATTCTCCAACAATTTCGATATGTCCTATATTTATCGTAACAATTATCTGATAGACTTCTATTATAATCATATAGATAATGCTATCGTCAAAAGCTATAGAGTAACAAAAGGTAGTAAACGGACTTATATTATGCCCGACAATATGTCTGGCAATAACTCATTTGGAATGAGAATGCAAGTTGGTCACATTAATATTAGTAAGATGTTAAATACAAGTATGAGTCTGATATTCGTAAGAAAAGATTATAAATGGCGGGATGATAATGTTACCCTGACTAATAAGGGCACATCTTTTATGTTTAATATTTATAATCGGATAAATATAACTAATGGCTTATCTGCTGAGTTATCCGGCTTTTATAATAGTGAAATGCCTGTTGGCCAAATTACCCTTTTACCAATGTGGAGATTATCTGCAACAATTAGGCAAAGTCTTTTTCATGAAAAAGCATCATTGAGTTTATATTCAAATGATCTGTTTTATTCTTACCAGCAGAGGATAAAAGGCGTCATAGGAGGTACATTCGTGAGGACAAAAGAAAGAGATAATGATCATTGTATAATCGGATTGTCATTTGTGCTCAGGTTTAATAATGGAAAGCTTAAAAAAAGTTCTCATAATAAAGATATATTCGATACAAAAAGAATAACTTTGTAGAATCCTTTTTATGTAATAATATGAAGAAAAGAAGTAATATTATATGGTTTTGGTTATCTCCTGTTATTGCTGCTTTATTAGTACTAATCTGTATTAGATTAGTTACAGACGTACAAATAGGATATAAATTTTGGGAAAGACCTGTTAGTGTCAATCTTATTGAGATTACATTCGCAATAGTATTTGGATATGTCTTTCAGGCTGTAATGTTTTTGATCTTTAAAAGACGAGAACCGATAAACGAACTTAATATCAAGAAGTTATTTGTTGAGTATGTCTATATATTGATTATCGGCTTTTTGGTAATTAATCCTGGATTAATCTTAATTCATTATCTAACGAGAGAACCACCAAATGCTGCTGTATTTGTAATAGCCAATGTCATTTTCTCACTTATTATTCTTATCTTCTTTTCGTTCTTTCGTGGAAAGCAAATCCTGGATGCTTATATTAGTGAAAAGCTGCATGTCCAAGAAGTAAAGAATGTCCAGATACAAACAGAATTAAAATTCTTGAAAGCTCAATTCCAACCTCATTTCTTATTTAATGCACTGAATACAATTTATTTTCAGATAGATGAAAATAACGAAGCACCGCGAAAAACCATTGAGATGCTGACGGATTTACTCAGGTACCAATTATACGATGTAAATACTCCTGTATCTGTTAAGCAAGAATTTGATTTTATATCTACATATATTGATTTTCAAAGAGCAAGGATGAAGAAATCATTGATATTGGATGTTTCTCTTGATTCTTCTTTGAATGAATGTATAATACATCCTTTATTATTATTTCCTTTTGTGGAAAATGCAATAAAATATGTAGGAGGAGAATATTGGATAAGAATAATTGCCAGACCTGAAGGTGATTGTTTGTGTTTTAAGGTTGCTAATTCTATTCCGCATGATATGGAAGCAAGGACAAAACATAAAGGTATAGGATTGGATAATCTGGTTAAGCGACTAGATTTGCTTTACCCTGAGAGATATAAGTTAATAACGAATAAATCTGGTGATACGTTTGTTGCCGAATTAAAGATTAAATTGTAAGATGACTCTGAAGTGTGTCGTAACAGATGATGAGCCTATAGCTCGTGAAGGACTCATGGGTTATATTGGCAAAGTGGATTTCCTGGAAGTCGTTGCTGAATGCGAAGATGCTCTGCAACTTAATGAAGTATTGAAGTCTAAACCTGTAGACTTGCTTTTCCTTGACATAGAAATGCCATATATGTCAGGCATAGAATTCCTTTCAGGCCTTTCTAATCCTCCTAAGGTTATTATGACTACTGCTTATGAACAATATGCAATAAAAGGGTATGATCTGGATGTAATAGATTACTTACTTAAGCCCATTCCTTTTGAACGATTCTTGAAGGCTGTTAACAAAGCTTATGATGTTATTATTAGACAGAAAAATCCAACTAGGAAGATAGACTATTTTTACGTTAGGACGAATCAGAAACTTGAGAAAGTGTTCTTTAATGATATCTTATTTATCGAGGGAGTGGAAAACTATGTCGCAATTCATACGGAAATGAGTAAGATCATGGCTCATGTTACTATAAAAACGATTTTAGAGAAGATACCGGATGATATATTCTTGCAAATACATAAATCGTTTATTATAAATCTTGAAAAGGTGTCTTTTGTTGAAGGGAATATGGTTGGTATAGGGAAGTACAAATTGCCTGTATCAAGAACATTCAGGGGAAAGGCATTACCTATTATCCTTCAGAATAAAGTGTGATTTATATTTGCAATGCTATTGTGTCGTTTAGCCGGCATGTGGTTGCGTATGGCATAATCTTAAATATTGGTTGAATATTTCAAATATGAGTAACGTTGGTTGATGGATGTTCGTAAGGTTTATTCAGAATAGGTCGATAAAAAAATAGGTCAAGGGTGTTTCGCTTCTTGTTTGGCGAAAAACCCTTGACTTTGCTCGTTTTACATGTCTGTGGTATAATAACTCTCTTCGTTATTAATGATATATGTTTTTTCCCTTTTTCAAGTTTAGCATTGCATATCACTTATTTGGAAAGTCATGTAGCCCTCAATCCGTTTGTTCACATGATTCCCAGCCATCGCAGCACATCATTCAAATTGGCCACGATCAGTAATAATAATAATATTCCGATTCCTATTGCTTCTGCCCTGACCAGGAATTTTTCACTTGGCTTGCGATGAGTAACCATTTCATAGAGTAGGAAGAGGACATGCCCGCCATCAAGTGCAGGAATTGGTAAAATGTTCATGAAAGCTAAAATGATACTTAGAAACGCGGTCATCTTCCAGAACATATACCAGTTCCATGTCGGAGGAAACAGACTCCCTATAGCACCGAAACCGCCGAGACTTTTCACCCCATCAGCAGTAAAGACATATTTCATGTCGCCTACATAACCTTTTAATACGTCCCACCCGTATTTTATACCGGCAGGAAAACTGGCAAAGAAATGATAGGAGATATGTGTTTCTTTATACTTGTTGATTGCCGGTGAAGCAAAGATTACACCTAATTTTGCATTTCCTGTAAGCAAAACTTGTGTGGTGTCGGACTTTGTGCTGCCAGCATGACGGAAGACAATAGGGACTGTAAGTATATTGACGCTGTCTTGGTGAGACATACCTTTGTTGACATCTTGACTTTTTGCCTTTAGGATATCTGTTACGTCGAAGGTCGTCTCTACTTTTTTCCCGTTAATAGCTAAAATCTCATCGCCTTTTTTCATCCCTATCTTTTCAGCGGGAACACCCTTGGCTACACTATCTATTTTTGCGGGATAATAGGGGCGGACAAACTGTGGGGACGCTTTGAGCATCTCCAGCATATTCATTTCTCCGGGGAGAGCAATCTTGACTTTATGCCCTTGGCGCAAAACATAGCATATTTTTGCCTTACTGAGATTACGATATAGGTCGGCATTGAAATCCTTGAAGGTTCCAAGATCTGTACTCAAAAGAATATCATGGTCTTTAAACCCATACGACTTTGCTTCTTTGTTGAACTGGAATCCGTATGTCATATCTTTCGATGCGATATAGGTGTCTCCCCAGTAAAACATAATCATCGAATAGATGAATAGAGCTAATATAAAATTGATAAATACGCCTGCAACCATGATGATGAGACGCTGCCATGCAGGTTTACTCCGGAACTCCCATGGTTGGGCCGGTTTATGCAACTGTTCGGTATCGAAACTTTCATCGACCATCCCTGCTATTTCCGTGTATCCGCCAAGTGGCAGCCAACCTATTCCATAGGTGGTCTCACTGTTCTTAGGCTTGAACTCAAAGAGATGAAACCAAGGATCGAAGAAAAGATAGAATTTTAGTACTCTAACACCAAAGATCTTGGCAGCAGTAAAGTGACCAAGTTCGTGAAGTAGAACCAGGAGAGAGATTGATAGCATGAACTGGAGCAATCTGATCAAAAATACTTCCATTGTTTTCTAAAAGGATTTACTTGTTATTGTTGTCCTTAAAAGGATATCTTTATACATCCTTTAAAAGGTTTTCTTTTATTCTTAGAGATTCTTACTTTTGTAATCGTCTTAATTTGAGTTTCTGTCCATAAAGGTTCATTTGTGCCTTATGTACATTTGCAAAACTACCAGAATTGGGATAGAAGGGGCATTCTACTTTATCTTATGATTTTATATGATTTTTGACTCTGCTGAACAAGAACGATGCGTCATTATCTCAGTGGCGATCTTACGTGCTTCTGCATCAGTCTCTATGTATCCATTATAATCGGGATGAATGTCGAAGGAAACACTCTGCATGGTCTTTTCTATGATATCTGCCATCTCCAGGAAAGTACATTCGCCATGACGGAAACCGGTATTTACGATTTCATTGGCAGCATTGAGGATGCATGGCATGTTTCCTCCTTTTTGAATGGCTTCAAAGGCTAAAGCCAGACATTTGAATTTCTCGACGTCTGGAGCGAAGAACTCAAGTTTGCCAACTTGAATCAAATCAAGTCGTTTTCCATTGAGGGGTAATCGCTCAGGGAAAGAAAAGGCATATTGTATGGGCAGTCGCATATCTGGGACACCCAATTGAGCTTTGACAGCACCATCAACAAACTGTACAGCGCTGTGTACGATGCTTTGTGGATGGATGAGAACTTGTATTCGACTGGGCGGCACGCCGAAGAGCCATTTTGCTTCCATTACTTCAAAACCCTTGTTGATGAGAGAGGCAGAGTCAATAGTGATCTTTTCTCCCATATTCCAGGTTGGATGGTTCAGCGCCTCTTCTGCGGTCACCTTACAGAGTTGCTCTGGGGTATAGAGCCTGAATGGACCTCCAGAACAGGTCAGAAGAATCTTGTCGATTTGATTGTGATCTTCACCTACGATACTTTGAAAAATGGCAGAGTGCTCACTGTCAACCGGGAGGATAGGGGCGTGGTATTCTTTTGCCAGGTTACAGATCAGTTCGCCTGCAACAACAAGTGTTTCTTTATTTGCCAGACAGATTTTCTTGTGGGCTTTAATAGCATGTATCGTGGGCGTCAGACCCGCGAATCCTGTCATCGCTGCCAGTACCATGTCAATAGGACCTGCTTCGACGATCTCATCCAATGCTCTTTTCCCGGCATAGACCTTTATGTCCGGACGATCTGCAAGCATTTGCTGGAGTTGATCATAAAGGCTTTCTGTCGCAATTACTACAGCCGCCGGGTTAAATTCGCGAGCCTGTTCAGCCAGTTTCTCTACAGAATGATTGGCCGTAAGGCAATAAACTTCGTATCGGTCACTATGTTGCCGGATAACATCCAGAGCCTGGGTACCAATACTTCCCGTCGAACCGAGAATACATATTTGCTTTTTTTTCATTTCAATAGGATGTGATAACTACAACGGACAAATCTTATTTGAGGGTGAATCTTTCTGCGGGACAGCCGGATTCCCCTTGTTCTGGAAAAGATACTCTTTTCCCTAAAGGTCCAGAAGTCCATCGGGCAGATTGATGTGGATAGTATGCTCATCGGAATTAATATTCTTGATCAACTCTTCAGAAGCAGGGACAAGAAAATGTTTTCCTTCTGGAGTCTTTACCTTAAAGAGTTGATTTAATGTAGAATCATCGATTCCTTCAATCGTCCCAATCGTTTCACCAGTATGATTGTCGATCAGTTGATAGTGGGATAGACCTGTCCTTTTTAGAGGATTTTCAACCGCTCCTGCTATACTTTTGGGAAAGAAAACTTCTGTACCCGTCAATTCGCTGGCCTTATCCATTGTATCAATATCTTCAAATTTCAGATAAGCCGCATCTCCATTCTGAAAACGATAGTCTTCCACGAAAAAAGGAACAAGAATACCTTCTATTTTGAGGATGAGGTAATCAATATTGACATGATCAAATATATCATCCTCAAAAAGAAAGGTTATTTCTCCTTTCACTCCATGAGGTTTTCCCAGCCGTCCGATATAAAATACTTCATTTTCTTTCATGATGGATTTACTCCTCGTCTGATCTGTCGTTTTTGTCTATTCTACTACACGAGTAATTTTAGCACCTATATGATTAAGTCGTTGTTCTATATTTTGATAGCCGCGGTCAATTTGTTCTATATTGTCAATCCGGCTGGTACCTTTGGCATTCATAGCCGCAATCAGCAAAGCAATTCCTGCACGAATATCAGGACTGGCCATGCGACCGGCCCGCAGTTGTTTTTTCCGGTCCTGCCCTACAACGACAGCGCGATGAGGATCACAGAGGATAATTTGGGCACCCATGTCTATTAATTTATCAACAAAAAATAGGCGACTCTCAAACATTTTCTGATGAATGAGTACGGTCCCACGTGCCTGAGTGGCTACGACAAGAAGCACGGATAACAAATCTGGAGTAAGTCCTGGCCATGGGGCATCACTCAATGTCAGAATAGTTCCATCCAGGAAAGTGTCAACCGTATAGTGCCTCTGTTGTGGAATGATCAGGTCATCGTCTTCAATATTCATTTTTATACCAATACGACGAAAAGTATCAGGAATAATTCCCAGATTATGCAAGGACACATTCTTAATCCGTACCCCTTCTCCTACCATCGCCGCCATGCCGATAAATGATCCGATTTCAATCATGTCCGGAAGAATGTGATGGCTGGCTCCATGTAGGGTCTTTACACCTACAATTGTAAGCAGATTGCTCGCAATGCCACTGATACTGGCTCCCATGGCATTGAGAAGGTGACAAAGCTGTTGTATATACGGCTCGCATGCTGCATTATATATGGTGGTGGTACCTTCAGCCAGGACAGCTGCCATAATAATATTCGCAGTGCCCGTTACTGAAGCCTCATTGAGAAGCATATAGGTGCCCTTAAGCTTCTTGGCTTGAATTTCGAACGTATTACGGTTTTCATCATAAACAAACTTAGCTCCGAGGGCTTTGAACCCCAGGAAATGAGTATCTAGTCTGCGTCGTCCGATTTTATCTCCGCCGGGTTTTGCAATAGTCGCTTTTCCATAACGGCCAAGCAGAGGACCGATAAGTAAGACACTCCCGCGGAGTTTAGAGCATTTGCTTACGAATTCCTGACTTCCTAAATAGTCAAGATTGAGGTCATCAGACTGAAAAGTATAGTCATGCTTGCTATTCTGCGTTACTTTTACACCAATATCAGTTAAGAGTTTGATGAGATTATTGACATCTAAGATGTCCGGAATATTTTTAATTCTTACAGGAGCAGAAGTGAGAATGGATGCACAGATCACTTCTAACGCCTCGTTCTTTGCACCTTGAGGAGTAATCGTGCCTTTCAGCGTATGACCACCTTCGATGATGAACGATTCCATAGGCTTATTTTCTCTTTCTCTTATTATTATTGGTTCCTGCAGGAACTTTTGAAGGGATCCGGTCAAACTCGAATTTGCTGAGATCGAGTTGAACTTTCCCATCGGTATAGGTTGCCAGGTCCGAAGCTACTTTCTCATCATCACTCAGCCCATGACTCCACTGGACAAGGTCACGTTTCATCTGATTGGCTACGACCCTGGTTAGTTCATCACGTTCTTGACCAGGTTCCATTTCCTTCAATTTCTGAAAAGTCTCGAACATCAGACTGCCATAATGCCGTACAGGTATTTTCTTCATTGGATAGTGCAGTGGCTTTGGTTTTGAGGAAGCCATGTCTTCTGCTTCCCGAATGTCATAGGGATAGTCAATGTCCAGTTTGAATCCGCTCATTAAGGCCAGGTGATCCCATAATTTATGCTGATGATCCTCTGTATCCTGGCTCTCTGGATACATTCTGTCCATAATGACAATAATGGCTTCTGCACATTTCTGCCGTTCTTGGCGATCTTGGATCGTCATGGCATGATCAACCATATTCTGAACGATCCTTCCATATTCCGGCAGAACAAGTTTGCTGCGCTGAGTGTTGTAATCTAATCCTTCTAAATTCATTTTTACTACCTTAAGATAATTGTAATCTCTATATATGGACTACTTGGTATATGGACTACTTGCCCCTATGTAGGTGTTTGCCTTTTCCCGGCTATTATTGCATTATGGCTTTGTCGTTGAGACGTTATTACTTTATCTTACAATAATTTACGCGGTTTAGTGGCAATAAAGTCTTTCAGGTAAAAAGGTACAAAGTATGCTACATCTTCAAATTTTTGCTCGGCAATTCTTTTTTCTGCCAGGGGGAGCATATTTTTAGCTAAAGGCTCTATATTCTTGATCAGATGTGCATTGGGATGATGGATGATGTCCATACATTTGGAAGCTCCGTCACCAAAAAAATACACGGGCCTTTTATCTAAATATTCTTTGTAAGTATCCGAAGTAACTACGTTGGCTTGGATTTTTCTTACTTCTTTGAGAGAACGGTCGAAAATCTGAGAATAAACTTCCATTCTACGGGCATCAAGCATCGGGACCAATAGCGCATTTTCTTCTGGGATCATTTCTTGTAGAAGAACTGGGACACATAAGATTTCAAGTGTTGGAATACCGAGCAATTTGACGCCGCGCCCATAGCAGACGCCCTTAGCCATACTTGTACCGATACGCAGTCCCGTATAGGATCCAGGACCACTACTGACGGCTACTGCATCTAAAGGGATAGCATGATTATCCGTGAAAGATAAAGCTTCATCTACAAATATGCCCAATTTAATATTGTGATTCGAACCGCTATGATCTTCATCATTAAAAATGACTTTGCCGTCATCGCTAACAGCTACTGAGCACGATTTCGTACTTGTCTCAATGTTTAATATGCACGACATAGATAAAATATTTTCTTAATTAGGACGCAAAGTTAATCAATTTTCCCGATTTTTTTGTAGTTTTGCAGAAAATTAACGCTAACTAAGTATGATACAGTCAATGACCGGTTACGGCAAGGCGGTCGCAACCTATAAGGAAAAGAAAATTAATGTTGAGATTAAATCTCTGAATTCCAAGAGTCTTGACCTCTCCACCCGTATTGCTCCGATTTATCGTGAAAAGGAAATGGAAATCCGGCAGACTGTCGGTAAAGCTTTACAGCGTGGTAAAATAGATTTCTCTATTTGGATCGAACAGGATACCGTAGTGGAGGCGACTCCTCTCAATACTGCCCTTATTGATAACTATTATCAGCAAATTAAGGAGATTTCTAAGACTACCGGAATTCCGGAGCCCCATGATTGGTATTCTGTGCTGATCAAGATGCCGGATGTAACAACAAAACCGGATACAAATGATCTGGAAGATGATGAATGGTGCGTAGCTAAAGGGGTGATTGAGGAGGCTTTGCAGCATCTTATCGACTTTCGTAAACAGGAAGGCGCTGCCCTTCAGAAAAAGTTTACAGAGAAAGTCGATAATATCGAAAAGTTGCTTGCCAGCATTGAACCATACGAGAAGGCGCGTGTGCCTAAAATCAAAGAAGACATCATCAAGCATTTGAAGGAAATTCCTGAAGCCGAATATAATAATAATCGCCTGGAAGAGGAACTGGTCTATTATATTGAAAAACTGGATATCAGTGAAGAAAAACAGCGATTGACTAATCATCTGAAATATTTCAGAGAAACAATGAATGAGGATCGTCCTGTAGGGAAGAAGCTTGGTTTCATTGCTCAAGAAATGGGAAGAGAAATCAATACAACCGGTTCTAAGAGTAACCAGGCTGAGATGCAGAACATTGTGGTTAAGATGAAGGATGAGCTGGAGCAAATCAAGGAGCAGGTGCTGAACGCATTGTAATGTTGCGGACTTGTCTAGAGTAGAACCGTTTTATGTCTTTGATATTTGAATATTCGGTAAATATAGTATCATAAGGGCTCAACAGACTTATTTCTGTTGAGCCTTAATAATATTGACGGTAAGTTATATTCGGCGGAATTAATCACTGATTGATCATAATAATACGGATGATTATGAAACAAGGAAAATTGATTATTTTCAGTGCTCCCAGTGGAAGTGGAAAGAGTACGATCGTGAAATATCTCATGGAGAAGCACCCGGAGTTTCATTTGGCGTTCTCTATAAGTTGTACCAGTCGTGCACCTCGTGGAATGGAGAAGAATGGAGTGGAGTATTTTTTCTTGACTGTAGAGGAGTTCAGGAAGAAAATCAGTAAAGGTGAATTTCTGGAATATGAAGAGGTGTACCCTGGGCATTTTTATGGTACGTTGAAATCTCAAGTGGAGTCTCAGATGGCAAAGGGGGAGAATGTGGTCTTTGATGTAGATGTCAAGGGAGGATGTAACATCAAGAAATTTTATGGAGAAAGGGCCTTGAGCTTATTTATTCAGCCGCCTTCGATCGAGGAACTTCGCCGCCGCCTGATGAGCCGTCATACAGATGCTCCTGAAGTAATCGAACAGCGTTTATCGAAGGCTGGTTACGAATTGACCTTCGCTTCAAAATTTGATCATGTTATAGTCAATGATATTCTTGTAGATGCAGAACGTGAAACTTATGAAATCATTAATCGTTTTCTTAAGGGAACAGATCACTGAAACTGTAAAATCTGATATACTAAAATATCCGAATAAGAGGTATATGTCTTGTCTCGATGATTTATGATAGAAATTCAATTATTGAAAGAGTATCTGGTGATGAAGGAAGTTAGACGATCTTCAGGTTCACTTTTTTTATTTACCGGCCCGAATCCTGATATAAAGCATCTTGGGGGAATCCTTATAGGACAACTGACATGAAAAAAATAAAGACCGGAATTTACGGAGGTTCTTTTAACCCTATTCATAACGGACACATTCAATTGGCCCGTCAATTTCTCAAAGGAGCGGAACTGGATGAGGTATGGCTTATGGTCTCTCCGCAAAATCCATGGAAACGGCATGAAGCGCTTCTTGAGGATAGTAAACGCTTCCACCTGATGCAATTGGCCTTACAGGGAGAAAAGGGGCTGGTGGCTAAGGATTATGAATTCCATCTTCCGCGGCCATCCTATACTTGGAATACATTACAGAAACTGAGTAAGGATTTCCCGGACCGATCCTTTACCTTACTTGTAGGAGGGGATAATTGGGCCTATTTTGACGACTGGTATCATCATGAGGATATTTTAAGAAACTATCCGGTATGCGTTTATCCTAGGGAGGGAATTAACATTAATGAAGGTACTCTACCGCCTCATGTCAGTCTCTTGCATGCTCCGCTCATTCATATCAGTAGTACGGATATCAGGCGTCGTATCCAGAATCATGAACCGATAGATGATCTTGTGCCTGAAATCGTAGCTGAGGAAATGGTCAGAGAGGGCGATTACCGGTATGGGATATAATCAGGTGATGCTATGAAAAACGAGAAATAATTTTGTCCTCTGCCTAAATTGAACTATCTTTGCGGCCAAATAGTGGACTCTCAATGAGATATTTAAAAAGGATTGCTCTTTTGATGGAAAAGTTTCTATATCCTCTTAAGGCAAATTCAGGATTTTTTGTGTTTATGTATATTCTTGGTGTGGTAAGTGCTTTTTGTGTGCTGCCGGATCATGCGGGAGCGCATGTAGCCACATCTATGTATACTGAACTCTTTCTTGACTTATATGTAGCATGCTGTATTTTGATGCTCATCCCTCTGAAAATACGCCGATGGATCAGAGGAATCCTGTATTTTATCCTTTATTTTACAGCTCTTGCCGATACTTATTGTTTCGTGGATTTTAGTTCCACCTTGAATCCTTCCATCTTGATGCTGGTAGGTGAGACAAATGGCAGGGAAGCCAGTGAGGCAATATCGTCATTGTTTTCCTTTGATCTTCTTTTTAGCAGAGTCGGATGGATCCTTCTGCTCTTATTGATCCATGTCTTTTATGCATGCCGGCATTTGATCTTAAAATTGTTCCCTTCTGCAGTAAAGAATAGTTTGAAGTGCTGGCAGAGAAAAATATTCTTGTGGGCTCCTGCCTCTCGTCCTATTTTAGGAACTCTTGCCTTTTTGTTCTTGATTTGGTGTACGATTGCCAGTATACCTAATAAGGCAGCCACGGTCCGTCTCTTTTCCGGAAATACGATTGGGGAGGTTGAGCATACACTGACCGAACCGGATCATGCCCAACTTTATACACCTGTTTCCCGACTGGTGTTCAGTCTTTATGCCAATCATCTGGCAAGCAAACAACTGGGGCAATTGATGAAGGCTTCAAAAAGCATAAAAGTAGATAGTTGTGCTTTTACTTCTCCCAATATCGTGTTGATTATTGGAGAAAGTTATGGCAAAGTACATGCTCAACTGGATGGCTATTTCATGCCCACGACTCCTCGTCAGGTTGCTTTACGAAGATCGGGCTTACTGATAAATTATGATGATGTCGTCTCCTGCTGGAACTTGACTAGCTATGTCTTCAAGAATGTCTTTTCTATGCATGTCGTGGGAGAGAAGGGGGAATGGTGCGATTATCCGCTTTTCCCACAGATTTTCAGGAAGGCCGGTTATCATGTTACTTTCTTGACTAATCAGTTCCTTCCCAAGGCTCATGAAGAAGTCTATGATTTCAGTGGTGGTTTTTTCTTGAATCATCCTGCTTTAAGTCGTCAGGAATTCGATACCAGGAACTCTCAGTTGCATCAGTATGATGCGGGACTCCTTGAGGATTACGATCGGGATCTGAAAGACCGAAAGTTTAATTTTGATCCGAAGTCCCCAATGCGGCTGTCACATAACCTCATCATTTTTCATCTCATTGGCCAACATGTAAGCTATCGTGATCGTTACCCTCGTGACCAGACACATTTCTTTGCTTCTCAATATAATGATCTGCGTCCCAATCTGACCCCGAAACAACGCAAGATGCTGAGCTATTATGACAATGCCTGTTTATATAATGATTCTATTGTTAATCAGATTGTCAAGCGCTTTGCTCATCAGAATGCCATCGTCATCTATATGCCAGATCATGGTGAAGAATGCTATGAAGGTAATCGTGGTTTTATTTGCCGCAATCATTCATCTGCCATAGACTGGCCTTTAGCCCATTATGAATTTGAAATTCCTTTCTGGATCTATTGTTCTAAGGATTATATCCGGCATCATCCGGAGATATTCCAGAAAATAATGGAGGCCCGCCATCGTAAATTTATGACAGATGCCTTACCGGATATGCTGCTTTATCTGGCGGGTATCCATACAAAGTATTATCATGCAAAATATAATCTTTTGAGTCCGGAATATGATGAAAATCGCCCCCGTATCTTAAAGAATACAACTGACTATGATAAACTGAGACAGAGAGCTGCTGTGCATAACTGACAGGATGACTGTAAAGAGGGGGAATTGGAGATCATTTCAATCTGGCTATCCAAATGTGGAAATGAATTTCCTTTTTATAAAATGCAGAAAGTATAAAGGGTTAGGATTATAGAATAAGAAATGAGCGAATCGAATCATCAAGATAAAAGGGGATCGAAAGAAATGCTTTCCCGGGTAGAGTGTCAGGCTTTACGCGGACTTGCCATTATCGGCATATTCCTGCATAACTATTGTCATTGGTTACCGGGTATTGTTCGGGAGAACGAGTATCAGTATTTCCAGAATAATGTAGATTCGCTCAATCATGCGTTGTTGACCCCGGACATTAAGCTGCCGATTCACTTGCTTTCTTTCTTTGGACATTATGGCGTGCCGGTATTTCTCTTTTTGAGTGCGTATGGACTAGTAATGAAATATGAGCACAAGAGTGTCAGGCCCTTAGCCTCGTCAGTCAAACCTGTTTCCTTTATCCGCTATCATTTTTTGAAACTTTTCAGGATGATGGTGACCGGTTTCGTGGCCTTTATCATGATTGATGAGATAACCCCGGGAGCATTTCATTATCAAGTTGGAGGTATTATTGCCCAATTGGGACTTTTTAATAATTTTTTCCCTCATCCTGATCAGGTTATCTGGCCTGGACCTTATTGGTTTTTCGGAATGCTTTTTCAACTTTATGTCATCTACCGTTTGCTTCTCTATCAACGAAGTAATCGCTGGACAGTGATGGTGATGGCTCTTTCTGTCTTTG
>ENA-UOOK01002055-UOOK01002055.1-fermentation-metagenome-genome-assembly--contig:-NODE-2055-length-25420-cov-4.764676_pt1 | contig 25420 bp, 36 predicted proteins | sample MGYA00245777_ERZ724023 | MGnify/ENA primary metagenome ERZ724023 (study PRJEB28704, sample SAMN03018312) | fermentation metagenome | biome: anthropogenic terrestrial biome; feature: soil; material... | reverse complement strand
GTGGTCCAGATGGTGAACTAGCTGCTTCTCTTCGTTATTTAACTCAACGTTATTCAATGCCCACTAATCAAACAAAAGGTTTGTTAACAGATATTGGCACTGAAGAATCAGTACCGAGAGGTTGTAGATTTGCAAAAGGCAACCTTTTAAGGTTGACAATCATCTATTCAATATTTTTCCTAACTTTTAGTGATTCTATTAACCTGTCATAAACTTTTTGACTTTGAACCTTCCCTTTCTCTTTCCACTTATAAAACTCTCTATCAATTTTTCTATCTATCTCTAGATCAAAGATTCTCCTGAGTCTGTCGCTCATCTTCCTTAGATTTATTTTTAGCTCTTTCTTCATGTTCTTTATCTACACACTTTTCCATTTTAGTGGTTGCCTGTCCAACTATAAATGGAGTCGGTTCTTTACCTGTTTCTTTTCTGCATAATTCAGCTAACTTGTCACGAAAAGGCTTCCATTTCTCTGCACCTTTTAAGTTATTTAATAACCCCTGATCCTCCGCATAAAGATATGCTATTTCACCCCAACGCCAAGCTTGTTTGAGCTTAGGATATTTGACAACAAGCCATCCTCCAAGCCAAAACAAACCCATAGCAAATGCTACCTGCATAGCAGGAATGCTTAATAACGCAACAAACCCACTCCAAACTACACCTAATATAGCCATTAATTCCCATCTCCTTTAAAATATTTTTTAACACTTAAAGCTATCGAATCAGCAACATTGTCTAACCACTTCTGATTTTTCATTAACTCAGCATCTTCTGCATTAGAAATAAATCCGAGTTCAACTAACACAGCTGGTGCATTTGTGTTTCTAAGCACATACAATCCTCCAGAAGTTTTAAGTCCCCTATCTTTGAGACCAGAAATGGGTAATACTGCTGACTGTATATATTCAGCTAAAAGCTTTCCTCCTACGCTGTTTGGATGATGCCATGTTTCTAATCCTTGCGGAGAAGAATCTGCTGATGCATTTACATGGATGGATACAAAAAGAGCCACCTTTGCTTCATTCGCAATAGCAGCTCTTTCACTGAGAGGCACGTATTCATCTTTACTCCTAGTTAATATGACATCATATTCGTTTAGCTTGTCTGCTAGCTTTAGCGATATATCTAGAGCAACATCTTTTTCTAGTAAACCATTCCCTACCGCCCCAGGATCTTTACCACCATGTCCTGGATCAATACAAACTTTGATCAAAATGTAACCTCCTACATAAATAGTTTGGGTAACTCCTTAACAGCAAACATTGTAACAACAAGGCCCCCCAGTAGTATGAGGAGCCCATAAATAACCTTCCACATATTATTTGTATATTGTTTGTCCCGCTCTTCAAGCCACTGCCTTAAAATAAGTAAGTCCTCTTTTGTTGCTGAACGCTTTTGTTCTTCCTTAATTTCAATAACATCTTTCTGAATCGAATCTACACGCTGTTCAAGTCTTGTAACTCTATCAGGTAAATGTTGCTCCATTGCTTTCACCTCAGTATCTTATAGCTATTGGGATGTCGTACTCAACATATTTTATAGATGCTTGAGAAGAATCACCGTATACTTCTAGTTTTAAAACCTGATTAGTTCCAGCTAAATCCCCGAGACTTGTTGTTACAATTTCGTTATCTTTTCCAAAATATGCTGGAGCCCCAGAATCACCTTCTCCAGGTTCTCCTCCCCCACGAGTTACATGTGCAATATCTACACCAGCAAGGGTGATCTTTGCTCCAACTAAATAATAATATTCCCACAACGAATATGACCAACAAATAATTATTCTTTTTGCCTTATTTGGTATAGGTATAGTCATTTCGACTATTTGGGGATTAGCTCCACCTGCTTGTAAAGCATTAACTGTTGCATCATCCCTTAACCTAATCATAAACCTACTTAAACCATCTATTGCAATAGCTCCATCCAGTTCTAAGTGCTTTCTGGTGACATTATGAGGATTGTCTTTTCTAAGCCTGTGTTCTTCCCATATGGTGGCCATATATTCGGAAACATGGGTAGGATCAGCATTGATATTGTCTAAACTAGCTACTTTTTCAACATGATTATTTAGTTCCAATGATGTTATAGCTCCTATCTGAGTAGGTGTAATTCCATGAGGATTACTTTTATCTACAACATGGCCAGATAATTTTTTTAACTCAGCGTCAACAATATCTGCATTGTCGTTGAGGTCATTAATGTTTACTATATCAGTGCCATCAGGTTTTTTAAGCTTATAGTTGCCTGTGAATTGCATTTTCTCACTCCTCTAACCCATAGATTCTTATATCATCCCAACTGTATGTGCTTGCTCCATTCCAGGTCAAATTTTTATCCGTCAGATTAGTCCACCAAGACCACGTAAACTCATACATAAAAGCTAGATGAGCTGGTTTAATATCTTCAATCGCTTTTGTAAGGCCTGCCATATTTGGTGGAATTCCTACTGTTCCTACAAAACGTAAAATAAAACGAGCCTCATTAGGCTCCTCAATTACAATTACGTCTCCACCACTGAAAGCTTCTGCTACATTCTTGATCATCTCTACTGTTGTAGTTCCAGCTCCTCTAAGTTTAGCCTTAATTATTTCTCGCCTTCGTTCAAATGGCTTACTCCTATCTGTCTGAATTTCGAGTTCCTTTTCCCATAAATCAAGTCCCCATGTAGCTGTGTCAATAAAAAACTGAGCAAGTAATTCCTCGTTTAGAAATTTTAATTGACCTATCTCGGGAGCTATTGCTTTCTGTTGCAGGCAATGCATAGAGCCTTTATCTTTCCTGTAATACTTTGGAAGGTACCACATTAAATTAGGGATAAACTTTTCAATATCTTTACTTGTTGTTTCTAATAATCCATATAGAGTCTCTCCATATAAATGCTCTCCGTACAAAAAAACACCCCCTAATCGAGTGGTGTAGCTAAAATTATTTCTTTTTCTTCTTCAGTTATCCATCCCTTCACAACAGCTTGATTCAGGTGTGCTTCTGTAACTTTTCCAGCTTTCCATTGGAGCAATAAAAACTTAAACATCCTTACTACCTCCAAACATCAAGGTAAGAAGAGCTTCTTCTGTGGCTTCTAACCTATCTTTTACATCTTTTATTTCTAGTTCTTTTTGCTCTGCATCAGTTAACTTCTTAGCAATATGGATTTTCACTCTACCACCTCAATTTGAATTACAACATCCTTGTGTCTTTCTTGCTTAAGAATTATCCTATAAACTCCTAAATTCTCATTACTATACTCAAGCACTCCATCTTCTAAAAGATACTCCTGGTTATCAACCATTGCTATGGTATTTGGTTCAGTAATTATTGTTGCGACTTCGTTTATTTTTAGTTGGCTCTTGTCAATTGTGTAACTTATCTCTGGCCATTCGACAATGTCAATGAGCTTATAATCATCAATTATAAGGTCGATAAAAGGGAAAGCTTTTTTAATCCGTTTAGCTAATTCTTTGCCTGATTCAGTTGTTTCATCAACAATTAACCAGTTTTTATGGATTTCGTCATTATACCAATTTATATTGGGATATGTGCTATTACCCTCTATACTAGATAAGTTTGGGCAAACAATCATTCTATATCCCTCCTAATTACCAACAACGATATACTCATAATAAACTCCAGACTTATTTAATGCTGCTGTTGTAGTAACTTGAAAATAGCTCAAGTCTAAAGCACCTACCCTTGTTCCCATTAGAATTCCCCCGTTATCGAATGGAGTAGCACAATAAATTCCTGCTGACATAACCTGTTCCTTTAAAAGGTTTGTATACACCGCTTGATATATTCCATTTGCTCCATCAGCATTTCCACTATTCACTAAAATAAATAATAAACAGGGGTCAGACATGTCAAAATATATTGAACGGTATGATTCTCCATTACCATAATAATAACCCTGTTCTACCTTAGCCCCGCCACTAACATTTATATTAATATCTGCTGTACCATCAAAAGCAACACCGTTAATTTTTCTTGCTGTTTGTAATTTCGTAGCAGTTGCAGCATTTCCAGATATATTTGAAGATGCAGTTATAAAGCCTGAGTTGTTATTTAGTTGACTGGTTTGTGTTGGGATAGTCGGTTTATTTAATAAATCATTGTAACTACCAGAAGTTGCAACTGTTGCTAACGACGGGAAATCAGAGATTTGTGATTTAGTATGAGTATGAGCACTTGGTGTAGCTGTTATAGTTATATCTTTTGTACCATCAAAAGCAACGCCATTTATCTTTCTAGCTGTTTGTAATTTTGACGCAGTTGCTGCGTTGCCGGTAATGGAATCAGACGAAGTAATAAAGCCCGGACCATTAGCTAGTTGGTTTAAATTTGTTAAATTTCCAGCATGCCATATTTTCCGCCAAGGTCTTAATTCTCCTTGATGTATGGTCCTGTGATACAATTCATCAGTATATGTGTCAAACCATAACTGACTATAATAATTCCCGGGAAAGGTATTTAATGATAAAAAAGCATTACTGTAAGCAGCTGATGGTCCTTTATTGATCCAGTTCTCGGAGGAGCCAACAAACAGTTTAGTTCCATTTTGGTTATTAATGTTTACAGATTCCCCAGTTTGAAGCTTAAAAAGCTCATTAAGATTAGGTCTATTTTTTAAGTGATAAAAATCAGCTGTAGTTGCTACTGAAGCCAACCCTGTAATCATAGATACTGGATGTGTGCTAGGATGGATGTATTTGTTTGCCTCTGTTGCTATTCCAGCTAATTTTGACCGCTCTGCATCGGTCATAAATCTCTTGTTTGTAATTTCCGATATATCACCAGCAGAATGAACATGACTATCCGGATTAAAGGTTGAAGGTTTACCTGTAACCCCTGACCATGGTACAGAGTCTGCTTTTTCTGCACTATCCACTTTCCCATCATTATTAGTGTCGTATATGCTTTTCAGCATGTCACCAACCGCTTGAGATGCAACTAGTAGCTTATTTCCTGTCGTTGTGCCAATGTAAAGCTTTTGTGAATCAATGCAAAAGCCCAACTCTCCTTCTGCTAAAGTGGGGAGTTGGGCTTCGGTACCTCTTTTAATTTTTATTAGTACTGCATTAGACATTTGACCACCACCTAAAAGGTTCCTCCATCAATTATATCTACATATAACTTGTTACCATTTGCAGAATCATACTTTATTGATTCACCGTCAATATTAACTGCTACCCCATTCCCATCCACAGTAATTCCCTTAAACGCTTTGACAGCTACTGCATCTGCAGTAACTGCTATACCATCTCCAGCTCCAACATTAAGAGTAATTTCATCTCCTTGGCCTCCACCACTTAAACCTGCTCCTGCAACAATATTCTGGTTTGCTTCACCACTTCGGACCCAAGAAGTGCCATTATAAACATAATTCTTGTTTTCGTTATCTATATATACAGACCATCCTACATTAGGAGCATAGAATTCCCAAACCGACCCGTTGTAATGAGCTATCTGATTTGTTTTACCAGACCACACACCTGTTGCACCTGTCGAGACTAGGTATCTATCATTCTTTGTGGGTGTCGTTGGTGGTGTTGTAGTAGTTTTTGACTTTACACTATCTTGCCACTCTAATCCTCTTATAGCATTGTAAATCTCACTATTTACTTTTTGCGAACTCCATAAGGTGGTAGCTGAAAAACCACTATCATTAATAACTCTGTGTTTCATAGCATCGTTAATGTGATCTCTAATCTCTCCAGCTGTAGCAGATTTTGAACCATCTGAAACTTTATTCACTTGACCATTTGTAATGTCTATTTTCTTGACTTTAGCATATGTCGCTCCATCTTTTACATCATCTATTGTCCCTGTTAAATCAGTAAGAGCTAAAGCATTGATTCTTTCCCAAGTAAGACCAGTATCAATATAAAGATATCCTTGATTAGCACCTTCGGTTACGTAAAAAAATCGACCTAACACTGAAGCATTAGGACGACTTAAATATGGACCTGATAAGACTCTGCCAACAAAGACATTATGTGTTCCATCACCTATATAAACTTCTTTTGTGTCAGTACAAAAACCCATCTCGCCAGGTAACATTGCACCAATTGAATCTAGCTGTGCTTTTGTACCTCTTCTAATTCTAATCGTCTGCTGAGGCATACGCTATCCCTCCTGCCTAATAAATGACCCTCCATCGATGATACCAAATTTCTTATATCTCTCTATCTCTTTTTGGGTATTTGTAATTGCATCTTGTAAAGTGTTTATATCTTCAGCTTCTACTTGGTCACCTGGTGTTTCGTAGGTTACATATACTTTCTCAACTTGTGCAAAAACTTTTAAATGTCTTTTCCATGGCATCTCCTCAGGCACTGAAACAAAATAATTTTGAATCTGCTCACCTGATAAACGAGACCCTGTAAATATTTGTATACTAGCTATGTTTGCATTGTCATGTTTTAAGAATCCTTCCCAGACACCATTAACTACCTCAATTTCTTCTTCTATTACATATACACCATTAATCTTTTTGTTTATTTTTGCATTAAAAGTGTCAATCCTCGCCGGGTAAGACATTTATCATACCCCCAATGTTACCGTGCCTAAGACTGGGATCTCTTCGTCTGCTAAGGCTACATTAACTGTATTGTTATTTACTTTTAAATCAGTATAGTCAATCACACCAGTACTTAATAACAACATTCCTATCTGTGCATAGCTTACATAGGACTTTTTGAATGCTGAGTCCTGTAGATACCTTTCTGCTAATTCACTAAACTCCGCTTGAGCTCGTTGAATCGTATAATCTGGAGCAAGCTGAACTGTTGCAGAGATATTAATGTTTTTAGCTTTCCCAGATACCACTGTCACATTAGCACCTATCGGTCTATTTCGTTCAATATTGTTCGTGACTTCATTAATTAGATAGGTTGTAGCAGGTTGCTTTTTAGCATCAACAATAACTACTTTTACTGTTCCTGGTCCGTTCCAAAGTGGGAATATCTTCGCATCCCCTACACCTTGAACATCTAACGCCCACTGCTTAAAGTGATAGATGTTACCAGATGTTGTAGGTTGACGTACTCGTAACTGGTATCTTTGTAATAATGCATCATCCGATTCTGTATCTTCTCCAGGCACTAATAACTCAGTTAACTCTGCCTTAACTAAACCAGGGACATAATCAATGGGAATAAGCCTCCCCTGAGGTCTATTTCCTGCTTCTCCAGGAGTTTCGCACTCTAAAACATACTGACCTTCAGATAGTTTTTCATCAACGACATAGTTTAGATCTTCTATCGAAAACCTTGTTCCTAAAGGAACTTCAATAGGTGTATTACTTATACCATAAAAAAAGCCATTCTTTTTAGCTTTAGTTGCTTGTCTTCTAGTAAGCCCCATTTCCATAGTTCTCTTTTCCAAATACTCATCTCGTGATGTACTTGCAAACGCTAAATTCAAAGTATCTTCTAAAGCAATATACATCTGTGCCAATTCCGCAGCGGCAGGAGCTAAAGCATCATAAATAATACTTCCTTGTCTTTTGTCTAGGTTATTTGGTACCTTTTCTAACATCTGTCTCATTATTACTTCAAATTCCATATGCTCAAACATTACATATTCACCTGCCTCCCAGCATCAATATCTCCAAAGATTGTATGGACTTTAAACTTAACAGATATCGTATCTCTTTCAACTCTTTCAAACACGAAATTGTCCACCTCTGTAATCCTGTCATCTTGTATCAATGCTTCTTTAATTCTCCGTTGCAATTCTGCATATATAAAATCTCTAGGTTTACCATATAAATCTGCTAATTCTAAGCCATAGTTCCAGTTATAAATAGCATGTTCATATCTTTCTGTTTGAAGAATCTTATAGATTGTTTGCTCTATAGCGTATAAACCATCTATTTTCTTAGCAATAACACCTGTTTTAAAATCAGCTTTATAGGTAAGGCTGGGTTGGTTAACAATCTCTATAGTTCGCCCAATGTTAATATCACTAAGCTTAGGTATCATGTTCCCACCAGCCTATCCATAACCAAATATCTTTGACCTCCCTGTTCTCTAAGCAGTAAAACCTTATCGCCAACCTGCAGTCCTTCCCGAATAACTAATTTCTCTAAAAGAGCATCTTCTGTAGTACTAGGCGTTGGCGTATTCATTTTAGTATCTATATAAGCATGGTTATGTTTTAGGTCAACCTCATATCGGATTAAGCGTTCAGGTACTATTAAAAAATCCTCTGTAAGAGTGAACTTTTGATTAACGCTCACTTCCAGAGGATGTAGACTTTCAACAATTCCGTATGCAATGTTTACTGGGCTACTCTGCTCCACAGCATCAAGAGCAGCTTTCTTTATTATTTGAATCATATTCATCTTAGATAGCACCTCTTAAATCTAGTGTCATAAAGTGCTCGTCGTTACTAAATACATGCTTACATCTTTCTACTAACATATATTGACTTACACCAAGATCTGTTAAAAGAGTCATAACACTGCTTCCAGCCCTTACCCTAGTATCCCCTAAACAATCTTTTAACTGCAAAGTCTTATTAATTCTATTCTTAAGTTTTAGAAGCGTATCTGCCTTATGTTTTACATTTGATACATCGACTACTTTTTCGTAGTACTGTAGAACACCCCATTGTTTTATAGTAGAACTATCTATAACTTCATATCGCTCTCTCTTACCTGACTCATCGTTCTCATGCACAAGCTTAATCTTGTTATAGGTATCCGAATCAATATCGGTTTTAAAGTTGTAATCTTGGGATCGCTCATCACCAACAACAAGATCAGGCACTTTCATATTCTCTACATCTTTTAGTGCGAGCTTGCCAAAGTCGTCAAAGAGTACATACAACTTGCCTGAGTTTATTAAAGTCAAATCTAAAGCATCATAAACGATATCAAACAAAGTCTTATCATCTTGTATTCTACTTGGAATAACATAACCTGTATCATCAATTTTCCCTGCTTCTAGCTGAAAATCGGAAATGATTTTTTTAAGAACCCAAGATGCAGTTTTGTTCTCATAGTTGTAAAACTCTTTATTCATAAAATATCTAAGCTGGTCATATGCAGTAACCTTAATTATCTCATCCTTGGATGTTTCTTTAGCAAATACATATCCAAAAAAGATATCTTTACTATCAACTCTAAAAACAACTACATTTCCTTCTTCAAATTTCAGATTTTCATCTTTAACAACATTAAATATTAATTTACCTGGGTTACCCATCCTAACTGTTTCCCATACAACTTGACCTTCTATAAGAGGGTGATATTCTGTATGCTTATTATAAATAATCAAGTTGTACATAAGTATATTCCCTCCTAACCTAAGGTAGATATAAGAGTTGACCAGGTCTTAGCAAATTAGGACTTTTAAGATTATTAAGCTTTGCTATTTCAGTAAATTTACTACCATCATTTAATTGCTTTTTAGCAATCAACCAAAGGCTGTCTCCCTCTTGTACAATGTAAGTCTTAGGCGGATCTTTTGCTGGTCTCTCTGGTTCTATAATCGCCGTAACAACGTTTTCATCCATAGGAGTTAACTCAACTTTTTGGGTTAGATACTCTTTATATTGTTTTAGCTCTAGTGATACATAGAGGTCGCCTTCTTCTCCGGCATTCTCTTCAACTGTATAGCTCTCAAATGAAACAAGCATGTTATTCCCAAATAGAGTACCTCCCCAAGGAGCTAATCGACTAATAATAAACCTCACTGGTTTTTTACTTGTCTTGTACTCCTCAAACTTACCAAGAAAAAACTCAGGTTCTTGATAATCATACTTATAAACCGCAAACGGATATGCCTTGCCGGGTAGCAATATTGTAAAGCTCCACTCTGATAACCCAGCATCTTTCAGGATATTTACCTCACCTAAGTTCAATAGGTCAACTGTTTTGTTCTTGTTATTAATTTTCAAACTTAAATTAGAAGGAGGCACAGGAAGCTGAATCTCCTCTCCTCCTTGCTCAAAGTAAAAAGAGTACATTAAGCATGCACTCCTTCTGCTGTATTATTTAATAACTCTGTAAGTACCTTTTGTACATGGTCAATTATTCCATCTACGTCAGCAGTTTCTCTTACATCGCCAAAATTAAAACTCATTTGTGGTGCTAGTGTAGCTGCTGTAACACGATTTACAGTCTCTTGCTCAGCAGCATCTCGCAACCATTTTAGATCTTCTTCTGTCATTTGCTTTGTGTTGCCATCAATAGAGCCTAATGTATCGTATTGTAGAGCATTCCATTTAGCTTCCATATCAGATAGATCGTTTATAGCTTCAGTTACTGAATTTAAACTACTGGCAAATTTTTCAGGTAAAGCAAACCCTGCATCGTATCCCCTTCTAACGTTATCCTCAAAAGAAATTTCTTGCATTCGTTCTATGACTTTATAACTTTCAGGAACTTCAGCAACCATTTCGTTCAAATTATTACGCCATTTTTGAATTGAAGAACTCATGTTAGTCTTGAATACAAAGTCCATTGCATCAGTAACACGTTGTAACATTGCTAAAATAGAGTCAATAAAACCTACAAACAGTCTTTTGACAGCAAACATTGGGTTATACCATACATTAACAAAAAACTCTGCCACTGTAGCTATTATGTTATATATCTGAACAAATACATTATAAACAGTTGCATATAAGCCGCCAAATAGCCCTCCAATAAAACCAGTCACTTCTTCAACAGTCCCGCCCATCTCTATATACGCTTTTGCAAGCATGTAGATTAACCCAGTTATGATTATAATAGGAGCCATTTGAGCGATGAGTGGTGGAATGGTTGCCCATAGACTTGACACAATGTTATACATAATTAAAGCTCCCGCCATTATTAGGATAGACTTAACAGTTGGCCAATTGCTTTGAACTAGGTCTAAAATAAATACAAAACCCTTTGCTAATTCAGATACTCCGAAAGAAACCGCATTAAAAAACTTAGTAGCACTATCAGATTGTAACCACCTATCAACTCTCTCCAGCAAAGGTGTTAATCGTTCTAAAGCTTGTTCACCGGCTCTGGCAAGCCTTTGCTTAAAACTTGCTAAAATACGATTAAATTTTTGTAAAGGTGAAGCTTGGAATGCTTCCGCAATTTCATTTGTAAGGCCAGCTGTATTCAAAGCTTGGTCAAAAGCTCCAATAATACCATTTAAACTTCCAGCTTGGACTGCTCTTTTTAGAGGTTCAACTTGACTATCTGTAAGATGCAAGGTGCGTTGTATCCGAGTGTATTGTCCTCTCATAGCCTCTTGCATAAGAACTTCTGCACTCCCAATGTTACCAGTTCTTAGTGACATTCTATGGGCTATTTCAGTAAGTCCTCTTAATTTATCAGTATTCCTAGTAAGTTGCATGAAGTTCCTAGTTACTTGTGATAGCTCCTCCATTTTATGTCCAGTTTTAGCTGCAAATTTCTGCAAGTTATTGAAATATACCGCCCCAATATCGTTGTTACCAAATGCAGCTTGCATCATCATCGACTGTTGATTAATTTGAGCAAAAGCCCCTACTGTAGCCTGAAAGCCTTTCTTTATACCCCTAAATCCTAAATAAGCACCAACAAATCCTTTAACTTTACGCAACAACCCATCTGCTGAGTTACTTCCTTTTCGTAGCTGATTATTAAATTCTTCTTGTCGCTTAGCAGATTTCTTTATAGGATTTTCTACTTTATCCGATTGTTTTTTGAGCTTCTCTATATTAACAGTTATTTTTTTAACCCCATCAGCACCTTTATACAGTGCAAGTTCAGCAGTGAGTAGCTTCTTCAAAATCGCCTCGGCTTCAGCAGAATATCGACCAGAAATAGCTACTTGATCTTCATATTTTTTGACAAGTTGTTCATGAAGCCTTACTCTTTGCTCTTGTTGTGTAATTAGTACAGCTTCAATATCTTGTAATCTGCTTAGCTTATCTGCAAAGTTAGAACTTGTGTTTAACTGCTCCTGCATTTTTTCTTTGCTTTCAACAATTCTATTTGACCCAATTACAAACTTACTCATTGTTGATGAGAAGTTATCGATTAAGGTTATTGCTGATCGTATACCTGGCATAAAGCACCTCCTTCCTATAAAGAAAGCACCCTCAAAGAGAGTGCTTTTATCTTGTTAACTTTTTAGCTTCCTTTCTATCATTCTCGCTCTTAATGTCGATAGCAGCTATAACAAACGCTTTTTCATATCTATCCATCTCTATAAACTCCTTAGGACGAATACGTAGTTTGTGGAGAGCATAATAAGCATAATTAGCCTCACTGTCGCCCTCCATTATTAGTTTTTTGCTTCTTCTACCAAATCTTCCATATCACTGTTAAAACCATTAACTTCCTGAACTACCTCTAAAAGATTAGCATATTCGCCAGCTGTAAGCATTGCCTTCAATAATTCGTTTGCACCAAGTACTCCATAGCTTTTTTGCAACTCAGCATTTTTTAAGTTGGGGAAGACCACAGATTCAGCAGTAATCTTAGATAAATATAAATCGTAATCTATTTCTGGAGTTCTCGGACCTTTACGTCCTGAGAATTTAGTACAGGATTTTCTGATTGCTTGATTTTCATCTTCAGATAATGCTCTAATCTCCCAAGGAATTGGATTCCCCTTATCATCGATAAATCTGTTAGAAATAACATGCTTTTCATTTTCTACTTTTAATGCATTTTGTGCTAAAAAGGCACTTAAGCTCATTTATTATCACTCCTTCATTTATCTAGGTGAGTTTGTTTGCCAAAGTTGCCTAAATTGTTCAGGCATATCCACATCGTTAAACGTAAAAGGAACCTCTTCATCTAAAGCTTCTGATTCTACATCAAGCTTTGCAATAAGTACACTGTCAAGATTAACTCCTTTCAACAATGTAACTTGTCTACCTGTTGAAGATGTAGGATCATCATTTGCAATAGCTATATCAAAATAGATGTCTCGACCTGTCCTAACATATTCGAGCATCATTTTTCTAAACAAGCTGGTCACATAATAGATTGTCATTTGTCCCTTACCACTCCAGCCACCAGCTTTGTGTTGCGTTCCCGTATATCCTAATACTGGTATTTCTGTCTTTTTCTTCTCAATTCTAGCTTCAATGTCTTTTACATAAAACATCTCGTGGATTTCACCATTTATAGTAGCGAATGCTTTTCCCATCTTGCCACTAATAGCCTCTTCAGCTCTCATGAAGACCATATTCTAACACTCCTTTCTACTGAATTTCTACGCTCATATATAATTTTTCCATACTATCAGTTGGTTTTACAGCTTCGTTGATGATAACATCACGTTTACCACTACCTTGCAATACCTCAATATCATCAGCTATAAATTCTTCAATAGCTTGGCTGTTCTGTAATTGTTCATGGTATTTCACTAACTCGTTCTTAAACAATGTTCGCCCCATTGAATCGTTAGATACTTTTCCAAGATAATAATCGCCAAAAATTCTAGCTACATCATTCGCTATTTGGTCTAATACCCTAATTACTCTGTTGCTAGAAAAATCTTCATTTTTACTGGGTTCAAAACTAGTAAATGTGTTGATGTCAGTCAGAACCCTAACAACATCACCATCTTGATAAAAAGCAAACTCACCATTTTTTATTGCCTTTTCAAACTCAGAGGGCTTGTACTTAGTGTTAACAATATACTCACCAGTGTAAATTCGATTTGTTAGAGATTGGTTGATTTCTGCACCTGCTGTAGCACCAGCAACCCAATAAACTAGTTCGCAATTATTCTTTACGCTTATTACGCCCTCATGATCAGCCCTAGGATAGTCGTACAACACTGCTTGGACCTTATAACCTTCAGCATCCCTTAAACGCTTTATAAAAGCAGATATAAGGCTTTTAGTTAAGTCATCGCTACCAGCATAAGCTACCACATTAAAATTCTCAGACTCAACCTTGTCTAAAAATGTGACATACGACTCACCAGTTACTGTCCCATCAGTTCCTCCTGCTAGGTTTTTGCCAGCTGTTGGCTCCAATGTTCCCGTGCCACTAAATGAAACAAAGCTATTAGATTTTAGTCCCTCTACACTAGCAACCGTTTGCTCATCCACTTTCAAATTCCCTACATATGTTATTACATCATTATTATTTTCATTATCTATACTTGGTTGAACAACAATCTTAATATCATTACCTCTAGTACCTGGATACTTAGCAGTTACAGTTAAAGTCCCTAGAGTTGTAGTTGCATTACTACCGCCATCAGCATTTAACCTATACAACTTTAAAGTTTTGGCGTTCTTAAATACTTCTCGTAAAGGTTTCATAACTTCATCAAAATAACTGTATCCAAGTAAAGATAGCGTTTCCTTTTGGAACTCTTCTGCTTCTATTGTTATGACTTCACTTGGCCCCCAGCCTAACTCTAGGCCTAAAGCTACTGTTCCTCTAGTACCAAGGCTTCCTAAAGCTCTTGCTTTGCTCACGAAGTTTATATATGCACCAGGTAACACTTTATTTGCACTAGTAAAGCTTCCACCACCCAAAGCCATATTAGTTCACCTTCCTTTTTAAAAATGCTTGGATTTCTTTCTCAACCTCTTCCAAGGAATATCTTTTACCCTCACTTAGAACAACATTAATTAAGTCCTTGCTGTAAGTTAATTTCTTACTTGCAAGGACTTGCTCTTTGGTAAATCTATTTTCACTTTTGATTTTCTTCTTTTCTGTCAACCTTTAACACTCCTTTCTGGTAAAGGTTTTCCATGGCCAAGAGTTCTTCAACCTGTTTTTTAACGGTAAAATTATAATTTACAAAGAAATGCAATACATTATCTATTGCTTCGTGGTGCATTTCAACGCCTCTAGTTAGTTTGCCATTCACTTCAATATACTCCAGTTCTTCATACAACCTTTCAGCCATGACTAGGATTTGCTCATTAATGTTATTCCCTGGCTTAGGGAAGTAATGAATATCAAACAAATGTCTTCTATTATATCTATAATCCAGTTGTTGTGTATGACTTGTCCTAACAACTTGAATAAAAAAACAAGGCTCCTTAAATTTCTGAGGAACACCTTCACCATAAATTGGGGTATTAACATCTTTAAAGCTAGCAATCTTAGCCATTACACCTTTCCGAACATCATCAAGCGTTACCATCTATATAGTCCTCCAGAAAGTTTTCAATCTTTTTCTCTATTATCGCTGGAGCTTCTTTTTTCAATTCTTCTTCTGATATGGTCAGCATAAATCTGCCTTCTATCCAGCCTTTATGGTCTCTTGTTCTATGGCCATATTCAACATAGGTAGCATAGTGAACTGGGTTAATTATTTCTACTGTATATACACTTCCATTTTTAACTACTTCTCCTACAGACCATCCTCTTTTTAACGTTCCCCCAGTTTTATACGACTTAGCCATAAAATTTACTTCTTTACCTTCTTTAGTAACAAAATGTACTTCCTTGGGACCATATTCACCTACTGGCGTTTTCTCAACAACTTTGGCTAATAGTCTAGATATCAATTCTTTTAGTATTTCTTCAAATAATTTTTGACTTACTCTGTCTAAGTCTTGTTTAGCTATCTTTGCTACTTTATCAGTAAACTTCTCAAAATCCTTAAAGTCGACCTTAAACTTCATGCTTTATCAACTCTTTGGAGGTTTAACTCTTGGTGAGTTTCATAGATAAAAGACTCGCCACTCCTTTCATACTTTCTAGTAACACCATTTTGCGAAATTATGATAATACTACCAGGCTTAATCTCAACCTCTGGAGCAATAAAAAGCAGTGGAGCATAAGCAACAGTGGTAGCTACTTCAGATTGATTAGCTGAGCCAATTGTCTTTTTTGAGAGCTTGCATGGTTGGTCCTTTATTATAGTTACTTCTTCGGTTCTAGTTTCATAATTAACCACTACTTCCTGATATTCCACTATTGCACAAAGGCCAGTATAGGTGCTTTCTAAGGCTTTTCTAGCCAGAGCTATAGCTTTATCCATTCTCTACCACCTGACCCTTCTAAACGGGTCAATTTGAAGCTTATAATCCTTCAGTAACCCCTGCACGACTTCCTTATTTATGTTGGTTTCAAAAGTAGTGGTTGTATCTCCTACAGCAATAGTTTTCACTGTTTTACCTGTTTCTTCACTCCCGAAGTTCTCGATTCTATAAATTTCCATTGCCATGCTTAGAACTATATTGTTTAGCTCTGCAGGAACGTATTCAAGATTACAATAGTTCTTTATACTATCCTCTACCCGGCTAATAACAAACTCTAATATTATGTCTTTATTGCTATCAGTGATGCCGAGTAGTAGTTTTAATTGTTCAATTTGGTTCATGAAAAATCACCCCTCAGGGGTTAGGGCTGAAATAAGTTCCTCTTTTTTCATCTTAGAATAACCTTCTAAGCCTCTTTCCCTAGCTACCTCTTTAAGCTCATCTACATTCATTTCTTCTATTAACTTACCGTCACTGGCTGATTCTTGTTTGGTATGCTTTAATACATGTTCTCTTAGTTTTAGCACTCTTTTTTGATATCTATCCATTTTAACCCCTCTTTAATAGAAAGAGGACAGGGGTAAACCCCTATCCTGCTATTTCATTTTCTAATTTAAAAACGAATTTAACTGTTCTTACTGCCTTTGGTTCATATACTCTATTCCAGTTCGTAGCAGTTTCTAATTCATCCAACGTTGGGAAATCATCTGCTACACTTGTCTCTTGGAAAGCAACTCCTCTTGGATGTAGTATTGATATTTTTCTATTTACTAAGATGTCTTCACCAGCTAAAGACAAGCCTTTTCTAACTACTTCAGTTTCTTTAATTAATGGATCTTTTCCATTACCCCATGCTATAGCACCACTACCAAAAAGATACATTTCTGCTGCTTTTGTAACAGGATCATAAGCCATTGCGTCATCAACAATAACTCTTTTATTTTTATAAGTCTTCATCACTACATTGCCTTGAGAATCCCTTATGGTTTCTATTTGGTCTTGCTTTACTAAATGATTTTCAACCTCTGAGTGCATCATTACTGCTGTCAACAATTCTTTAGCATCTCCCATTAACTGTTGAGCGTCAAGAAATGTATCCGATGTTAAAACTGCCTTTTGTCCAACTAATCCTGTTATGTCATGCACCTTTTCTGCCATGCTTGGTGATGCAAACACACCATCTAATATAGATAGCAACACTTTTTGATATACTCTGTTCCAATAATCAGCAAATCTATCTGCAATAACCTTCATAGGGTCATCACCAGCTAAATGGCCAGCTAAAGCATTTGCACCAAAAGATTTAACAAACGCTAACTTTCTAGCTATATCTTTGCCAGCTGTTATTTTCCCAGGAACAGTGTCACCAGTACCTTTCATAACCTCCGGTTCACCTGTTAAATCATTCCAAAACGGCATATGGATTAACTTACTAGGACCACTTGCTAGCTTATCAAATTCTTCGTCATGTTCTGCTATCCCTGATTGAATTAATTCTGATAGCTCCATAGTTCTTTGTACAACGTAAGGTGTGAACACCTCAGGTTGAATTACATCAGCTATCCTTGTAATAGTCATACTCTTTATTTCTCCTTTTCATTATTTTTTAGTTGCCATTAATTTTGCAGCCAACTCAGGATTATCTCTTAGAATCTTGCCTTGTTCAGTTAAATTAAAATGTTCTTTACTCCAAGGATTCTTCTTAAATTCTGGGTCAACTGGATTCGTGTCTTTATTTGGAGTTCTACCAGACAGAGTATCTTCTCCAAATAAATAAGAGTCCGATTCTTTCAGACTCTTTAACTGCTCTTCTAGACCTATTAATTTTTCCCCATCTAAAGTGACCTTCTCTAGGTCCAACAAAGCTTTAACAGCTTTAATATTCTTAGCCTTTTGGTCTTTTAGAAGAAGTTCAATTGCTGTTTCTTTCCTAAGGGTAGCCATCTTAGCTTCATAATCTTCTTTAGTAGTTTTATTAAGCTCCTCTAATTCAGTTATTTTAGCGGTAAGCTCTTCATTGCCTGATGCTTTAGTCTTAAGTTCTTTTAACTGAGCATCTCTTTCATCAAGCTGGTTCTTCAATTCCTTTTTCTCTTCATTAACTTCATCGAATCTATGTTTGGGGATCATGTTTACATATTTAGCTAACACTTTGTCAGCTTGTTCCTCTGTTAGACCTAGCTCCATCAATTGTTCTTTGTTCATATTCAGACCCGTCCTTTCAAACTACGCTTTTTTTATAAGGTTGCGACCTTAACTTTGTCTTTTCTTTTACGCCTAAATACCAAAAAGGCGATAAAAAGAACGCCCTGAGGCGTTTGAATAACACTTTATGAAGCTTTAGTAACGTTTAACTAGATAAATAGCTTTGAGGTGCACAGTGTCATATTGTTTAATCTTCATCTTTTTTCACCTCTTTAATATAAGTGGATGTTAAATGCGTTTTGTCATCCTTTACTTTCCAATCTTCTGCCAACATATCTGTTTGACTCGCTAGCCATGGCACTCTACCTTTTGGTGCTTTGGGGTTTGCCGTTTTTAAACCCAATGTATCAATATAAATATATGGATGTGTCATTTTTGAGTGATTATCAGGTGTTTGTAATTCTAAAAATATTCCCTTACCATTCCAACCTTCTCTAACCACCTTTTTCCCTGCCTTTAATTCTTCTAATGCTTGACCAAAATTCATTATTTTACCTCCTTTTGAGCATTATAAAAGCACCTACTGTCTACCAGTAAGTGCCTTGCTAATTCAATACTTCTATGTGACTGATTTCATCAATTGATATTCCAATAAGAACATGGCTATCATCTTTAATAAGACCAATTTCGTCCTTACCTTCTTCGCTGTCTTTAGCCGGTGTAAAAGTCTCAACAAACCCCGTTATTTCTTCTCCATCGATACAAGTGATGCGAACATTTTGCTGAAAATAGTTAAAGAGATTCACTTTTCTTCTCCTTTCATTGTAGGAACAATATGAGTCCCATTTTGGGAATAGTGGATATAAAACTTACTTGTAGGAGTATGCACTCCAGTTTTATTATTGATACTTACACCAATAGGCTCACTTTGACTTACTAACTCTGTATTCTTCCAAATGTTTTTTCTAGTAAACTGTGGTTGCCCTTTCCCAGCATATTCGTCAACTAACTGCTGAATCCTTTGATTTGAAATTGTTAGATAACTTCGTCCCTCAACATAATTATTATGTCCTCTAATATGCTTCCCTTGTTTACCTTCGTGAATAGTTTTATCTATTAAAGCTATATACTCTTTAGCTTTTTCAGGAGTATCTATTTTGCTTTTTTCAATGTTAGTTAACCTATATTCACGTTTAAGCTTCTCCCACTCGTCAACTTTATTATACTTCAACTCCTGGAACTCTGCAAAAGTCTTAAACGGTACATCATCACCTAAAGCTTTCTTGTACCTTTGGTACTGCTCAAAGTCGCTAGATTCATTTTCGAGCTTCTTCCTCATTGCATCTGCTTCATTCTGACCATATCTTTCTACTACATTTTTCTGATACCAGTCTTTATATGAAAGATTGCCAGAAACACTTTCTCTTTTACCAGTTAAAGGATCTCTTGCAAGTCTATTTGTAGTATTATCTTCGAAGTACGGAATTGTAGAGGTTCTGCACCAAGGATGGAATGGATTAGCAGTTACACCTGGTTGATATTCGCTTATTTTAAATATCTTTCTGTCCATTTCTTGGCATATCTTTGAAGTTTTTAAATCAAGTGTTGCAGATATTTGGTATTGTTCAACCCCTAGCTCCTTATAGGCTCGGACCCGACTTGCACCAGCAAAGTAAGCTGATTCAGTCATTACAAGTCTACCTGCATTCTTCTTGGACGCATTCATAACTCTTGCTATATTGTTAATTGCTTCATCTGGCGAATCGCCACGAATAAACGAATAGGTTAACTCTCTCTCTAACTGGTTAACCAAAAGGTCTCTATCGGCCCATATACGCTCTGAAAAGTCTTTCCCATCTGGTGTCCAGGGTTTAGAAACAATGCTTTTAACAGTCTTTTTATCTAATACATTGAAGTAATCACTAACACCAAAACCTTTTTGTATTTCATAGATAGACTTATAATAACCTTCGTTAATTATCTCTTCAGCTACCTTGGCCATACTAGCAAGTCTTTTAGCGGTAATTAATTCGACTTGTTGCCTAATTTGGTATTGAAGCGATTCAAGCCGACTCATGTGAATACGAATAGATGCATTCTCTAATTCATTCATCCAGCGTTGGTCTAAAGCGTTCTCTAAACCTTTTTCGATATATTCTTCAACTGTCCATTGAAACTCTTTTAGTTCTCTTTTATCTAAAATCTTTTTGGCATCCGCATAACTAATCTTGTTATGCTCAGCAAAACGTTGATAAAAGACTTCTATGTTTCTTTGGATTTTCAGCATTGCTTTCTCATATTCGTCTACAAGCTGTCTATATTCATTTTCTCCTATCTTCAGCAAAGAATCTGTTAGATTTTCAAACCTCTTTTGCCAATACTCGTTACTTGGCGGTGTTGTCATCTATATCACCACCAAGATTTCCATACTCGTCTTGAACCTCTTCTTGCTTCTTGAGTCTATCTAATTCTTCTGTAACATCTTCTACCCATGGGTGGTTAGCAACTATAGTTTGGTCAGAAATAATACCCTTACTTTCTTTAGCAATCTCCACGTTTTCTTTATCGTTGGTGATCATAGTCTTTCTAAACGTTACTTGCACTTCTGTATTGTCATATTTCTTCTTATCAACGATATTAATGTACTCTGTGGTGAACCAAAGAAGCCTTTTGACTGATTTTCTGAACTTCCGCTCCATAACCGAAGCCTTTAGATCAAGAAGCGAATACAAAAACTTGAGTGCTACGCCTGAAGGGCTATTACCGAATTTGTCGGTCTTCATATTTACTCCTTGCCCAAACAAGAAGATGTTCTCTTCTAGCCGGTCAAGGAGTTCTTTCTTAGCTTCAATAGGAATATTAAGCTCTAGTTTATCTACACCGCTTCCCTGCTCACCAGACACTTTAATCGCTTTATAGTACCTCAGGTTTTCCTTGAACTCAGCTAAGTCCGTGCCTTCATATCCTTTAAGTATTGTTATTACTTCTTGCACTTCTGCTAAGTTGTTCGCTAGGTCCGAAACATTGAGATCATATTCGTCAATCAGTTCTTTATAAAACTTCAGGTCACTGTTTCGTTCTTGGTTATTAGGGAACTCAATAAATGGGACCTTCCCCCAGCCATACCCTAAACCGTTGTAATAATAATGCGAATCAGGGTTCTTTGGCTCAGCGTCGTCTAGTTCAAATTCACCCGATTCTTGTTCAATGTAGAATGTAACTGTCTCCCGTGTCCACCATTCAACTCTTACCCTATCTTTACCATTTACATTTACAAGGTAATACCTCAAAACTGCCTCAAGATTCTCTTGTAAGCTCGTATCATAGATAGGAATTATCTCCTCAGCTGGAAGGATAATAAACTTAAACTTACCATCATCATTGATATATACATGAAGCCATTCAGCACCTTTATTGGAGCTGTTCTTAGCTAACTCAGTGAGGGTATCATCCCACTCTTCTCCTAAAATTAAATTAAGCCTATCTTCGTATTCCTTTTGCCTTTCGCATTGGAACACAATAGGCTTACCTACGAGATATGATACTTTCTGGTCGACTAAAAGCTTATGCCAATTATGAGGAAGTCTACAATTAGGCTTAGTTTGGTCTTCTACCTTTACACCATCTTTGTAAAAGTACTGCTTACGGTTTAGAATATCTGCTTCGTTGTTGTAGTACCTCTGTCCCTCAACCATCTTTGAGGTGTCATGCTCGTTAATGAGGTCTTTAATAATTGCACTGTCGGTAATCTGATTAGCATATGCAGTGCTAATTAGGTTTAGTTTAATGAGTTCGCTCCATGTTATCAAGCAATATCACCTGCCTTATGTTAAGAAGTCAATTCTGTTATAATTCATTTCGCTTTCAAGACTGTAACGTATAGCATCGATACTGTGATTGTTTTTATCAGGATAATCAGCTTTGAAGTTCCCTTCTTTATCTTTTTCTAGCTCATAATTAAGGAACTCTCTTGCTGTATTGGGACATCTTTCATTGTCAATTATTATTTCTTCTAAGTCTTGAAGGAACTTAATTCCATGTTCGACACTACCTGGACCTTTCTTAGCTCCAATAATCCTTAAGCCCAGGTCTTTAAATTCTGCTATTGTTCTTGGTTCAGCACTATCTGCTGTAATTGGTTCATTATATTTGTTTTCTTTTTTAATCTCCCGTACTGCTACCCTGTTTTTCATCCCAGCTTTATGAATCTCAAAGAAGATATAAAGTCTTCTCCTGGTCTTATCAAAGTGACAAACAGCGTAGTGAAGGGGGTCTGATGCATAACCAAAGTCTAAGCCTCTCTTTACTCTGTCAAATCGCTTAATCTCGTCGTCTGTAATCTTTCTAATTGTCACATTAGTAAAGACCTCTCCACCTGTACCCGTTACCTCTCCTAGGTACTCATGGTTATATGCCTTTTCGTTAACCCTTTTAAGATGCTCAGCTTCAATTATGAATGGTTCTCCTAACCAATGAACAGGAACATCTAAATAAGTACTATGATGAATTAATCTATCTGACCGTTCATTAAGGATTTCGCCATTCGCCCAGTTCCTAATACTTTGTGGAGGGTTAAATGTATAAAAGACTACAAACCTAGAGCCACCTCTCATAAGTGACTGGTTTATAGTCCTTATCTCTTCCATACCATTGAATTCGTCAACTTCTTCAAACCAAATGTACTTAGCATAACCTTTGCTGAATTTAGTTGACTTAATCTTCCTAGGCTCATCTGCACCTCTAAACAGCACCTTTTGACCAGTAGGTATATAAGTTAATTCCAAAGGGCTCTTAGTTACACGCCAATAGTTAGACACATGAAGTCTTTCAATAGCCCAAATAAGCTGTTCAAATACACTATCTTTAAGGTACTTACCAACCTTCCTAAGGATAACTGCATTTGCTTCAGTGTCCTGCATCATACCTAATATAATCTCAATGCTAGCAAAGGAAGACTTGGTGCTTCCTCGTCCTCCCTTTAACCAGTAGTGGGTGAATCGTTCTTGTTTTAGGCTATCGTGTACACCATAAAATGATGGTGCAATTAAGTCACTTAACCTAACCTTCTTCATTTACATCAGCTTCGATATCATCGATTATTTGAACACCCACATCTCCACTCAATTCAAGCTTATCGTTGAACATTCCTAAATGTCTCGCTATTTTATCAAGAGCTGCCATCTTGTCATGAAGTTTGAAAGTAAAGACACCTTTTTGATTGATGGATACTTCTTGAATAAGAGAACCATCAACTTCTTCACTAGGTTTTACCTCAATTACTTGTCTATAATCAGAAATTGGTTTTCCTTCGTCATCATAATCAATCAGAACTTTATCTGTCTTAAAGGCTAAAAAGTCTTTAATGTCAGCAAATCCAATCTTTGCAAGCTCTTTAAGCACCCGGTCTTGGGTTATTTCTGTGCGTTTTTCTCTAGCCTTCATCTTGTCCTTGATGTAATGCTCTACCTTAGGGTTTCTTAGTAATTTATGACCCTCAACTGCAGCTGCATTATCGCTCTTAACACTATATCCAGCTTCTTTGTAAGCTCTAGTGGCATTGAGGTCCACTAGGTATTCATCAGCAAATCTTTTTTGCTTTGGTGTTAGCTTGCCTTTCAATGCCACTTCACCTGCCTTATATCAATTAATCAACTTCTGCCATTCTCTGGTGGATGATCTCACAGTGCTTGGCTTCTAACTCGATTCCTATAGCAGAAAACCCTTCCAGTCTAGCTGCAAGCAATGTAGTGCCTGAGCCAGCGAAAGGGTCTAGTACTGTGCCTCCTGGTGGAGTTATTAACCTGCAAAGGTATTTCATAAGCTCCAACGGCTTAACAGTATCATGATCGTTATAATCGCCTTTTTCTTGCTTAGATGGTTTAGGTACATAGAAGAACCTAGTAGCACTTTCTCTTTGTACTTTTAGCATTCTTAGTGCTTTTTGATCTAGCATTACATTAGTTGGCCAGCGACCTTTATCAAGCTTCACTTTTTTACCATTAAGCAAACTCTTGCCAAAGTAATTTTTAGGTTTCCCTTTATCAAAATCTACTATCTTTACTCCGCCAGTTTTACCAACTCTACATGCGTCAATGTTTAATGCTCCACAACCCCATTTAGTAACATTCTCTGCAACAGAACCGTCTAAAGGCTTTCTCGCTAGAATAATAGGTTCATGGGCTGGTTTAAGATTTGTACTCCAACCTTTCCAGTTATTTGCTATCTCTGGTCTGGTTTTGTTAAGTGCTTTAGCTACATTCACACCTTTTGGCATTCCTGTACCATAAAGCCATTGTAGACAATCTCTAATTTCAAAGCCTGCTTCTTCAACTGCATTAGCTAATCTGTGATAAGTTCTAGAACCTCCAAACGCTAACAAATGACCTCCAGGCTTTAGTACTTTTAAAACCTCTCGCCATAAACCAGGATTGTGAGCAATACCTGACTTATCCCATTTAAGATTCTTTAATCCTAATTCATATGGTGGATCTGTTACAACTGCATCAATAGAATTTTCTGGTAAAGTCTTTAATACATCAATACAACTACCTTCGTATAAACTCCAGATAACAATCACTCCTATGCTGTAATATCTAGTGTGTTTTTCTGCTACGTGGGATAGCTTTTTAATTAATATATAACTGGAGCGGTCTATTCAAATTGTTAAGGCGTATAAAACATTAGGGTATGTTGTGTAAACACCCTAAAATGCAAATACAAGCGACTTACCTGCTAGAAGGCATCAGAAAAGAGCCATCTCTCCAAGACAGCTCCTATACCTGTACCCAATAACATAATAACATAGCATAATATTCAAAAACGGCCAACTTTCGGCCAATTATATTTCCCATCCTAATCTTTCCGCTATCAATTCAATAAACTCTCTTCTCCATCTTCTGAAAGTCCTTTCACTTATCCCTAGTTCTTCTTGTATCCCTCTGTCGGTCAACCTCTGCTCAAAGTACTTCATCTGTATTAATTTAAGCCTAGCTGGCTCTTGCGTTCTCTCCACTACACCTAAAGCCCAATCAATAGCATTTACTCTCTTTTCTATTTCTAGTATTACTCCAGAAGTGCAAAGCTTTACTACTTTCCTCCCTGTCGGATCTCCTGGGCCTAAATAGGCAGGTACTTCTGGCTGTCCTCCACCATCGATAATGTCAGCCTTCATTTCTGCTAACTCTGCTTTTCTAGTTTTATAATGATATAGTTCCCTCTCTATAAGCCTGAAATTAGCCCGCTTCAAATTATTATATGTTGTTGCTTGGTTCATTACATATCGCTCCTTTCAGACATAAGAAAAACCGGCAAGACATTTCTGTCTTTACCGGCT
>ENA-UOOK01002054-UOOK01002054.1-fermentation-metagenome-genome-assembly--contig:-NODE-2054-length-25422-cov-67.387038_pt1 | contig 25422 bp, 16 predicted proteins | sample MGYA00245777_ERZ724023 | MGnify/ENA primary metagenome ERZ724023 (study PRJEB28704, sample SAMN03018312) | fermentation metagenome | biome: anthropogenic terrestrial biome; feature: soil... | reverse complement strand
TATCTTTACCACTAATTAATACAAGTTATCATAAACAACCTTGTGAAACTTGACACTTACCAATAAATTATTAATTATAAATTATCAATTAAATAATTATTTTTATTTTCCAGATTTTTATTTAAATTTGCAATCTTGAAACTTATAAGTTTTGATTTTTAAAAACGAAATTAATGAAGACGAGTAAATTAGGATTAGATCAGAAAAAAATTGAATCTGCAAGACAAATTGCAAAGAATATTGCAGACGAAGTTCAAGATTTTGTTAATCAATATACTACTGTTGCAGTAGAGCGCTCACTTTGTCGCCTTTTAGGAATAGACGGAGTTAATTCTAACGACATACCTTTACCAAACGTTGTTATTGACCAAATTCAGGAAAACAAGTCGCTAAGTGAAGGTATTTTATTTTTTCTTGGAAATGCAATTTTAGAAACTGGATTAAATCCACAACAAATAGCCGAAAAAATTGCAAACGAAGATTTTAACATTTGCAAACTTCCAATAAGAGATAAAGCAAGCATTGAAAAAGCTATAATGCCATACGTAAATGCTAGCGTTGAAAAAATCAAGAAAAATGTTGCAATTCGTAATGAATATCTTTCTCGCTTAGGCGAAGGTAGTAAACCTTATATCTATGTAATTGTTGCCACAGGTAATATTTACGAAGATGCTATTCAAGCTCAAGCTGCTGCTCGCCAAGGCGCTGATATTATTGCAGTAATTAGAACTACTGGACAAAGTTTATTAGACTATGTTCCTTATGGTGCTACTACCGAAGGCTTTGGCGGAACTTTTGCCACTCAAGAAAACTTTAAAATTATGCGTGCAGCATTAGACGAAGTTGGCGAAGAAGTTGGACGTTATATTCGCTTGTGCAACTACTGTTCAGGATTGTGCATGCCCGAAATTGCTGCTATGGGAGCTATAGAACGACTAGACGTTATGTTAAACGACGCACTCTATGGAATCTTGTTTCGCGATATAAATCAACAAAGAACAATTGTTGACCAATATTTTTCAAGAGTTATAAATGGATTTGCAGGCGTAATTATAAATACTGGCGAAGATAATTATTTAACAACTGCTGATGCTTATGAACAAGCACATACAGTTTTAGCTTCAGACCTTATAAACGAACAATTAGCACTACTTGCTGGAATGCCTGAAGAACAAATGGGTTTGGGACATGCTTTTGAAATGGACCCAGAAATGGAAAATGGATTTTTATACGAACTTGCTCAAGCTCAAATGACTAGGGAAATTTTCCCAAAAGCTCCTTTAAAATATATGCCACCAACAAAATTTATGACTGGAAATATTTTTAAAGGACATATTCAAAATGCACTTTTCAATGTTGTATCTATTTGGACACAACAAGGAATACAACTTTTGGGAATGTTAACCGAAGCTATTCACACTCCATTTATTTCTGATAGATATTTAGCTATAGAAAATGCAAAATATGTTTTTAACAACTTAAAAAATATTGGAGACGAAGTTGAGTTCAAAGAAAATGGAATAATTCAAAAAAGAGCGCAAGAAGTACTAAACAATGCACATGCTTTATTGAGCGAAATTGATAAAGTTGGATTATTTGATGCTTTAGAAAAAGGATTGTTTGCCGATACTAAAAGATCAAAAACTGGTGGCAAAGGATTAGCAGGTGTTGTACAAAAATCCGAAAATTATTTTAACCCATTTATCGAAATAATGAAAGGAGGAAACAAATAATGAGTGGCGGAAATTATTCAATGGATAAAAAAGAATTTGATAAAATATTAGACCTTAAAAAAGTAAAACCATATGGAGATACCATGAACGATGGAAAAGTCCAGCTTAGTTTTACTTTGCCAGTACCTTGTAGCGACGAAGCAAGTGAGGCAGCAAAACAACTAATGAGAAAAATGGGTTTTGAAGAACCACAAGTAGTTTATTTCAAAGAACTTACAAAAGGATTTACTTTTTTTGTTTGTTATGGTTCTTGCACTCATACTGTAGATTTTACAAGCATTCACGTTCCAAAAGTAGAATCAAATGTGATGAACATGGCTGAAACAGACGAATTCATAAGTCAAAATATAGGAAGAAAATTAGTTGTTATTGGAGCTAGTACTGGAACAGATGCTCATACTGTTGGTATTGATGCAATTATGAATATGAAAGGCTATGCAGGACATTTTGGTTTAGAAAGATACGAAATGATTGAAGCCTTAAATATGGGTGCACAAGTTTTAAACGAAGATTTTATTGCTAAAGCAATTGAGTTAAAAGCTGACGCATTATTAGTTTCGCAAACAGTAACACAAAAAGATATTCATATTAAAAACCTTACCGAATTAGTTGAAATGTTAGAAGCTGAAGGACTAAGGGATAAAGTTTTATTGATTTGCGGTGGACCAAGAATTTCACATGAGTTAGCAAAAGAATTGGGCTACGATGCTGGCTTTGGAATGAACTCTTATGCTGATGATGTTGCAAGCTATATAGCTCAAGAAATGGATAGAAGAATTAATAATAAATAAAATAAAATTTTAAAGCATGGACAAAAATCAAATGCGAGAAGTAATCGCAAAACGAGTTGCCAAAGAAATAAATGATGGCGATATTGTAAATTTAGGCATTGGTATTCCTACTTTAGTTCCAAATTATTTGCCTGAAGGAGTAAAAGTAACCTTACAATCTGAAAATGGATTGTTGGGTATGGGACCAAGTCCTGAACCAGGCAAAGAAGACGAAAACTTAGTAAATGCTGGAGGTGGTTATATTACAGCTAATCTAGGTGCTGCATCATTTGACTCTTCACGATCTTTTGGTATAGTTCGTGGTGGACATGTTGACGTAACTGTTTTAGGTGCTATGCAAGTTGACCCAAGTGGCGACTTAGCAAACTGGACAATTCCTGGAAAATTAACTCCAGGTATGGGTGGTGCAATGGATTTATTAGTTGGTGCTCGCAGAGTTATTTTAGCAATGGAACATACTGCAAAAGGAAGACCTAAAATTTTAAAGAAATGTACACTACCACTAACTGCAAAAGGACAAGTAAATACAATCATTACCGAAATGTGTGTAATGGAAATTACTGAAAAAGGAATTGTGTTAACTGAAATACATCCAGAATTTACTGTTGAAGACATTAAAGCAGTTACAGAAGCTGATTTTATAGTATCAGAAAATCTAAAAGAAATGCAGTTAGATTAATGCAATAAATTTTAATTAACATAAACTTATTATAAAAATGAAAAAAGTATTTTTAATTGAAGCTAAACGTACTGCCATAGGAAAATTTGGAGGTAGTTTGGCTACAGTTTCGGCTTCCGACATGGCTGCTGAAGTTATAAAGACAATTATTTCTAACACCGGCATTAATCCTGCCGATTTAGATGAAGTAATAACAGGAAATGTTTTGTCGGCAGGACAAAGACAAGGCGTTTCTCGTCAGGCTGCAATAAAAGCAGGAATTCCAAACGAAGTACCAGCCTATTCTTTGAATATGGTTTGTGGTTCTGGTATGAAAGCGGTTTCAAATGCTGTTTCTGCAATTAGAGCTGGCGAAGCAAACTTAATTTTAGCAGGTGGTACAGAAACAATGTCTGGTGCTCCAATGCTATTACCAGCAAGTGTTCGTACAGGTACAAAAATGGGCGACTTTAAAGTTATTGACCACATGATATTAGACGGACTTTGGGAAGCATTTAATGATTATCATATGGGAAATACTGCTGAAAATATTGCAGAAAAATATAATATTTCACGCGAAGAACAAGATCAATTTGCATTTGCATCTCAAACTAAAGCAGCAAAAGCCCAAGATGCTGGAAACTTCAAAAAAGAAATTATTCCTATTAACATTGTAACTAGAAAAGAAACCATAGTTTTTGACCAAGACGAATTTATTAATAGAACTACAGACTTGGAAAAACTTGCAAAACTTCGTCCTGCTTTCAAAAAAGACGGAACAGTAACAGCAGGTAATGCATCTGGCATCAATGACGGAGCTTCATATGTATTAGTAGCAAGCGAAGAAGCTGTTGAAAAATTCAAACTAAAACCAATGGCAGAAATTGTTGCGGTTGGACAAGGTGGTGTTGACCCTGCAATTATGGGAATGGGACCAGTTCCTGCAATTAACAATGTATTGAAAAAAGCAAATATGAAACTTCAAGATATAGAAGTTCTTGAACTTAACGAAGCTTTTGCAGCTCAATCATTAGGAGTTATCAAACAACTTTGCACTGACCACGGAGTTGACAAATCTTTCTTTGACGAAAGATGTAATAAAAACGGTGGTGCAATTGCTTTAGGTCATCCTATTGGAGCTTCTGGAAATAGAATTATTGTGTGTTTAATTCACGAAATGAAAAGAAATAATAATAAATTTGGTTTAGCATCACTTTGCATAGGCGGAGGAATGGGAACCGCAATTATTTTAAAAAACATTTAAAAGTTTAAAAAGGTGAGTACAACATATTTAACTCACCTTTTTTTATTTTTCATATTTATCTTTGGAAATAAAATTTAAATTTATAACTTTACCTTGTTAAATCACAAATAAAAAAATTATGAAAAAAATTAGATTATCAAGCACAATTATAGTGCTAGTTTTAGTTGCGGTTTTCTTTGTTTCCTGCTCAAAAAACAATTCTTCTCACATTCCAAAAAATGCTTTTGTAGTAGCGGTTATTGATGGTAAAGGTCTTAAAGATTTGACAAATAACAATTTCTTAAAAGACAATGAAGAATACAAGCAAACAATGGAATCTCTTAAACAAGAAAGTGAAAAATTAGTGGAGTTGATTGAAAAAACACAAAAAAATCCTGATGAATTAGGAATTTTATTAACAAAACGTTCTTACGCTTTTGCAAGCTACGACAAAGAAGAACTACTCTATGGATTTATTATTCCAATAAACAAAAAGAAACTTGAAGCAAACTTAGATATGATAGGCTCTGAGTTAGGCTTCCCAATTTCTGCTGTTTTATCAACAAAAAACGACATTAAATATTTTGATGACGAAGACATGATTTTTGGATGGAATAAAGATGTATTTATCTTTTTAGGAAAAGAAGGCGGAGAAGTTGATTTTGCACTATTAGAAAAACATTTTAATTTGAAAAAAGATGAATCCATCTTAGCTAACGATGACTTTAAAAAATTCCACAAAAATTGTAAAGACCTTAATTTATGGATTAGTTCTGACATCATAAAAAATATTAATGAATTTGATGGTGAGGTTAAAGAATTTGAAACATTAACCGGCATTGATTTAGCAAATAATTATGGTCATATGCACCTAGAATTTGCAAAAGGTCAAATTAATATCACATCTAGTTTTAGATATAATAAATCAATCCAAGAATTAGACATAAAGAAACTTAATGAAAATTCTGAAACCCTAGAAAAGTTTTTCAACAAATATTTAAATTTATTCAATCCTGTAAATTCTTATGATGTTTATGATTATGAATATGATGAAGATATCAACTGGGAAGACTACCAAAGCGAGTTCACAGAAGAAGAATGGGAAGAATTTTTAAAAGCTTTAGAAGAAGTTGAATAATCTATTTGGTATATTTATATGGAAATAAGATTTTCCAAAATAATCCCTATTCCAATTCCTGAAAGCAATATTGCTAATTCTGAAATTTGGAATAGGGATTTATTATTTGAACAAAATAATAAATATTTAATCTACGCCGATTCTGGCAAAGGCAAAACAACTTTTGTAAATATCATTTTTGGCTTACGAAAGGACTATACAGGCAATGTGTATATTGATGGAGAAGACATCTCGAATTTTAGCATAAACCAATTTTCTCAATTAAGAAAAACGCGGCTTAGTATTGTTCCGCAAGGGCTTCAATTATTTCCAGAATTAAGTGTTTTAGAAAACATTAACATCAAAAATAGAATTCAAAACTACAAAACCTCAAAACAAATATCAGAAATGATTGAAAAATTAGGACTAAGTGGTTTTGAAAATAGAAAAACTGCAAAAATGTCGTTCGGACAAAAGCAAAGAGTTGCAATAATTAGAGCACTCTGCCAAAGTTTTGACTATATTTTACTTGATGAACCATTTAGCCACTTAGATGCAAAAAACACAGAAATTGCATGGGATTTAATAAAATCAGAAGCTGAGCAACAAAATGCAAGCATAATTGTAACTTCTTTAAAACAAGATTTTGAAACAAATATAATAAAGTTGAGGGTGTAATGATTTGGAAAGTTTTAAAAAATAATATAAAACCTGCTCAGCTAATAGGTACATTTTTTGGCATAACGCTAGGCTTGAGTATTTTAATGGTAGCGGTGTCGTTTTATCTTGATGTAAAACCAATATTTGAAGATAAAGAAAGTTTTTGGCGTGACGAGTATATTATTGTAAATAAAAAAGTGAAAATCACAGACTCATATCACCAAATTAGAGAAGCTGACAAAGAAAAACCATATTTCACAGAAGAAGAAATAGAAGACCTAAAAAGACAAGCCTTTGTAAAAGATGTTGCAGAATTTTCAAACTGCTCATTTGCCATAAGTGCTTCGGCTGACCGAGACAGTCCTCTAAGCGGATTTTACACAGATTTATTTTTTGAAGCAGTTCCCGACAACTATGTTGATGTAAATTATAAAAATTGGAATTGGACTGAAAATAGTGCCTATATACCTGTTATTTTGCCAAAAGTTTATCTAAATTTATACAATTTCGGATTTGCTCAAAGTCAAAATTTACCACAAATTTCAGAAAGTGGAGCTTCGTTGGCAAAATTTAATATTCATGTTTATGGACAAAAAAAGCACCAAAAGTTTGAAGCTAGAATTGTTGGTTTTTCTGAAAGAATAAATACAATTTTAGCACCTAAATCATTTGTTGACTGGGGAAACAAAAATTTTGGCGAGCATGAAAAATCAAAACCTGGCAGAATTATTATTATTGCAAAAGACCCGTCAAGTCAAGAACTAGTTGAATATATTGATAATCACGACTACGACATAAACAAGTCAGAACTTAGTAATAGCAAAGCACTAGCATTTCTAAAAATAATAATAGGAATAGTTGTAACAATAGGCATTATTATAATTTGCTTAACATTCGCATTAATAATTTTATCAATACAACTATTGCTGCAAAGAAATAACGAGAATATTGTTAAACTAAATATGCTTGGTTATTCTTTAAAAGAAATTTCGCTACCTTATAAAATAATGGTAAGCATATTGTTTGCTGCAAGTTTTATTAGTTCTCTTATCCCATTATATTTTTTAAGAAATTATTATTTCTCTAATTTAGTTTTATTTGGATATGAAAGCACTACTCAACTGTTTAGCAATATCATATTACCTTCTTTAATATTTATTTTTATAGTGGTACTATTATTAATAAGTATGCTAAAATCAACAATAAAGAAAATTATTTCTAAAAATTAAATTGAACTAATTTCCTGCACGTTTGGAGTAATCAACAATCTATAAAAAATCAAATCAATAATTTGTCAAATTATTTGTTTATTATTATTTTTGTTTCGGTAAAACAATATCACGCTATTTTTGGTTTGTATAAAAGTTTCGAATAGTTTTGATATTTTTGTAAAAATTTTAAAATAAATAAAATGAAAATTTCAATAATTGGTACAGGGTATGTGGGTTTAGTTTCTGGTACATGCTTTGCTGAAATGGGAATAACTACATCTTGCTTAGATGTTGACCAACAAAAAATTGAAAACCTTAAAAACGGTATAATGCCCATTTGGGAGCCTGGATTAAAGGAAATGGTTAAGAGAAATTTCGAAAAACAAAGATTGAGTTTTACCACAAACATTTCAGAAAGTATAAACTCGGCTTCTGCTTGTTTTATTGCTGTAGGTACACCACCCGACGAAGATGGATCTGCCGATTTACAATATGTTTTGGCTGTTGCAAAAGAAATTGGTCAAAACATAAATAATTATATGGTCGTAATTATAAAAAGTACTGTCCCTGTTGGCACAAGCGAAAAGGTAAGAGCAACTATACAAAAGGAAATTGAAAAACGAGGAGTTAATATAAAATTTGACATAGCCTCAAATCCAGAGTTCTTAAAAGAAGGAGATGCTATTGAAGACTGTCTTCACCCCGACCGCATTATAGTAGGAACAGATTCTGAAAAAGCAAGAGAAATAATCAATAGAATATACTCGCCATTTGTATTAAATGGACATCCAATTATTCACATGGATATTGCATCAGCAGAATTGACAAAATACACCGCAAATGCAATGCTTGCAACTAAAATATCATTTATAAATGATATTGCAAATTTATGCGAAATTGTTGGAGCAGACATTAATGCTGTTAGAAAAGGAATTGGCACAGATAAAAGAATTGGACCATATTTTATTTATGCTGGTACTGGCTATGGAGGTTCATGCTTTCCAAAAGATGTAAAAGCAATTATTAAAACCGCTGACGAACATGGACATTCTTTAGAAATTTTAAAATCTGTTGAAAATGTTAATAATCGCCAAAAAGAAATACTTTTCCATAAAGCAAACAAACATTTTGAAGGAAATTTGAAAAATAAAAAATTTGCAATTTGGGGATTATCTTTTAAACCAAACACAGACGATATGCGTGAAGCTCCTTCAATCATATTAATAAATAATCTTTGGGAAGCAGGAGCTGATATTTATGCCTACGACCCGGTTGCAATGAAAGAAGCAAAAAAAATACTTCCTAAAAAAGTAAAATATTGCAAAACACCTTACGAAGCAGTTGAAGAAGCTGACGCATTATTTTTAGTTACCGAATGGACAGAGTTTAGGGTTTTAAACTATAAAGCATTAGACAAAATGAAAAACAAAGTAATTTTCGACGGCAGAAACATTTATCAACCCGAAGAACTTAATAAAAACGGTTTTACATATTATGGAATAGGAAGATAATACTATTATGAGTAAAATTGAAGTTACAATTTGCCTAGGCTCCTCCTGCTTTAGCAGAAAAAAAAGAGATATTGTAAGTGCTTTACAAGACTATATTGATCAAAAAAATTTGTCAAACAGAATAAATTTAAAAGGTGGGCATTGTTTGGGAAAATGCAGTGTAGGACCAATTATAGTTGTAAATGAACAAATTTATACCGGAATAACACCAGCTAAAGCAATACGCATAATTGAGGAATATTTATCAACTCAAAATAATTAAAATGCAACTAATAACTTTTGATAAAGAAAAATGCCTTTCTTGCTATGCATGTGTAAAAGCATGTCCTGTAAAAGCAATTACAATAAGTTCTTCAGAGGAAATTTTAAGTTTCAATCACAACAGATGTTTAGGTTGCGGAAACTGTTATATTAGTTGTGGACCAAAAGCTATCGGCTATATTGATTCTACAGAAGCAGTTTCACAACTATTAAATTCAGAAACTCCTTGCATTGCAATTGTTGACCCATCAATATCCGCAGAATTTCCAGATATTTTAGACGTTAGAAATTTTGTGGGAATGATTAGAGCTTTAGGTTTTGAATTTGTTAATGAAATTTCGTTTGGTGCTGATGTTATTGCATATAAATACAAAAACTTATTCGATAATTTTAAAGGAAAATATCATATAACAACAAATTGCCCTCCTATTTATGATTATGTTGAAAAATTTCAAACTCACATAATTGATTCGCTTGTAAAAATTGATTCCCCAATGATTGCTACGGCAAAAATTATGAAAGAAATACATGGAGATGACTGTAAAATTATTGCCATAACACCTTGTATAGCTCAAAAACGCGAAGCAAAAAGATTTGGCTTTGTTGATGAAGTAATTAGCTTTGAAGAATTGCGAATATTGTTTAATCAAAATAAAATTTATGAAAATTCAGTGGAGTTTTCAGAATTTGACATGCCCTTAGGTGCTAAAGGCTCATTATATCCGCTTAGCACAGGAATTTTAAATGCTGCCGATATTAATTATACAGATATTGATTCTAAAATAATTACTAAAGACGGGGCTGAGCATTTTACCCAATTTATGAACGACTTTGCAAGTATTAGTTTAATAAAGCACCATTTGAATATTTTTTATTGTCATGGTTGTGCTATGGGACCTGGCTCTAAAAACAATAATAGCTATTTACGAAATCATAGCTTAGTTGTTGATTACACTAAACGAAGATTAAATTCTGCTGTTGATAAACAAGAATGGGAAAAAAATCTTGAAAAATTTTCGAAATTAGATTTCACTCGCAGTTTTACTGCCAACGACCAACGCATTCCTACCCCATCACAAGCAAAAATAAAAGAAGTTATTGATTTGTTAGGTAAAGATCAACTTTATGAAGTTGGTTGTAGAAGTTGTGGTTATAAAAATTGTTCTGAATTTGTTACAGATGTTGCCAAAGGTTTAGCACGTCCTGAAATGTGTCAAAACTTTTCAAAAACAAATAAACAAGACTATATAAATAAAATAAATATTGCAAATGCCAACCTTGAAGAAACTAAGAAAAACCTTGAAGAATTAGAAATCAAATTGCAAAAAGAGCATAAAGATGTAAAAGTAATGGCAACTTTAACAAAAGCAATAATAGAAAAAATTCCTTCGGCAGTAATTGTTGTTGACGACAAATTAAAGATACTTCAATCAAACCAAAAATTTATAGAGCTTTTAGGACAAGACGCTAAAGAAATTGATGAAGTAGTTCCAGGACTTATTGGAGCAGACATTAAAACTTTGTTACCTAGTCAAATTTATAATTTCTTTAGTTTTGTTCTCAACAAAGACGAAACCATTGATAATAAAGATGTTGAAATTGATGATAAATTAATTACAGTTTCTATTTTCCCAATAGAGAAAGGCAAAACTATAGGTGCAGTATTTAAAAATTTATATCAATCAGAAGTTAGAAAAGAAGAAGTAATGTATAGAATTAACGATGTAATTGAAAAAAATCTAGGAATGGTTCAACAAATAGGTTTTTTATTGGGCGAAGGAGCTTCTGAAACAGAAAGAATGTTAAATAGTATTATTAATTCTTTTGAGAAAGAAGATAAAGAAGAAAAATAAAAAAACATGTCTGAAAAGCTATACATAGAAGTTGATGTTAGGCAAATAAACTATCACGGCGAAAGAATTTGTGGCGATGTCTTTCTTAAAAAACGAGTAAAAGAAGACAATAGAATTATTGCTGTTTTAAGTGATGGTATGGGACATGGCGTTAAGGCAAATATTTTAGCTACACTAACATCTACCATGGCTTTAAATTTTACTATAGAACATAAAAAACCTGAAAGAATTGCAGAAATAATTATGAACACTTTGCCTGTTTGTAGCGAAAGGCAAGTTTCGTATGCAACCTTTACAGTTGTTGACATAGAGTTTGATGGACAAGTTCATATTTTAGAGTACGACAATCCAGCTTTATTAGTTTTTAGAAAAAATAAATTACTAAAATTACCTTACGAAACCATTGAAATGAAAAATCCACCTCATGCTGGGAAAAAATTAACATATACAAGTTTTTATCCAAAATTGCATGACAGGCTTGTTTTTTGTTCTGATGGAATTTCTCAAAGTGGAATGGGAACCGACAAATATCCTTTTGGTTGGGGAGTTTTAGGAATTGAAAAACATGTAACAGGCATTTTAGAAATTACAAAAGATATTTCTGCTTCAAAACTTGCTGAAAAAGTTGTGAATAAAGCTGTTGCTAACGATATTTATATTCCAAAAGACGACACTTCTTGTGCTGTTGTTTATTTTAGAAAACCACGTAAACTCGTTATTGCCACAGGACCTCCAATGTACAGAGAATCAGACAAAGAATTAGCTGAGTTTATAAAAAATTATGACGGAAAAAAAATTGTAGCAGGAGGTTCAACAACTGATTTGATTGCAAGAGAACTTGATTTAAAAGTAAGCACATCTCTTGAATTTGCAGATCCAGAATTGCCACCAATTTCACATATAGAGGGAATTGACTTAGTTACAGAAGGAATTTTAACACTAAATAAAGTTTGGAAAATTTTAACTGAATATGAACCCCAATATAAATTAGGCAGAGGACCAGCCGACCAAATTGTAAAACTAATATTAGAAAGCGACCATATTGATATTGTGGTTGGAACAAAAATCAACGAAGCACATCAAGACCCAAACGTTCCTATAGATTTAGAAATCAGAAGAACTATTGCAAATAGAATTGCTAACATATTAGAAAATAAATTTCTAAAACATATCACAATAAAATATTTCTAACAAGCAGAAAACTAAATTTGCAAAAACTTTTAAACTTACTTACAAAATATAGTTGAAGAATTGAATTTGTTTTTTATTTTTGCAACAAATTAAATGTTTATATATAAATGTTTGAGTACATAAAAGGATTATTAACAGAATTAAGTCCGACTTATGCCATAATAGAAGCTAATGGAATAGGGTATTTTATAAATATTACAGTAAATACATATTCTAAGCTTAAAAAAGGGCAAGAATGTAAATTATTTTTACACGAAATTCTTCGCGAAGACCTTCATGCTATTTATGGTTTTGAAAATCTTAGCGAACGCGAAATGTTTAGAAAATTAATCACTGTAAACGGAGTTGGTGCCAATACTGCTAGATTAATTTTATCATCGCTAAGTGTAAATAATGTTGTTCAAGCAATTAACGAAGAAAACATAAATGTTTTAAAATCTGTAAAAGGCATTGGAGTTAAGACAGCACAACGAATTGTAATAGAATTAAAAGATAAACTTAGCGACTTTGATATACAAATTTCAGAAATTTCTTCAAGTTTAAACAATACTTTACAAAAAGATGCGTTAAATGCTTTAACAATGTTAGGTTTTTCGAAACCGAATGTTGAAAAAGTGTTAATTAAACTATTGAAAGACAATAAGGAAATAAGTTTGGAAAATCTTATTAAATTGGCATTAAACTATTTATAAAGAATTGCTTTGATAACAAAGATTTTTAAATATACATTTTTATTTAGCTTAATAATAGGAATTTTTTCTATTATATTTGCTTCTAATGCTAAATTAAATTACAATATACCTAAGCGTAATCCAATCTTAATTGATAATTTTGATGATGATACCATTAAAGGTGCTAAGTTAAATTATCCTATTCCAGAAGAGGATATTAATCCCGCAAATAATAAAGACAAAAGTCCTCTTTATGGTTCTGATCCTTCGAATATTGAAACAGAAGTTGTTTACGATGCAGAATCAAATCAATATATTTTTCAAAAGAAAATAGGTGGCGAAAATTTTGGAACTCCTTATTCAATGAGTTTTGATGAATATTTAGACTACGACTTTGAAAAAGCCATGAAATCATATTGGCGACAACGTTCTAAAGATGACATTTCAGAAACAAGAGATGTTTTAATTCCAAAATTACAAGTTGATGGCGAAATATTTGATAGAATTTTTGGTGGAAGCAATATAGATATTAGACCTCAAGGTTCTGCAGAGCTTATTTTTGGATTAAAAGTTGATAAAATTGAAAACCCAGCTATGCCACTTCACGCTCAAAGTCCTGTTACTTTTGATTTTCAAGAAAAAATTCAAATGAACGTTGTTGGACAAATTGGAGAAAAAATGAAAGTTAATCTTCAATATGACACTGAGTCGGCTTTTGATTTTGAAAACTCTGTAAAACTTGAATACACAGGACACGAAGACGAAATTATACAAAAAATAGAAGCAGGAAATGTATCTTTGCCATTGACAGGAACTTTAATTACTGGTGGTCAAAGTTTATTTGGTTTAAAAACAGAAGCAAAATTTGGAAAACTTACTGTTACAACGCTATTCTCTCAGAAAAAAGGAGAAATGTCAACTGTACGGGTTGAAGGCGGTGCACAATCCCAAGATTTTGAAATAAAAGCTGATGAATACGAAGCAAACAAACACTATTTCTTATCTCATTATTTTAAAGAAAATTATGATAGAGCCTTAGCTCAACTTCCAATTATAAATAGTGGAATAAATATCACACGTATTGAAGTTTGGGTAACAAACAAAGCTGGTAATTTTGAAAATGCTAGAAATATTGTTGCTTTTGCTGACTTAGGTGAAAGTAACGATAACAACATACAATCCGATTATGTTAGAACTGCTAACGGTAACACGACAACAGTATATCCTCATTCTGAAATTAATATTTTAGGAGAGATAACAACCACCTATCCCGATGTTAGAAATATTAACAACGTAGGAAATACATTATTAGGTTTAGGAATGACAGGCGGAAGAGATTACGAAAAAATTGAATCGGCTCGTTTGTTATCACCCAACGAATATACTGTTAATGAAAGATTGGGATATATTTCTTTAAATGCTACTTTAAATCCCGACCAAGTTTTAGCAGTAGCTTACGAATATACAGTTGCAGGAAATGTTTTTAAAGTTGGGGAATTTTCTAACTCTGCAATTACAGCTCCTGATGCTTTAGTTGTAAAATTAATTAAAGGAACAGCATTTACTCCACAATTAAAATCATGGAGTTTGATGATGAAAAACATTTACAACATAGGTGCGTATGGAATAACAAACGAAGACTTTTGGCTTGACATTATGTACACCAACGATAAAACTGGTACCGAAATAAACTATATTCCTGCAGGTGCTATTGATTCTATTCGTCTTCTTGAAGTTTTAAATTTAGATAATTTAAACTCGCAACACGACCCCTACCCTGATGGAATTTTTGACTTTATCGAAGGATACACAGTTTCAACAAGCAATGGAAGAATGATGTTTCCAGTTACAGAGCCATTTGGTTCATATTTAAAGAAAAAAATTACTGGCGGAGACGCTTCTTTAAATAATATTGCAGAAACATATATTTTCCAAGAGTTATACGATAGTACGCAAAATACAGCAGGACAAATTGCTGAAAAAAATAAATTTAGAATTAAAGGGAAATTCAAATCCGCTGGTGGTAGCGAAATTAGATTGAATGTTGCAAATATCCCTCAAGGTGCTGTTATTGTTACTGCTGGAGCTGTTAAATTAGTAGAAAATGTTGACTATACGGTAAACTACAACTTGAGTACTGTAAAAATTATAAATCAAGGAATTTTAGATTCAAAAACTCCTATTGACATTTCCTTAGAAAGTAATTCTGGTTTTAATATGCAAACCAAAACCTTAATAGGTAGTCATGTTAATTATGAATTTTCTAAAGATTTTAACATAGGTGCTACAATTTTAAACTTAACAGAAAAACCATTACAAACTAAAGTTGGTATAGGTTACGAACCTATTTCAAATACCATTTGGGGTTTTAATACATCATATAGAACCGATGTGCCATTTTTAACAAAAATGATTGACTTTATACCATTGATTGAAACCAAGGAAATGTCAACATTAACTTTTACTGGTGAGTTTGCTCATTTAATTCCTGGACACTCAAGAGCAATTAAAAAAGAAGGAAACGCCTATATTGATGATTTTGAAGGAACAAAAACAAGCTTAGACTTAAAATCTCAATCTGCATGGACTTTAGCAAGTACACCTGCCGATGTATCCATGTTTCCAGAAAGTGTATTAACAAATGATTTAAGATATGGATTTAATAGAGCAAAACTAAATTGGTTTACAATTGAGCCCATGTTGTTAAAACCTAACAACTCGCCTGTTTCTATTGAAGACCAATCAAGCCATTATGTTAGAGAAGTTTATGAAAAAGAATTATTCCCAAATAGAGAATCTCAATCATCTATACCTGTAAATTTATACACACTAAATTTAGCTTATTATCCACACAAAAAAGGACCTTACAACTTTGATGTTGACGGAACAAATGCTGATGGTAGCCTTAAATATCCAGATACAAGATGGGGAGGAATTATGCGACCAATTCAACAACCTGATTTTGAACGTGATAATATAGAATATATTGAATTTTGGTTAATGGATCCTTTTGTAGAAGATTCTACCAATGTTGGAGGAGATTTATTTTTTAACCTAGGAGATGTTTCTGAAGACGTGCTAAAAGACGGACGCAAATCTTTTGAACAAGGATTGCCAACTCCTTCAACAGATAATCCTGTTGACACAACAGCTTGGGGTTTAGTACCATTAATGCAAGCCTTAGTTCCCGCTTTTGACAACGATGCAGAATCACGTGTAGCTCAAGACGTTGGTTATGATGGTCTTAGCACAGAAAAGGAAAGAGAATTCTTTAAAGCATATTTAGACAGCTTAGCTGCAAAACATGGAGTTAATTCACCTGCTTATATCAAAGCTTACAATGACCCTTCAAATGACGATTACCATCACTTTAGAGGCTCAGATTACGATAGCGACAATCTAGGAATTCTTGAAAGATATAAACTTTACAACAATCCAGAAGGAAACTCACCACCAGCAGAATTTTCACAAGAAAATTATTCAACTAGTGGAAAAACCGACCCTAATGTAGAAGATATTAATAGAGACAATACATTAAACGAAGGTGAAAATTATTTCCAATACAGAGTTAGCATTCGTCCACAAGATTTTGAAGTTGGGAAAAATTATATTACCGACAAAGTAATTGTATCATCAACTTTTGTAAACGACAAACAATCTAAAGTAGCTTGGTATCAGTTTAAAATTCCAATTCACAGTTATGATAAAAGAATTGGTAACATTCAAGATTTTAAATCAATAAGATTTATGCGAATGTTTATGACAAACTTTACTGCTGACCAAACTATATTAAGATTTGCAACTTTAGATTTAGTACGTGGCGAATGGAGAAAATACAACGCTTCGTTTATGCAACCCGGCGAATATATAGTAGATGAACTTGCTGATACCCCTTTTGAAGTTAGTGCAGTAAATATTGAAGAAAACTCTAATAAAGTTCCTGTAAACTACGTATTGCCTCCAGGAATCAATCGCGAATCAGACCCAATGAATCCACAGCATAGACAACTTAACGAACAATCTATGTCGCTAAAAGTTTGTGGACTACAAGATGGAGATGCAAGAGCAGTTTATAAAAATGTAAATCTTGACGTTAGAAGATATTTACGTTTAAAAATGTTTATTCATGCTGAATCAGTACCTGGCGAACAACCCATTCAAGACAACGACATTTCGGTATTTGTACGATTAGGAACAGATTATAAAAACAATTATTACGAATACGAAATTCCTCTAAAAGTTACTCCTAATGGCAGATATGACGGAACTTTAGACGAACAAGCTCCTGATAGATATATTGTATGGCCCGAAGAAAATGACTTGAACTTAGATTTTGATTTATTGCAACAAGTAAAACAAAGCAGAAACGACAAAATTAGAAATGGAGATCCAAACGTAAGCATAACAAGACTATATTCTATGGTTGATGGAAACAACAAGATTAGTATTATGGGTAATCCTAACCTTTCTAATGTTCAAACAATTATGATAGGTATTCGTAATCCTAAAAAAAGATCAGTTAACGACACAGACGATGGACAACCAAAATGTGCTGAAGTTTGGGTTAACGAACTTAGATTAACAAATTTTGACGAAAGAGGAGGCTGGGCAGCAAATGCTAGACTAACAGCCAAACTTGCTGATTTAGGCTCTGTTACTGTTGCAGGTAGTACAAGTAAACCAGGCTTTGGCTCAATAAATCAAAAAATTGGAGAAAGACAAAAAGAAGAAATAAATCGCTACGACATTTCATCAAATTTTGAACTAGGAAAATTCTTCCCCGAAAAATTAAATGTTAGAATTCCAATGTATATTGGATATTCGGAAAATGTTAAAAACCCAGAATTTAACCCACTAGACCCTGATATACCATTTAAAGTAGCTTTATCAGACCCAAATCTAACAAAAGAATATAAAGACAGTATTAAACATATTTCTCAAGATTATAGCATGAGAAAAAGTATTAACTTCTCAAATGTTAAAGTTAATAAAACTTCTGGCAAATCAAATATTTACGACCTTGCAAACTGGTCTTTAAGTTATGGATATAACGAGACATACCAAAGAGATGTTAATACTATTTACAACACAACTAAACTTTATCAAGGAGCTATAAACTACAACTATAATGCTACTCCAAAAATTGTTGAGCCTTTCAAAAATGTGAAATTATTTAATAAAAAGGCTTTCCAATTAATTAGAGATTTTAATTTCTATTATTTACCTTCACAACTTTCGTTTAGAACAAATATAAATAGAAGTTATGGAGAAACTCAATTAAGAAATGTTTACAATTCTTCATTAGCACTACCTGTAAATGTTAGAAAAGATTTTACTTGGATACGTCAATATGATTTTAAATTCAATATTACCAAAAATCTTAAATTAGATTTTACTGCAACCAATAATGCAAGAATAGACGAACCTCAAGGAAGAATTTATAAAGATGATCCTTTCTATGAAGAAAAAAGAGATACTATTTGGAATAATTTCAAAAATTTTGGAAGAAATACACAATATCACCACCAATGGGATTTAACATATAACCTACCTATTAATAAAATTCCATTATTAAACTGGGTTACGGCAAATACTAGATACTCAGGCTCTTACGACTGGATAACAAGTCCAATTACAGCCGATACAATAAAATTAGGAAACACACTTCAAAATGGTAACACAATGGCTGTAAACACTCAGTTTAATTTATTAGGATTATATAATAAAATCAAATATTTAGACCAAGTAAATAAAAAATATAGAGGTCGTCAAAGTTCTAGACCCAAAAAGAAAGAAGTTGAAAACGTTACATTCGAACAAACAAATGTAAATCTAAAAGCAGATAAAGCTAAAAAAATTAATCACAAACTAAAAACTGAAGATGTTAATATCAAGGTAATAGCCCCTGATGGAGTTGAAATTGTGGGTGAAATGAAAATTATTGATGCCAATAGAATTGAATTTACACCAAAAAATGACGTAAAAGATGCGACACTTACTGTAACTGGAAAACGAGAGAAAAAAGAATCTATTCCAAAAATTATTTTTGACAACACTTTAGTTGTGTTAATGAGTGTTAAGAACATTTCTATAGCTTATACAGAAACTAATGGAACTTTATTACCTGGCTATATGCCAAACACTTACATTATGGGTATGTCGAAATATATGGCTGATCCTGAAATATTTGGACCTACTCCTTCTATCTTAACACCTACAATTCCATTTATTTTTGGCTGGCAAGAAGACGGTTTTTCAGACTGGGCGTTAACCAATAATGTAATTACTAAAGACACTACTAATCTACAAGCATTTATGCTTACTAATAACAGAAATTGGAATGTAAGAGCTTCGATAGAACCTTTTAGAGATTTACGTATAGACCTTAATTTAACTCATTCATTTAGTCAAAATAGAAGTAATTTCTTTAGATACGGATACGATGCTAGCCAAAATGCTGATGCTTACATGACTTTAAATCCTTCTCAAATGGGAAGTTTCTCAATGTCAACAATTACTTGGGGTTCTGCTTTTGAACCTTTAAAGAAAGGCGGAGATTATAGTTCAAAAGTATTTTCACAATTCTCGGAAAACAGAATTATTATTGCCCACAGACTAGCCTCACAACGACCAGGCTACAATGCCGATGATATTGATACTTATGGTTTCCCATCAGGGTATGGAAAAACTTCACAAGACGTGCTAATCCCAGCCTTTTTAGCAGCATATACAAATAAAGATGCAAAAGAAGTGGGTTTAGAAACTTTCCCATCGATATTGAAAGCCTTGCCAAACTGGAGAATTACATACGACGGCTTAGGAAAAATTCCTGCTCTAAGAAAAATATTTAGAACAGTTAATATTACACATAATTATAGGTCAACATTTAATATTGGTTCATACAAAACAAGATTAGAAAATGAATACTATGAATCTGACGGTTTCAATATTATACGAGACGAAATAGCGAACTACTATTCTAAATATGAAATAAACGGAATTAGTATTTCAGAACAATTTGCTCCCCTACTATCTGTTGATGTAACAATGATTAATAGCTTTATTGTAAAACTAGAACTCAAAAAAACAAGAAATTTGAATATGAGTTTTAGCAATAACCAGCTAACAGATATGAGAAATAACGAATACATTATTGGAACAGGTTATAGATTTAAAGATGTTGAAATAAATATTAAGAGCGGTGGAAGAACAAGAAATTTCAAGAGCGACTTAAATGTAAGATTAGATTTTTCACTAAGAGACAATCTTACTGTTACTCGTAAACTTGAAGAAGGATTTAATCAACCTACTGCAGGAACTCAAACTTATACAATTAAGGCTTCGGCAGATTATGTATTAAGTAACCGTTTTAATTTACGCTTATTCTACGACCAAGTTATAAATAGACCAACTATGGGAGTGTCGTTTAAATCATCAAATATAAATTTTGGTGTTAGTTTAAGATTTACTCTTGCAACTTAAAAAGATTTTTATTTACTTTGAAAAAAATAGTATTAACAATTAAAATTTAACACAATGAATATTCCAAAAAATTTAAAGTATGCAGAATCTCACGAGTGGGTACGCGTTGAAGGTGATGTAGCAGTAGTAGGAATTACTGATTTTGCTCAAACTAGCTTGGGCGATATAGTTTTTCTTGATATCGAAGTTGAAGGCGAAACTCTTGACAAAGGAGAAGTTTACGGAAGTATAGAAGCTGTAAAAACTGTTTCTGATTCGTATATGCCTGTTAGTGGCGAAGTTATCGAAGTTAATCAAGAAGCTATTGACGATCCAAGTATTGTTAATAAAGATCCTTATGGAGAAGGCTGGTTGCTAAAAATTAAAATGAGCGACCCTAGCGAAGTTAATAGCCTATTAGATGCTGCTGGATACGAAGAAATTGCTAAAGATTAAATAATACAGGCTAACTCGAAATAATGATGGTGCCTTAGAAGTGTTCATTTTTAACACTTTATGAACTTTATAAACTTTAAGAACTTTATAAACTCATAATAGTTGAACACTTTTGAGACACCGTTTTTTTAACATAATTTTATATGGTTTATGCTATAATTTTATCTGGAGGAATAGGAACAAGATTTGGAAATCAACTGCCTAAACAATTCTTAAAGATAAATAATAAAACCATATTAGAATATAGCATAGAAACTTTTGAAACACACAACTTAATAAATAAAATTATTATAGTTAGCAATCCCAATTTTATTGAAGAAACTAAAGAAATTCTTGCTAAAAATAATTATAAAAAAGTTTGTGCTATCATTTCTGGCGGAAACACGAGAGGAGAATCTGCATATCGAGGATTAAAACAAATAAACGAAACTGAAAATGTTAAGGATAAAATCAAAGTTCTAATTCACGATTCTGTAAGACCAAACACATCTAACAAAATAATTTCTGAAATTATAAAAGGTTTTGATGAGTTTAAAGCACTTAGTCCGGCAATAAAAACTACAGATACAATTTACATAAGCAATGCTACACAAATTATAAAATCAATTCCTAATAGAGACAATATTTACAAAGCACAAACGCCTCAAGGTTTCGATTTCAACACAATTTTCAACGCATATAACAAATTAGACGACTCTCAAAAATTTGCTTTTCCTGATGATTGTTCTGTACTAAACTTTGCTTATCCTAATATAGAAATAAAAATTGTTGAAGGAGACAACAAAAATTTAAAAATTACCTTCCCCGAAGATTTAGAAGTGTTTAAGCAACTTTTAACACAATAAAAGTATAAAAAAGCTGAAAAATTTCATTTTTTTTCATTTTTCCATGCAACGAAATGATGAAAATTAATGTCTTATGTTCAGTTATTATTTGTTAAAAATTAATTATATTTGTATAATTGTAAAAAACATTGTTATGAAAAAGTCAGTATTAAAAATAGTTTATTTGCTTATAGTTCTTATAAACTCAGCCTTATATGTTAATGCACAATGCACAACTAATGCTGGTAACATGAATCAAACCGAGCCAGTTTATCTTTGCGACAATCAGTGTAGCGAAGTTGGGCATAGTGGTGCTGTTTTAGATGGAGATGATATTTTAGAGTTTGTATTATTTGATCCGAATAATTCTTCTCAAGTCTTAGCAAGGAAATCAACACCAGATTTTTGTTTTTCAGACATTCCTGATGGTCAATACGGTATTACTTATCATATTGCTGCTAGAGCAAGAAATAATCTAGGTGGCATTGTTGATCCTGACGACCCATGCATGCATCAATCAAATCCATTTGCTATTACTTGGTTTAGTACACCAACTGCTCAAATTTCACAAACTCAAACAAGCTTTTGTGGACTAACAGGTTTTTTAAATGCTACGCCACCGCAATCTGGATTAAGTGGCTATTGGAGTTCAAATGTGGAATTTGTTCCAATCAATGGTGGTAATGTTAACGATGCAAATACAGATATTATGGTAAGTCAACCAGGCACACACACTTTTACTTGGACTGTAACAAATGGAACTTGTTCTGATGTAGCATCTGTGGAAATAACATTTGTGCAAGCACCTAATCCAATAGTAACAAACGCTTACGATACAGTTTGTGGAAATTCATATAATTTAAACGTAATCACTACTCCAGATGCTGATGGGCAATGGAGTTCATATATCTGGAATGATGAAGAGAATAATTGGGTAATACCAACTACTCCACCATATATATCACTTGTTACATCTCCTAACACTACAGTAAATATTGCGAATTATCCTGGTGCGACTTGTCGTTATCGCTTTGAATGGACAGAAACTAATACTACTGGAGGTATAATTTGCCAAGGGACAGCTTCTAAAGAGGTAGTTTTTGCAAAAACACCAATGGCTAGTGTTGGACTTGTAAGTGAAGCAGAACTTTGCGGAAACTCCTTCCAATTAGATGCAGACACATCAGGTTATAGCTGGGCAACTGGAAAATGGATAAGCTCTAATATTGCAAATCCATTTGACGATCCTAACTTGCCTAATGCTACAGTAACCATCTCTAATCCTGAAAATTTTGGCGATTCTGCTTATGTTCAATTTCCTTTTGTTTGGACTATGACTAACACAATCTCATTACCACAGATACTATGTGGGTAACTTTCTATCAACGCCCTCAAGCAAATGCAGAATTAGATGATGCTGTTTGTGGATATGAATATAATTTACATGCTCAGTGGAGCCTTGCTCCAAGCCCTAACTATACTCCTAGCGGGGTTTGGCAAATGGTTCCACAACCAAGCACAGCGACAGCAGATATACAAGACATATACAATAATAACTCTCATGTAACTGTAAGTGAAACAGGAGTTTACCAGTTTGTATTTAGAGAAAACAATACTAATCTAACAAGTTGCTACACTACTGATACCGTTCAAATTGAGTTTGTTGAAAACCCAATTGCTTATGCGGGAGAAGATCAAGATGTTTGTGGTTATTGTGCTACTTTGGGAGCAATAAGCGGAGGTTTTCCTGGTGCATGGTTGCCAAATGGTACTTCTTACGAAGATCATACAGATCCAACAACTCAAGTATGCACATCTTATTATGGAACAATAGTATATACTTGGAAAGCATCTAACACAGCTATTACTAATAACTCTTTCACATGTGTTGCTACAGATGATGTAAGTATAACTTTCTGGAAAAAGCCAACTCCTAATATATTAACAGACCCAGCAGACTCAACTGCCTGTGGATTAACCTATTATAAATTAAGAGCAGAATTTCCAGGCATAGGCATTACAGGCTATTGGTATTGTAGTACAACTGGTGTTGTTTTTGAGAATTCAAACTATACTGAAACTTCTGTAACAGTTCCTCACTACGGATACTACGATTTTTACTGGATAGAAGAAACTGGACCAGAATTATCTCCAGGATTTTGCACCGACACCGCAGGACCTTATACTGTTCATTTTATGGAAGCACCTCTAGCAAATGCAGGTGGAGACACTTATTTCTGTGGTCTAACAGGACAACTTAATGCTATCCCAAGTATAGGAATAGGCACATGGTCAACAAGTAGTACTGAGTATATAAATTTTGAAGACACTAATGACCCAAACACCACAATTACATCTACAATTATAAATACTGAAAACTCAGACCAACCTTACTTTGAGGTAATTTGGACAGAAAACTACACAAATGGCTGTACAGATGCAGATACCATTAAAGTTGTATTTGCAACTGCATCAAATTCTTATTCAGAAGAACACAGCATTTGTGAAGGCGATATTTATTCTTGGAATGAACAAGATTATACTGAAACAGGAACTTATACAGCAGAATTTACTAATGTTTATGGTTGCGATAGCATTATCACATTAAACCTAACTGTTAACCCTCTTCCTGAACAAGTTGTAGTATCACAAAATCCAGAAAATGGAATTTTGCCTGAAGGCACAAGCGGTGGTATTACTATAGAAAACAGCATAGCAGGAACTTATTATTGGGTTACTATGGGTGGTGTTGCTGTTACTGATGAAATTATTGGAACAGGCTCAAATTTAAGTTTAGGCGAAAATTTCTCAAGCGGAACTTATAATATTTTAAGTCGTACTGAACATAATTGTTCTGTGGTGCAAGGTACTGTTTACTTTATAAATGAAACTATTGGTACAAATAAAATAATTGCTAATGTAACTTTTGATGAACCGGCAATTAACTTCCCTGAAAATCATATAAAAGTTAAACCATATAAAGAAACCATAGATCCTGATAATAATATAGTTGTAGTTTTCGTAACTGAACAATTTGTAAACGATAATGGACAAGCAGAATTTATAGATTTAGAAGTTGGCAATTATTATTTAGGTTCATTTATTCAATATCCTGAAAATTATAATGTGGCAGAACATGTTTATTATCAAAATGTTGTTGTTCACGAAAATGCTACAAGCATTCCAATGGCTGAAGAAACAGTATATATAGCCAACATACATCATATTGCACTAGCAGAAAGCCAAGGCTCAAATGTAATGTATGGTATTGTTGGAACTATGAATAGCAATGAAAGTTTAAATCCATTAAATGAAATGGTTGTTGTTTTAAGAAATAGTGATATTAACGAATTTATTGGTGTAAAAGTTACTGGCGACAATGGTCAATATCACTTTGGCAATATTCCTGAAAGTACTAATATACAAGCGTTTGTTACCAGCTTTATACATCCAAATTGGACTGCTTTTGAAATTGAAACTACTAACGACCAAAATTATAATGTTAACTTTATTGTTGAAGGCACAAGTGTTTATCCTGATTATATTACAATGCTTGAAGATATACTAATTCAAAATATTGAATTTACTATTTTCCCAAATCCTGCAAAAGAAGTATTATACATAAATTGCAATGTGGAAAATGCTATTGTGCAAATTTTTGACATAAACGGAAAACTTGTACAAACAGATTTAACTTTCTCAAATAGCGAAATAAATATTTCTGATTTAGTTTCAGGAACTTACCTTATTATTTTATCAACAGATAATGGTAAAACTGGAA
>ENA-UOOK01002053-UOOK01002053.1-fermentation-metagenome-genome-assembly--contig:-NODE-2053-length-25431-cov-25.196130_pt1 | contig 25431 bp, 22 predicted proteins | sample MGYA00245777_ERZ724023 | MGnify/ENA primary metagenome ERZ724023 (study PRJEB28704, sample SAMN03018312) | fermentation metagenome | biome: anthropogenic terrestrial biome; feature: soil... | reverse complement strand
TTTTACGCACAAAGATACTACTTAACTTCTTGTCCTAATTTTGGGGAGTATTATATTCACTTAACTCATATAATATATAAGTTTTTTGAGAGCCTATTGAGATAGAATATTGTCTTTATTATGTTTTAATCTATTTGCATAGTACAAAGTTAAGAGACCTCTTATTCCCCAAACTACCGTAACTGTTATTGCAACGCCGATATAACTAAGATGGGAAATAGCTATCCAAGCTAAAATAAAACCTCCAATTGAACAAAAGACGATTATGTTTCTTAATATATTTTCTTTCCCTTTTAAAACTAAATAGTTTGGTCCATATGTATTCATTAGAAACAGGAAGAAGGGAGCTATTGACATAATTCGGAGAATAATTGCAGCATCTTTAAATTCTGATGTATAAAAGACTTTAATTAATAAATCTGCTCCTAAAAACAATAAAATTCCCATAATTATACTTAAAGAGCCACTAATTTTTACATATAAATTATGTTTATCAATTCTCCGGGCTAAAAAAGGGAAAAAAGTCCTTGATAAAACACCCGTAATTTGATCACATAAATCAACAAATCTTTTTCCGCTTGAATAAATACCTGTTGCAACTGAACCTTCATATATACCTAATAAGGTAACCGAGAAATTAGTGTATAAATTAGGGAGAAAAAGGCTGATAAACATATTGAAGCTTCCTATAATTGTATCCCATACATCTCTAAAATAAGGCACAATAAATTTGATACCCAATTTATTATACACAAAAAGTAGTGAGATAACACCACTCATAAAGAAGCCAAATGCAGTTAATACTGGTTGATATATATAATCTGACTTTTCACGTATAATTACGAAGACCAATAAAGTGAACACTAATTTTGACAGGACATTCATTATGGTAATATATTTCATTTTTTCTAATGCCTGAAATAACCAATCAGGGAACAAAATATGTCCCGGTATGTACAAAAAAGTCAACCAAAGAATTATTTTTTTTTCATATAAGAATGGTATGGTATATACACAAATACTGAAGATGATTGATGAAATAACCATTAATACAACTTTGGCAAACATCACATTTGAAAAGATTCTGGACACCTCGTTAATATCATCTCTGTTTTTTGCAATATCTCTAACCGCAGTATAATTAAATCCAAAAGTCGTAAAGGTTTCGAAATATACAACTATAGAATGAGCAAATGCTATTTCTCCGAAACTATCGATCCCAATTACTCTTGCGAGATAAGGAAGGGTAATAAGAGGAAAAACATAACCTATAACCTGTAGTAAAGATAAGTAAGCAAAGTTAGAGATTAACGTCTTTCCGTCTTTACTTCTCCTAACTTTGTTGATATTCCTTTTTATATCTATCATTCTATCAAATACCTGCCAAATCTTGTTTTTAAAGTTAATTGAGAGAGAATTATAGATAGTATTAAAGCCAATAAAAATCCGACTATTGGTAACCAATAGCCCCCAACTAACTCAGATAAGGGTGTTTTATAATACAGAAAAACCAAAATAAACTGATGATATATGTATATGCCGAAACTTAATCTGGTCAAAGGGGAAATAAAGTGGAGACTTTTATTTCTCAAGCGATAGGCAAGAGAAAATAGAACGATTACACCGGCAATTCCGTATATCGCTCGTAGTACGTGAAATCCCCTGTTCATCAAGAGTGTTTCCATTTCATTTAATGACGGGTCACTAAATCTTTTTAATAATAATCCAACAATCCAGAGAATTATAAAAAGGCATCCAACAAGTATCTGTTTTCTCGATGTCATTTTAACAACAACTTTGTGTGAATAGAAAATTCCTCCCACGACAAAGTATATCAGATAGTAGAACATTCTACTGATACAGAAAGGCAGGTATCCTCCACCTATAAATAAAAATAGAAATGCTATCAGTAAACTATACTTATCCGGTAATCGGAACAGAAAAAATGACACGACAAAACACCAAAACAACATAGGTAAGAACCATAAATGTGCTACTCCGTTCAAAACTTCCAGAATATCTGAAAATTTATATGTTTTGTTATACAACAATAGATAAAGCGTACCAAATATTATAGCAGGAAGTAATAACCGCTTTGCTTTTTTAGTTATGAACTCTATGAATGTCCACTTTTTTTGTTCTATTTGATATTTGAACAAAAAGCCACTTATAAATACAAATGACGGAACGGCGACACTACTAAATAATAAACCGATCCATTTATATATTTCTATTGCTTGAAATTTTACAGGCGGCTCCCATGCTCCAGTATATATCGCAAAACTATGCAATAAGACAATTAATATAACAGAAGCAATTCTAGTGATGTCTATTTCTTTGAATTTAACCATTTCTGTTTACTATCTTATCATAACCTTTTTGTGTGTAATATGATTATACCCACAATCCTTTCCGCTGTTTTACCGTCCCAACGTTCGGGGATTCCGCCTTTTTTCCATTCACCTGCAAAAAGTTTGTCCAAAGCAGGTTTTATAGCATTCGGATTGGTCCCGATCAGTTCGTTGGTCCCGATGGTGCAGGTTTCCGGGCGTTCGGTATTATCCCTTAACGTGATGCAGGGAATATCCATCACAGTGGTTTCTTCCGTGATGCCACCGGAATCGGTAATAACGGCTTTCGCATGCTTTACCATATAGTTAAACTCTAAATAACCCATGGGATCAACTATATGAAGATTATCGGCTGCAATTCCCAACTCAAAGAATATCTTCGACGTCCGCGGGTGGATAGGAAAAATAACCGGTAAACCGTGTACATGGGCAACAATTTCATTCATTAAAGCCTTTAATTTATCCGCCTCATCCACATTGGCAGGACGATGAAGGGTAAGCATAATATATTCTTTTTCTTTCAAAGAAAGTGAATTATATATATCAGGTTTCACTAATCTATTTATATTGGCAAGCAGGGTATCGATCATTACGTTACCCACAAAGAATATCTGTTCGTCCTTTGCCCCTGCGTTTCTAAGATTTTGCCCGGCAAGCTCTGTCGTAGTGAAATAGTAATCAGCTAAGCAATCGGTTACCATACGGTTGATTTCTTCCGGCATGGTTAAATCCCAAGAACGAATACCCGCTTCAATGTGGGCAACTTTCGCATGTAATTTTTTAGCTACAATGGAACAAGCCATCGTGGAAGTTACATCGCCTACCACTATGACCAAATCGGCAGGATGAGCCATCAGTTCCTTTTCAAACCCAATCATAATGCCGGCAGTCTGTTCTGCCTGGGTTCCTCCTCCAACGCCAAGATTTACGTCAGGTTCGGGAATATTCAACTCCTCAAAGAACATATCGCTCATATTTCTATCATAATGCTGCCCGGTATGGACCAGTCGATATTCCATCTGTTTTCTTTTTGCATTAAATTTTTCAATGGCATGAATAACCGGAGCGATCTTCATAAAATTAGGTCTGGCCCCGGCTATAATAGTGAGCTTAATACATTTCAGTCCTTTAGAAATTTGCATCATAACCTGCCGTTTACAGTTTCTTTCAATACTCCTTTCACATCATACACGACTCCATCAGTCTTCAGGAATTGCGTCCAGTCTATATCTAAAAATTCTTTATGAGCTACGGTAAGGACAATCGCATCATAGCGGTTATTCGATATGGCTTTCAATTCTCTCAACGATTCAATAGCATACTCATGCGCTACTTCCACGGAATTTGCCCAAGGATCATAAACAATAACAGCCGTGCCATATTCCTCCAAACTACGAACCACATCCACGACTTTGGAATTGCGTATATCCGGACAATTCTCCTTAAATGTAATACCCAATACCAAAACAGTAGAGCTTTTAATGCAAATGCCTTTTTTAATCATACATTTCACTACTTGCGAAGCTATATATTCTCCCATGGCGTCATTCATTCGTCGCCCGGCCAGAATGATCTCGGGATGATAGCCGTACTCTTGAGCCTTTTGCGCCAGATAATAGGGATCCACTCCGATGCAATGACCGCCAACTAATCCCGGCTCGAAATGCAAGAAATTCCATTTTGTACCGGCTGCATCCAATACGTCGTGCGTGTCGATGCCCATCCGGTTGAAGATCTTTGCCAATTCGTTTACGAAAGCAATATTAATATCGCGTTGAGAATTTTCAATTACTTTCGCCGCTTCCGCTACTTTAATGGTGGGCGCAAGATGGGTGCCGGCAGTAATTACAGACGCGTATAGATCGTTTACAAACATCCCTGCTTCCGGCGTAGATCCGGAAGTAATCTTTTTAATCTTTTCCACCGTATGCTCCTTATCGCCGGGATTAATGCGTTCCGGCGAATAGCCGGCAAAGAAATCCTTATTAAATGTCAACCCCGAAAACTTTTCCACCACCGGGATGCAATCTTCTTCGGTAGCGCCGGGATAGACGGTGGATTCATAAACAACAATATCCCCTTTACTAATGACTTTTGCTACCGTTTCACTCGCTTTAATCAAAGGGGTAAGGTCGGGACGGTTGTTTTTATCTACGGGAGTGGGAACCGTTACGATATAGATATTCGCCTTTGTAATATCATGAAGGTTTGAAGTGCAATAAAGGCCTTTAGTAAGGCTTCCATAAGGATTCTCTCCGACTAAAGCCGATTGAAGGATGTCGTCTTCAACCTCCAACGTGTGATCACGGCCTTGTTTTAATTCTTCTATCCTTTTTTGATTGATATCGAAACCGACCACGGGATACTTTGTGGAGAATAGCCGCGCCAAAGGCAACCCTACGTAACCGAGCCCGATTACGGCAATCTTTGTTTGTTTGTTCATATTAAAGTGTGCTTTTATAAATGCTTCCAATACCATTTTACCGCTTCCTTCAGTCCGGCACGTATATTGTATTGGGGATGATAACCGAGTAACGTCTTTGCTTTGTCAATATTCGCAAGGGAATGGGGAATATCACCTTGGCGATAGGGGCCGTGTATGACTTCCACATTTCGGATTTCGGCATCAAAGATTGCCAGATATTCTTTCAGATAACCGACAAGTTGATTGAGAGTGGTTCGCTCGCCAAAAGCGGTATTATACACATGATTGACGGCTTCCGGGTTTTCCGTTTGTATCGCCAGCAGGTTCATTTGAATCACATTATCAATATAGGTGAAGTCACGACTATACTCGCCATCACCATTAATAACAGGCGACTCATGCGCGATCAGTTTCTTAACAAATAACGGGATGACGGCTGCATATGCTCCATTCGGATCCTGACGGCGTCCGAAAACATTGAAATAACGCAATCCGATGCATTCCATGCCATACGTGCGGGCAAATACATCGGCATACAGTTCATTCACATACTTAGTAACAGCATAGGGCGATAACGGCCGCCCGATAACGTCTTCCACTTTAGGAAGATGTTTACTGTCGCCATAGGTCGAAGAACTGGCGGCATACACAAAACGCTTTACGCCTTTGTCATGCGCAGCAACCAGCATATTCAGAAATCCGGAAATATTGACTTCATTCGTCGTTACCGGGTCTTTAATGGATCGGGGCACGGAGCCCAAGGCCGCTTCATGTAATACATATTCGACCCCATCTACCGCTTTCCGGCAATCCTCTATATTCCGGATATCGCCTTCGATTAACCTGAAACGAGAGTCGGTGAGAAACGGTTGGACATTCTCCCGTTTCCCTGTAGAGAAGTTATCAAGACATATAACCCTGTTTCCGGCCCCTAAAAGAGTTTCAACCAGATTGGAACCGATAAAGCCGGCCCCTCCGGTTACTAAAATCGTTTTATCGCTTATCATGTTTGCTTTTTATATTGTATACAAAGCGTAGTAATACGTAGAATTGCGGCCTTTGTTATTGACCATTTGTTTTAAAGACAGAAAGCTTCTTTAACGTCCGGCTTGACAAAGACAGTTCTTTCACTTGTTTACAAGCCTCCCATGTGTGCACATCGGTTCCGATTAAATCGTACATACCGTTATCCAACAACCACCGGGCTTTATTACGTACGGTTTTGCCATACATTCCGTCCAACGAAAGCAAATTCAGTTGGAATTTTACTCCCATCTCTTTTAATGTCTTGTAGCCCCGCTCTCCCATATAGTTATATCGTTCGGGATGCGCCAGCACGGGATAATATCCTTTTTCCTTTATCCTTCTCAACGTATCATAGAACTTCATCGCCGGATAGAGATAAGAAGTCTCGACTAACAAACGGTTGCCTCTTTCGCCCAATGGAAGCAAGTCATGTCTCTTAAAACGTTCTTGGAAAAGATTGTCGAGCATGTATTCCGCCGCCAGATGAAGGGTGATCTTTCCCCGATAAGCAGATTGCAAACAGGCGAAGCGCTCTTGCAAATGTGTCGTCGTATTCGGGATATCCTCCATGATATGCGGGGTTAGCCAGACAATCCGGATACCGAGTTGTTCGTAGCAATCCAGTATTTCCAACGACTGCTCCAGAGTCTGTACGCCGTCATCCACTCCCGGAAGGATATGGGAATGATAATCGGTGAACCCCTCAAAGAAAGCCTCTTTATTAAGCGAATACAATCGCCCGATCAACCTCATTCGTAATTCGTAATTTGTAATTTGTAATTTGTAATTAGTAATTAGTAATTAGTAATTTACAATTTGTAGTTCGTAGTTTAGCCTTTGTTTCCCCACCAAGTCTTTTTCTTTTCGGAGCCGTAATGGTAGCCGTACTTGTACCCGTAACGGTATCCATATCCGTAACGTCCGCCGTTACCGGTCGTACCGTTCAGGATAACGCACATGTTTTTGTATTTTTGTTCGTTGTAAATTTTCTCCAGTTCGACCAGCATACTGCGCTCCAACAATCCCGCTCTGACCACAAAGATGGTTCTATCGGCCAGTTTTTCGATAATCGCCGTGTCGGCAACCACATCGATGGGAGGACAGTCGATAAGAATATAATCGTACCGGCTGCGCATCCGGTTAATTAGTTCTTTGAGGCGTTCCTCCACCAGCAACTCAGTAGGATTCGGAGGAATGGTTCCCACGGGTAAAATATGCAGGGTAAGATGTTTTTTATCGACGACAATTATTTCTTCGGGAGTATCGATCCGTTTTCCCAAATAGTCACTTAGCCCGATTTTAGGCGTGTCCACATAATCGGAGATGGAGCCACGACGCAAGTCACCGTCGATAACGAGCACACTCTTCCCCTTAATGGCAAGACTGATGGCCATATTCATGGTCAGGAAGGTCTTTCCGCTACCAGGATTGAACGAAGTCAACATCAGCACATTCGAGTCCGGCTCTCCGCTACCGTCCATAAACTCCAGATTGGTACGCACTACACGGAAAGCTTCGTTAATGACATCGCGACTGCCTTCCTCCACCACGATGGCCTCTATTTCGGGTTGTTTTTTCCAGAACCGCCGGTTACGCTTTTGCGGTTGATAAAGCGGAATTTCTCCGAGGAAAGGAAGAGTACTGTTTTCCAGATCTTTTCGTCCCCGAACGGTGGTGTCCATTCGTTCTTTTGTAATAACGGCAATGAAAGGAATCAATAATCCCGTAATCAAAGCGATCAATAAGATGAAGCTCTTCCGAGGCTCTGTGGGTCCTAATGATCCGTAAGGCGGGGTAATAATACGGGTATTGTAGGCTGTAAAAGCCTGCGAGAGCTCGTTTTCTTCCCTTTTCTGAAGCAAAAACAAATACAAAGCCTCTTTCACTTTCTGCTCCCGCCCTATCGAGAGCAAATATTTGGCTTGGTCAGGATTGGCGGCAATCTGAGCCGTCGTCTGTTGCTCGCTCTTTTGCAAATTCGCCGTCTGTGTGTTTAACGTGACCACTAAATTATCGATGGAAGAGACAATCGCCTTACGCATCGACTCAAGCGACTGGTCAAGGTCTTTTATCAACGGGTTTTGCTCACTGCTATTCGCCAACAGGTTATTCCGTTGTAACTGTAGCGTGTTGTATTCTGAAATCTGACTCTCAATACCCGAATTTTCAATACCCGAATTCGCCGGAAGTAACTGATTGGTATAGGCGGGCCCGGTCAGGTAATTGCGTATATAGTTTGCCATGGATAATTGAGACTTTAACGATAAGAGCAGATTACTCGTTTCGCGCGACTGCTCCATATACATGCCCGATGCCGCTTCCACGTCCGGCAGTAGGTTCTTACTCTTGAATGAAGAGATATCCTCATCCACATCGCCGAGTTCGGTTGCGATAACCTTCAAACGGTCGTTGATAAACATGGACGTACTGACGGTAATCTGATTTTTATCCTTTATCCAGTTCTCTTTATATACGGCGATCAACGTATTAATGACATCTTCGGCGCGTTGTGTGGAAACATCGTTATACGATAAGTCGATTACCGTTACTTTTTCATCGCTCAACGATATTGTTAAAGCTTCCTTGCAGGCATTGGTCGCACTATACAGATTGGTACGGGAAACGTAAATAAGAGGGGATGTTTCGTTTGTATAATGCGATGTGGGCATTACCGACAACTTTCCCAACGGAGTATCCACGATAGTTCCTAAACGGGTGTCGATGGCCTTGCTGCTCTTGCTGCCGTCACCCCATACAAAATCGGAAAGAACCACCGTGCTGTCTTCCGATACCCGAAGGGTCAGTTTCGCATTTTCCTTATCCGTCAAATCGGCAAACACAACTCTCACCGGGAGTTCTGAGCCATATAACGTTTTCCGGTGGAAAGGGCCGTTGATTTGATAATCGACATCGATATGCAATCGTTTTATGGTTTCCAAAATGACGGCAGGCGATTGGATGGCGATAAGTTCATTATTGACATTGACGTTAGCCTGCGATAATCCCAAATCGGAAAACAATGAAGACACATCGCCGGCCATCGATTTTCCTTTACTATCTTCTTTAATTAACAAAGAGGCCGAACGGGTGTACACCGCAGGGGTGGTAAGCAGGTATAACACGGCAATGCCGAGTGTGACGAAAAGAGACAACACAAACCAGCGCCATTTGGCAAGACAGAGATAAAAAAGATCCTGTATCCGAATGAAATCTTCGGGTTGTTTTTGCTTCACATTATTATTTTGAGAAAGAGCCATAGTTTTTTACCGATTATTTAACAAAAAGGACCGTGATGGTTGCGAGCAACGAAGCGATCGATAACCAGAAAGACGTGGAAACGACATTATTGCCGTTGACGGTCGATTGTCGCGCCCGCGTAAGGTTCGGTTCCACATATACCACATCGTTTTGTTGCAGATAATACACCGGCGACGAAAATAATTGTTCCGCCGAGCGGATATCCACCCTGAAAGCCTTTTTCACTCCGTTTTCTTCCCGTAAGACCAATACGTTCTCCCGTTTTCCGTAAATGGTCAGGTCGCCCGCCATACTCAACGCATCCAGTAACGTAATCTTGTCCCGGTCGATCGAATACCGTCCGGGCTCGGCTACTTCTCCCAACACCGACAACGTCAGGTTCAGGAACTCTACGGTAACCACCGGATCTTTCACCAGATTCTTTTCTATCAACTCATTCTTTATATATGCGCTGATTTCCTGTTTATCCATTCCTTCCACACGGATTTTTCCCAATACGGGGAAATCGATAGTCCCCTCCGCGTCTACCGTATAGCCGGAAATCCCATAATTACTACCGGAAGAAGATGTCAGGGAAGAAAGCCCTATCTGCCGGGATAATATAGGCAGATTAAATAAATCGGCCAATAACGGATCCTTACTATTCACGATGATGGATATCTTGTCTTTCGGGCGGATTTTAATCTCGCTTGGAATCATCATTTGCCGTTCACTTTCGCCCGAAGGCAAATCCTGAAAGTAGGAAATGTTTTTTGAGGAGCCACACGAGTATAAAAGAAAAACAGCGAGCGGCAAGAAGAGCATGTTTCTAATTCGCATCATAAAAAATGAATATTGTTATTTACTTATTGAATTGTTTCTGAGTGACGGTGAGTTTATTATTTCGTTTTACCATGGCATGCGTTAAGCAGACAGTACCCGCAATCCATACAACGAGATCCCCTATGAGCAGGAATGTTGCATTTACATAGCGCGACAAAACGATATTCCCCACTAGATAGACAATAGCTACCGACACGAGGATTATCCTCGCTGACCGTTGGGACAGGCCAATCGCAAGCAGTTTATGGTGGATATGATTCTTATCGGGCTTGAAAGGATGCCTCCCGTTACAGATGCGATGAAAGAAGACCCTTGCCGCATCGAAGCACGGGACGATTAGCGGCGAGAAAGCCACCATCAACGGATTAAACAAAGCCGTGCCATCGGCGGGAATGGATTGAGCCAGTTTGATACTGAGCAAACTCAGAATAAGGCCGATGGTCAAGCTTCCCGTATCGCCCATAAATATCTTTTTCCCTTCTTCCGCTTTACCGAAAACATTGTAATAGAAAAAAGGAATTAGTACGCCCAATGTCCCAAATGCCAGCATCGCGAAAAGATAGTGTTGCAAGTGGAAAAAAATAAAGCCGTAGAAGAGGCATGCCACCACGCTCAATCCGGAAGCAAGTCCGTCGATGCCGTCAATCAAGTTAAGAGCATTGATGATGAAGACGATAAGCACAACCGTGAACGGATAGGCAATCCATTGCGGCAACAGGCCTACTCCAAACACTCCATAAAAATTGTCGATGAGGATGCCTCCCATAGCCAGGAGAACACCGCAAAGAATTTGCATGACAAATTTGGAACGGAAACGAACGCCGACTAAATCATCGGCAATTCCCATCACATACAGAATGAGGAGACTACAGAAGGACAAAGACAAGACGGATGCCTCGCTCTGTGCAGCCATGACAATATCAGGTCTTCCGAAAACAAAACTGAGTCCCGTCAATAGAGCAAAAACGAAAAAAATCACCGGGGCAAAGGCGAATCCGCCGAGACGGGAAATATTCTCTTGATGAATCTTACGCCCATCCGGAACGTCGAACAGTTTTTTCACGGAGCAAATGGCGGCGATTTGGGGAATAAGCATTCCGGACAGACAAGCGCAAATTGCGATTGATAGACAAATAATAATAATCCAATACATTGTTGCTAGAAGAATTAAAGACAGAAGACTAAAGACACCGAAGCTATTGCGCGGATAGAACTTCGATCAGATCGGATTGGATTTCTGCGGTAACGACCGCTGTAACCCCCTTTATAAGGACGACTACCCGACGGCTTCGAATTCCTTTGACTTTTACAAAGATGCCTTCTACGCCGTCGAAAGCGCCGCCGTGAATGCGGACAGGAGTTCCCCGTTTCAAGTTGATCTCTTCGGGTTTCAGATAAATCAACTGTTCATTATTGGTTCCGGATACGGCTATAAACTGTTGCATTTGCCTCTCCGGAACAATAATCGGGATATTTTTTCCTCTTTCCGCCTGCGTAAGATATTGCAGAAATAAAATCTCCCTTTTCGTCTCCTGTATAATCGAGCGGGTTGTTCTAACGAACAAGAGATTATGAATCGCCGGCACTAATTCACGGCTTTTCTTTCCGCCTTTCTTTGCAACGACATCATAGCGCATGGGAATAAAACTTTCTATGCAACGCTTATCCAGTAATTGTTGCGCTTTCAACTCCCGGCAAAAGGGAGCGCTCATGGCAAACCAAACAGGAATTTCAAGATTGTTGTTATCCATACGATGATGATGATATGATTGCTGCTTTACAATTTGTTGTTGTTTTTCTCTATCAGGACACACTTACGGCTCCTCGGATATCATTCAATACCGTGTATATCAAACTATTAAATAGAGTGTTTATTTAATAGAAACTCATTTATCACATTTCTAAATAAGAGACGACATATTTACGGAAAAAATTAAAAATCAGTTATATGCAATCAATATATAACTGATTTTTTCTATTTTTATAAGTCTTTTGATCGGGCAAACATAAAAGAAAAAGTGTTTTTTTTTAAGCCCACATCTCTAAGGGTATTGATTCATTATTTATATTTCTTTCCCACTTATAGGTGCAATGACGTTATTATCAACATTCCGAAAAAGAAAAGATGAAATTATTCATTAATTATTTTTTAGAAGATTTGTTTACGAACTTTATTTTTTATAGCTTTGCAAACGTGTTTAAGGTCTCTTATTTAGAAATGTTCGCATTCAATTTTGCGAGAATTTCCTTATTTGCCCGGTCTATTACCGAATTTTCCAGTGACGCTAAATATATTTGTGTTGTCTTTTCGGAAGTATGTCCCATACCGGCGCTGATGACCGATATCGGTACATTGTAATTACGAGCCATCGTTGCCCAGGTATGACGTGAAGTATAAGAAGACAGCGGCATTTCCGAACCGACCAATTCTCCTAATCGTTTTAATTTCCGATTATAATATCCCAACGCGGTCTGATATTGCTTGAAGGCTTCTTCAGGATTTTCGGAATACAGAATAGGAAAGACATACACACAATCACGGTTTTTTTTCTCGTACTTTTTTATTATGGATTTTATGCACGGTTCTATACGGATAGTCAGCCGTTGCCCGGTTTTATGACGGATATAAGAAATCATACCATTTATAATATTCTGCTTACGCAGATAGGCCATATCCACAAAGGCCATCCCTCGGGTACAATAACTGAAAACAAATAAATCGCGTGTCAAGGATAGGGATGGCGAAAAGAGTAAATCCAGCTTCTGCAACCGAATGATAATATCCTCTCCAACGGCACGTTTACACGTACGATCGACTCCTGTATACACATTCCGGAAAGGAAAAGATTGTTCAATGATTTGTTCCCGTACCGCTTTATTATACACCGACCTTAGATTTCTCATATAAAAAGAGATGGTATTGCGAACGACCTTCCTCTCCTTAAGATAATCGCTGTACTCCAAAATGAGCCCTTCATTAAACAAGGCAAAAGAAAGATCCCGTCCCCCGAGGAACAAAGAAAAACTATTGAAGGTACGCTTATAATTGCGTGCCGTACCCAATTTCCGGTCTGCTTGAAGGCGCGTGATTTGCCTCTCGAGATAAAATAACACGGAAATCTGCGCTCCGCGAGAACGAAACATTGCAACAATGTCGGATAATTGGTATTCTTCAGGCCGCTCATCCAATTGAAGAATGATGCGATTTAACAAAGATATATCATTTTCTATCTGATGTTGATATGTCCTAAGAGAACCCTCGTTGTCTGATAAGAATACAACTTTTCCTCTCTCCGCATCCCACTGTTCCGGAAATAAATGGATCCGGGTAGTAATCTGTAGGTTTTTGCGGTGATGGCATAACTGGTAATAAATAGTCCCAGCCTTACCCTTTACCGTCGACGGACGGAATTTCACTTTTACTGTTGCCATAATTTAATAATTATTGTTTTTATAATATCGGGAATATTTTTCTGTCATGACATTAGAGCTTTGGCGAAAAAGCGCACATTTCTTAACAAAAAGATAACCTGTAAAATTAAAGTAACAATATCTTCCTCATAAAACAAGAAAATATCGATTTAAAAGTTCCGCACCGGCTTTGGCAAGTTCAAAAAATTCGGATATATCCCGACACACCCTCCAGGAGTTAACCTTGCCCGTCACGGCTTTCTATCGTTTGACATAAGCGAAAGCCCCCATCAACAGCTAACTTTTCAGTAAAAAAACGCCTATACTAAAGTTAATTCTTTACCTTTGCATAAATTTTGGTCAGAGAACACTTCTGAATCCGTTTCACAAAGAAAGGACTACATGCAAAAAAGAACTCGTAACATACTATTTTATAGCACAATAATAGGAGGAGGCGCTTTATTCATGTATTGGATTGCGACCAAAGGCTCGCTGCTGGAAACCGACCGCAACGTAATTCTTCCACACACAGACCGGACACAATGGCAAGAATTCCTGCACACTATCGTGCTCAATTACTCGGAACCACTCGCTATCCTGTTGGCTCAAATACTCGCCATAATACTTGTTGCACGCCTTTTCGGCTGGTTAGCAAATAAAATAGGACAACCTACCGTCATCGGTGAGATTATCGCGGGAATTGTGTTGGGGCCTTCGCTCATCGGCGCCTATTTTCCCGAATTCTATACCACCCTCTTCCCCGAACATTCGTTCAACAACCTGAAAATGCTTAGTAACATGGGGCTGATTCTCTTTATGTTTGTCGTGGGAATGGAGCTCGACCTGAAAGTGCTGAAAACCAAAGTCCACGAAGCCATCGTTATCAGTCATGCCAGTATTATCTTCCCTTTTGCCCTGGGCATGGGGCTGGCGTATTTCCTTTACGAAAGCTTTGCCCCCCTTAACGTGCCTTTTCTTTCGTTCGCCCTGTTTTTGGGCATTTCGATGAGCATCACCGCTTTTCCGGTTCTGGCGCGTATCGTACAGGAAAAGGGTCTCAATAAAACCAAACTCGGTACCATTGTGCTTACCTGCGCGGCGGTGGACGACATCACGGCGTGGTGCGTGCTGGCCGTAGTCATCGCCATTGTCAAGGCCGGATCGGTGGGAAGTTCGCTTTACACCGTGCTCTTCGCGGTACTATACGTTATTGTGATGATAAAGGTCGTCAAACCTTTCCTGAACCGCATCGGCGAATTGCACAACACCAAAGAAAATCTGAATAAATCGGTCGTAGCCATTTTTTTTCTGGTGCTTGTCGCATCGGCTTTTTCCACCGAAACCATTGGCATACACGCTTTGTTCGGCGCATTCATGGCAGGCGCCATCATGCCCGATAACAAATCGTTCCGCCACGTCTTTGTCGAGAAGGTCGAAGATGTGGCGACGGTTTTATTGCTTCCTTTGTTTTTTGTATATACGGGATTAAGAACGAAAATTGGGCTTCTCAATGAGCCCGGACTCTGGATCGTGACCGGATGGATTATTTTAGTGGCGGTGATGGGAAAATTTATCGGAAGCTCGCTCGCCGCCCGTTACGTAGGGCGCCAGAGTTGGCGCGAGAGCCTAATTGTGGGGGCGCTCATGAACACCCGGGGACTCATGGAACTGGTGGTAATCAATATCGGGTACGACTTGGGCATACTCACACCCGAAGTGTTTGCCATGATGGTGATTATGGCTCTGGTGACCACCTTTATGACCTCGCCGAGCCTGGGCATTATCAACCGCCTTTTTCCCAATCGGCATCCCCACACGCATCTCACGCCGCGCCAAGTCGAAGGCACTTTCCGTACGGCCATCGCCTTGGGAAATGCCTACAATGGCAAGTTGATGCTCAATGTGGCAAAGACCGTTTTCGAAAGCATGCGCAATTTCCTGGATGTGACGGTATTCCATTTTACGGTCGGCTCGAATGTGAACCCTATGTATGAAGAGAATTTCTATGAAGAAAATTTCCGTCCGGTCCTTTCCCAAGCCGAGCACTTAAATATCCCCATCCATACCGAATACGGCGTCACCGACGATCTCGAAGCCGATGTGGTGCGGTTTGTCAACGAAAAACAATACGATTTTCTTCTTATCGGTGGCGGACTGTCATTATCCGAAGAGCCGCCTTTCAAGGAAGCATCGATCTTTAAAAATATCCGCTGGCTCAACGGGCTGGCCAACCGCTTGTTCCGAAGCCGCATCGTCTTTTATCCGAGTATGCTGATGAAAGACAAAACACGCTATTTCGTGGAACGTAGCCAATGCAGTGTGGGCATTTTCGTCAACCGCAGTTTCACCGATATTACACATACGCTCATCGTCATACGCTCCGAAGCCGATCAGTTTCTATTGCGTTATGCCCGCCGCTTGATGATCAACAACCAGCAGGTAACCATTGACATCGATGATGTGCATGAGCTCCTGTACACTTCGCCTTTATTGTCGGATATGTATAAAGACTTACAAGAGAAGTTTTCGAACCGCATCAAAATTATCGGCAACAGGAGCAATCGCGATAGCCTGTATACGCATTACAGTTTTATGCTTATCAGCTACCCTTCCTGGAACGAAATGCTTCGGATAAATGCCGATGAGTTCCGCAAGATTCCCTCCACGCTTATTATCAATAAAAAACCCAGTAGATTTACTACCGGGTATTATAAAGATCATTCGAAATTCAGTGATTAACCAAGGCCGTCGCTTCAAGCGATCCCCCCGGTAAGAAAGGCCTACTCGCCGAATCCTTCAGCACGGATGCCTTCGGTGCGGATTACCGGAAATGAAAAAGCGTAAGGCTTTTCCACCTGGTTTTCGAAAGTTTGCCGCGATAGCTCATGGCGTATTTTCGACGCCAATTCATGGCTTGCGAGCGTTATGACCATATCTTCCTCCGCATCGATTCCAATGGGGAGAAGCCCCTCGCTGTTGGGCGACAGATTGGCCAGCCGCGAATGAATAATGGTACTTCCCGACACGCCCAATTTCTTGACATTATGCAAATACTCTTCGGCGCTGCCATGCGGCACAAGGGCCACCACCATCTGTTTGATGATCGGTTCGGGTGCGGAAGGATTCATGGATAAATCATCCTTTTCGTCCTGCACAATCCCCACCAGGCGGCTGATAGGCTGCACAGCCAGCACGCCGGTGTTTTCGGTGGCCAGGTTAAAGCGTTGCGATACCAAATAAATCAAATGCTCCATCTTACTGCGGGGCACGATCATCATAGCCACTACTTTTGCCGACTCCACCTGTATTCCCATCAACGGATGGATGATAGAAGCCGCCCCCCGCGCCTTGATCATCGTCAAGCCCGAGAATCCGTGCTCTTGTACAAAGTTGCCGAAATCGTCGGCCACGTTCTCATTGAGGATAATCATCACGTTCACGTAAGGGCTTTCGGGGACATATTCCCGGTCGAATGTGCCCGGATAACTCACCGGCATCATAAAGGCGATGCCTTTATTAGGCTTGTCGAAATTGAACTCTTTCTCCAGTTTCGACAACATCTCTTGTCCTTGCTGAGACTTCACGCCCAGAAGGATTACTTCTTTGTCAACTTCATCCAGCGCCAAAAATTCGAGGATTCGGTTCGACCGGCTGCTTCTGCCTTCTCCCAACAAACAATTGGCCTTTGAGAATCCTATCCTGCGGGCAAACTGAAATATTTTTTTACCCTGGCCGCGGTTAACGATAATACCTAATATGCAGTAGGTATCATCATGAGACGATAACTCCGAATAATTAATCATAAATCACTTTCCCCTATGGTTTGTATTTGTTTGGCAGCTTTTTTATTCTGCCGTCTTATAGTTAGTTTATATATAAATCCTAATAATTCAACTGTTAATAATGGTATCAGGGCTACAATGGCAATCACGCCGAAACCGTCGGTAACCACATTCGCATTGGGCATATATTCCGCGGCTCCCTGAGCGTAAGGTAATAAAAAGGTAGCCGTCATTGTCCCGGCTGCCACCCCGCCCGAATCGTAAGCGATACCCACAAAGATATCGGAAATAAAATAAGACAAGAAGATGACCAATATCATTCCCGGTAACAAAATATGCCACAATTGCAACCCCGGAATAAGAATGCGTAACATCGAAAGCCCAACGGCAAGCCCCACACCGAGACTCAACGCCACTAATACGGTATTGCCTTTTATCGCCCCGGCAGTTTCATTCTCGATTTGGTTGGTAAGCACGTGTACCGAAGGTTCTGCGGGAATCGTTACAATACCGAATACCACTCCCATTAAGACTAATACCCACTCCATTTCCAGGGAAGCAAGTTGGAAGCCCACTTGGCGGCTGGCATCGATAAACCCGCCATTCACACCGGTAAGAAACAACACTAAGCCCACATACGTATACATCGTCCCGATTATAATCGTCCGGATCGTCTTCTTCGATTCCTTTAATCGTAAAAAATTGACAACAAAAAAGAGTACCAACACCGGCGCCAAACTTAAAAACGATTCGAATGACACCGTAACCACTTGCGACAACACACTGGCGAAGGCGTTTTCGCCGACGCTTGCGTCTAAATCGAGTGTTCCCGTCAAGCCGGTATTGCTAAAGGCGCCTTGCAACAATACGGCAATAATGGCTCCGGTGGAAGCAATACCCAACATTCCGAAACTATCGGTCTCCTCATTCCCTTTACTACGGGTAAGATTAGATGCGCCTACGGACAAAGCCAGAAGGAACGGTACGGAAATAGATCCGGTAGTGGATCCGGCCGCATCGAAAGCGATCGCTAAAAACTCCGAATCGGAAAAGAAGGCTAAAATAAAGATGATAATATAGATAATCGTCATCAATTTATTCAGCGGTATGATTTTCAATACACGTACCAATGCCACCGCCACTAACAGTCCGACGCCCATAGACACAAGCATCACCAATAAACCGGAATTGATGCCGCCGGCGGTCACCTCCGTAACCTGACGTCCCAATATATGCAAATCGGGCTCGGCTACGGTTACAAGAAACCCGATAACCAAGCCGCCCAGCAGAATCTTCCACAGCCGGCTAATGCTCAGCAGGCTGCTGCTTATTCTCTCGCCGATCGGCGTAATGCTTATATCCACACCTATCAGGAAAATAGGCATACCCAATAATATGAAAAGCGCACCTATTAAAAACTTTGCCAACACGACTTGTTCGAGTGGTGCAATAGTAAAATGCAACAACAAGACAATAGCAACAATAGGTATTACAGAAATGAATATTTCTTTAAACTTTTCTAATACGGGGTGCATAATATCCTTACATTTGAAATTTCAATACTCATTTAACGTTGCGGCAGGCAGGAAGTCATCTCAGGTGCAGGCCTGGACTACAGCAACGACTCGGGATCGAGATGTTCATGCTCGATATCCAGAAAATATTTATAAGTGCCCACTTTCAGTTCGGCGCAAGCATCATAGTCACACACAATGATACCTTTGCGATGGAGTTGCAGGGCACTGATCGTCCACATTTGGGTAATGGCTCCTTCCACAGCATGATAAAGTGCGCGGGCCTTATGATGTCCGTTGACAAGGATCAGCACTTCTTTCGAATCGAGTACCGTCCCTACCCCAACCGTCAAAGCAGTCTTGGGTACTTGATTGACATCATTGTCAAAGAAGCGTGAATTGGCGATAATCGTATCGGTCGTCAGGGTTTTCACACGGGTACGGGAAGTAAGGGACGAGCCCGGCTCATTAAAGGCGATGTGTCCGTCGGGGCCGATACCTCCTAAAAACAAATCGATTCCTCCGGCATCCTTGATAGCTTGTTCATACGCCTCGCATTCGGCCTCCAAGTCGTCAGCTCTTCCGTTGAGGATATGTACATTTTCTTTTTTTATATCGATATGATGGAAAAAGTTCTGCCACATAAAGGTGTGGTAGCTCTGCGGATGCTCATCGGGCAGCCCCACATATTCGTCCATATTAAAAGTAATGACATTCTCGAACGAAACCTTTCCGGCTTTATACAGTTGTATCAATGCCCGATAGGTACCCAGAGGCGACGAGCCGGTGGGTAATCCCAGTTTAAAAGGCTTTTCCGAAGATGGGTTCGCTTTTCTTATTTTTGCAGCAATATAATTTGCCGCCCATAATGCGAGATTTTCTGCATCAGGTTGAATGATAAGTCTCATAATAACGAATTACTAATAACAAATTACAAATTACGAATTACTGATTACAAATTACTGATTACTAATTACTAATTACTAATTGTCAATGTACACGGCTTTTTCTGATAACAATCTCTCGGCCATTAGTCGGCCTAACTCCCAAGCCTTTTCGATGGCTTCGGGATTGAGCGACTGCTTCATGTCGAAAGGCTCTCCGATCAACTCGAAATCCATTTTCTCCGAAAATGCCTTCAATTCTTTTTTAGCGCCGTTTGCCCATGCATAGACACTGAAATAACCGAATATCCGGTTTTTCATTTGACGGTTTTCCAATGCCGAAAGCAAGCTTTCCACACCGGGATACAATTTGCTGTTGTAGGTAGGAGACCCGACAATGAGGCCTTTATACTTAAATATGTCGCGCAGAATATGCGATTCTGAACTCTTCGACACATTATGCATGACGATGTCTTTCACGCCATGGCGCGCGGCCGAGTCGGCAATGATTTCGGCAAGCTGTTCGGTATTGCCGTACATGCTCCCGTAAGCGATGACCAATCCTTCATCGGCCTCATATTTGCTGAGCTTATCATATAGAGCCAACACGTTCTCGATATTTTTCCGATTGACCCAAACCGGTCCGTGAGTTGAGCAAATAGCCTCGATTTCGATTTCGGACAACTTCTCCAAAGCCTTTTGCACGGGTGATCCGTACTTTCCTACCACACTGGCATAATAACGAATCATTTCTCCGTGATATCTTTCCGGATCGATTTGCGTGTCGAGGATTCCGCCATTAAGCGCACCGAATGCGCCGAATGCATCGCCCGAGAAAATCGCATGCAACTCGGGCACATACGTAATCATCGTTTCAGGCCAGTGAACCATGGGCGTAAGATAAAAACGCAAGGTCTTTTCCCCTATCGAAAGTTCTTCCTTGTCCTTTATAACGATAACATTATCCGTAATGCCGTAAAATCCTTTCAACATATCTTCCGTTCGGGAATTTCCAACGATCTTAATATCGGGAAACTTGCTTACCAGCCATTCGATGGCTCCCGAATGATCGGGCTCCATGTGGTTTATGACCAAATAGTCGATCGGTTTATCTCCCAAAACCGATTTTATTTTGTGTAAAAACACATCGGAATAACTAATATCAACCGTATCGAAAAGAACGGTTTTTTCATCCTTTAAAATATAGGAATTGTAAGCTACGCCCTTCGGCAACAGAAAATGATTTTCGAACTGATACTTTGTGCGGTCATTTACTCCCACATAAAAAATATCCTTTTTTATTTCAAATGGTGTATACATAATTTTTATAATTACAATATTTCACTATCGATTATTTTAAATTTCTATTTGGAAGATTTACGCTTTGCCGTTTTTTTAGCAGCAACAGGTACGACATCCGGAGAGGGAGGATTCTTCAACGCCCTTACGATCATCCATACTCCCCATATAATAAACGGAATACTCAACCACTGTCCGAGAATCAACCCGGTACTCTCACGCATCGCTATTTCCGATTCTACCTGTACATTCTTTACATACTCGATAAGGAAACGGGCAATAAAGATGATGGAAATACCGACACCGGTAATCAGCCCGCGCCGGTTTCTAGCATCGGTTTTCCAATAGAGCCATACCGTAATACCGAAAACGAGGAAATAAATAAGGGCTTCATATATCTGCGTAGGATGCGAAGCAGCCGTATAAACCGGTTCCGCTCCCAGCATCCATTCATGCAAATTATCGATAAAACGAAAGCCCCAGGGCAAATCGGTGGGGCCGCCGTATATCTCGTGGTTCATCAGGTTCCCGAGGCGGATGCAGGCGGCTGTAAAGCCGGTAGGCACCATCACCCGGTCGAATGTCCACAACATGCTTTCTTTGGTTACATTGCGGGAGTAAAGCCATACGGCGATAATGATGCCGATGACGCCGCCGTGACTGGCAAGGCCGCCTTTCCATATTTTCAATATCTCCACCGGATTGGCGAGGTAATATTCCGGTTCATAAAACAAGCAGTGTCCCAATCGCGCTCCGACGATAATACCCACCATCATATAAATAAAGAGTGAGTCGAACCATTTTTCAGGCAACTTCTCGTGCTTGAAGATTTTCCCGACCATGACCACGGCAACAATAAGGCCGATGACCCACAACAATCCATACCAGCGTATCTCACGATCGATAAACGGAATCGTAAAAATGGCGGGGTCTACATTCCAAGTAACAGAAAGAAGCATATTTGTTTATATTTTTATGGGTTACAAAGATAACTTTTTTTTAAGAGCTATACTAATTTTTTGATCCATTCGTCTTTATCGCCCGGTAAAAAGTCAATTACCGGAACTTCGATAAGCGTATAGGCGCCGGGCTGCTGCTTAAAAGTGGCCCTTGCGGCACAGACAAGCATTTGGGCTGTGAGCGCCGGGTTATTAATACGCATCTCATAATGGAATAATTGGTTTTGGGTATTGCCCGAGACGCCTTTACGCTCCATCGACACCCCGTGCCCCATATCTTTCAGCGCTTCCACATCTTGCACTTGAAAGACGTGCGTCTCATCATGAGCGAAATAATCATCCGCTTTAATCGCATTCGCCACCGAATCGAAATCGGCGCCCTGTTCGAGTTCGATGTAAACCATCCGGCGGTGTATGCCCGTTCCGGCGGGAATCGTCATGGAAAGAGCTGCTTTCACGCCGCCGATAGCTTTTACGGCAACGGTATGCCCCATACTCATTCCGGGGCCGAAATTGGTATACGTAATTCCTTTGGGCGCCATCGCCTCCATCAGGGTGCGCACGATCGAATCGCTTCCCGGATCCCATCCGGCGGAAATGATAGAAACCGATTGATGTTGCTTGGCGATTTCATCCAACGAAGTCTTCAAATCCAAAATTTTCGAATGTATATCGAAACTATCCACCGTATGAATGCCTCGTTGAAGACAGTCTTTCGCATAAGTCTCTACGCTGCGGGTCGGCGTACATAAAATAGCCACATCCACTTGCCCGAGTTCCGAAACGGATGTTACGACTTTATATCTCTTCAATTCATTGGGGATATCCGACACCTTGCGACGCACCATGCCGGCCACCTCAAAATCGGAAGCGCTTTCCAGCGTATCCAATACATATTTACCTATATTTCCGTAGCCGACAACGGCTGCTCTTATTTTTCCGTTCTTCATTGTTTATTTATTGTTTTTTGAAGTACAAAAATAAACAAAAGCAGCGAAACTGTCTTTGTCATTAATATAAAATAAATATCTTTCGCAAGTTGGGTGTCAAGAATATCTATGAAGCCACCCAATATGCCTATGGTATCGGCTTGACGGATTCCATTGAATATTATATTTGGCCTTTTGGCCGGCTCGAGCGGGGCGTTGCCGGCGTCCGGTGAACTCCTTCCCAGGCCAAGTGTCGCGCTGGTTGCGTCGAACGCCTTTCTGTCCCGACCGAGTGTCGCGCTGATTGCGCCAAGCGCCCTCTTGTCCTGACAGAGTGTCCTCCTGATTGTGCCAAGTGAGCCGCTGATCTGACCAAGTGTCATGCCGGAGGCGTCTTTCGGATTTCTGTCCTGACCAAGTGTCATGCTCGCAGTGCCAAGCGAAACGCCGGTAAAGGCAAGCGTTCTGCTGATGGCGAAAAGTGGCGGATAACGGGTAACCTTTAAATCCGCAACGCTTTGCCATGTATCATATTTCTCTTATTTTTATATTGAAAACAAAAAAATAAAAACTCTTACCCGATGAAATTACAAAAAATTCCAACCCATAATACCTTTTACAGGAATTCCTTTTATCCATGAAGAATTTAAGAAATACGGATTATAGAAATGGAACTTGGAACCCCCGATATAAATAATATTTACACTCTCTTTTCTTTGAAAAAACAACTATCTTTGTCATTGATATAAAATATGAATGCACTCCGAAAATTCAGAGAACTCCGTAGCGTCTCTGTGTTTCTCCGTGTAACAGTCATTTTCGGAGAGGACTTAAATATAGAATATGAACAACAAAGTAATAGCATATATTGATATTTCAACACCGGAAGGCCGCTGCATCCTAAACGACCTAAAAGGCAAAAAAGAAGTGACATTCGAATATCCTCAAGAGGAAACTGACCGACTAAAAGAACCTTCGGAAGAATATCGTACCGAAAGCGCCCAAAACAGGGTCTCGACCAGTTTATCTATGTCTGAATCAATAGATGATAAGACCTACTCCGACGATGAGGTCTGGGAAATGGTAGAAGAGCGAATGTCGAAACATTACGGAACGAAAATCAGTATTCGCTGAAAAATGTATCGGATAAAATACTCAAAGGATGCATATATCGATATGCAACGTTTGTCCGATGTCATCATGTACACTTACAAAATGCCCAAAACGGCTGAAAGTTATGCTACACAAACGTCTTCGTTTTTTCAAGCATACGGAAATAATGTTCGCCGTCTCAATTATAAAAAGATGGCTATTATTTACACAACAAACAATCATATCGTCCATATAAATCGCATTATACCGGCGAATATGATTATTGACTTATAAAAAATTCATATATAAAAACTCGGGCAAAGTCATTGTTGAAATATATTTTTCACAGATCCTTTTATTTTCAGTTCAGTTTTTAAGAAGATGTTTTTTGACGTTTTGTCATTTTCCAAAATAGTCGAGAACAAAATTTTCACGGCAATCTTGCAGATATCCTCAATGGGTTGCGCCACACAAGTAAGAGGCGGATCAATGTAGTTTAGGTAAGGATTATCATCAAAAGTTATCAACGATATGTTTTCGGGCAAATCGACACCCTCTTCCCTTAAGGCCTTTAAACACCCCATGGCTATCGTATTGCTGAAAGCAAATATCGCGGTAGGTTTTTCTTTTTGTTGGAGGAGTAATTTTGTCTCCAAGTATCCGTTTTGTTCACTAAAATCATCCCCTGTTACAGTATAAGAGTCAATTCCGAAATCAGACATCGCCTGCTCGAATCCTTTTACACGTTGGATATTCGGCGTAGAGTACTTTATTCCCTGAATACACCCGATAGATCTATGTCCCTGCTCTATCAAGTATTTCGATGCCGCATACGCACCTTCATAGTTATTGGAAGAAACAAATGATATCGGGGAGCCTTCAAAATATCTATCGATACAAACCAAGGGCAATCCGTCTTGCTGTATTTTCACCAAATGCTCCCACTCCTTTCCGCAAGGAACGATAATCATCCCATCGATATTCTTCGATGTAAATTGAGATATCTCGGTTTTCTCAATTTCGATATCATCGTCACTATCTCCGATGAGTGTGATATAATCATACTTCCTGACCTCCGAATTAATCACGCTGGCTATTTCAGCAAAAAACGGATTTTTCAGAGAAGGAATAATCAGCGCAATCGTTTTACTTTTACCGGTTCTTAAGTTTCGAGCGAATTCATTCGGAACATAATTCAACTCATTTGCGATGAATTGAATCTTCTCTTGGGTCTTTTTACTAATTCGGTATTTATCTGCCTGGCCATTCAAAACTCTTGATACAGTTGTAATTGATAGCCCTGCTTTTTGTGCAATATCTACTATATTTATTTTGTGTTGCATAATAATCTAATAAACAAACAAATATAAATAATTAAACACAACGACAAACACCGCGGCGAAACTTTAATAATTATTAACTATAAATATTTGCGAAAACGTTTGCGCATAAAATAAATATCCTCTACATTTGCATTCGTTCATTGTCCATAATTATTATTACAGTAAAAATGGGATCAGGATAACAATTTTAGGCACAAAGAATCAACCGTAATAACATAAAAGGAATCATTTTCAAAGTAATTTTATATTTAAACCCTATGACAACGTATTCACGTAGAAACTTTTTAAAGACGGCGGCTTTAGGGGCTGCCGGTCTTACCATTGTTCCCAACACGA
>ENA-UOOK01002052-UOOK01002052.1-fermentation-metagenome-genome-assembly--contig:-NODE-2052-length-25433-cov-3.408503_pt1 | contig 25433 bp, 37 predicted proteins | sample MGYA00245777_ERZ724023 | MGnify/ENA primary metagenome ERZ724023 (study PRJEB28704, sample SAMN03018312) | fermentation metagenome | biome: anthropogenic terrestrial biome; feature: soil; material... | reverse complement strand
TTTAAATCCTTGTCGAAAATTTTTCTACCATAATCCACATAACTAGTAATTATTGATGTTTTTTCATCTATATAAGGACATGTTCTGAAAAAATTTTGAACTCGATCCAATTTTTCTTTACTGTAAGGTGGAGTTATTACAGTACTAAATAAAATATGGTCTTCTTTTCCTTCCTTCTTCAATTCATTATATAAACACTCTAGTCCTCTGATAGTCCTATCATAGCTTCCGTTTCCCGATATATCTTTTCGATACTCATCATGTGTTAATTTATCTCCATCTATACTACATACTACAGAAAAATTATCTACAGAAGATATGAACTTAGCTATTTCCTTTGTCATTAATGTTAAATTTGTAGTTATTGAGAAATGTAATTTTGTGTCTAAATCTAACGATAATACATACTCTACAACACTTTTTATAAGCGTATAGTTTATTAATGGTTCTCCTCCATAAAAAGTTACATAAAACTCATCACCAACTCTGTGAATTACATCATTTATGCTTTTTAACGCGGTCTCTAATGACATATCATCCATGGAAGAAAAATCTCTAAATTTTTCATTATTATCTCCATATATACAATATTTGCAACGTAAATTGCACTTTTCTGTTACATCTAAGATAATTTGCTTTAATTCACGATTAATTTACTGGCCGCACGCGCGGCTTTTTTTGTGTACAGGTTTAATTACCTATAGAAAAGCCTTTAAACGACGCTAAAACAGCCGTAAAACGGTGCGAATGACTTCATGACAAAGATAGGAAATAATAACTAACCTAAGTGGAAAACCGATTTATTTTTGTGGCAGAATCCGAACATACTTTTGTCTAAAAACACGTACATTTTGAAATGGGGGGTAGATTGGGGGGTAAAATGGGGGGTAAAAAATCAGATAAAAAACACGTTTAAATTGCCTTATATACACGTAAAAAAGTAATAAATGAACTAAGAATACCATTTAATCACACCCATAAGTACATAAATTAAACGTAAATAATAAATATAAAAGGCTCACATTCAAAGATGTAAGCCTTTTATTGTATAGAAAGTGCCAAATTTACCGCTATTTTTCTAACTTTTTAAACCTAAAATCCATTTCATCGAAACGGTCCTCAAGTAATTTTAACCGATCAAAATAAGTGGCATTTATGTTTGGAAAATGAGCTGATATCTTCAGCTCAGCATAAAAAAAGTAGTGTAGTTCGCTCTCCTCAAGTGTAAAGTTTGGATAATTTATCTTATCTAGGTTGTCCGATGTTAAAACGATAAAACCCCGAGAAAGTCGATCTTTTATTCGCTTGACATACGCTTTTCCATTTCGATCTACAATTACATAAACATACTCGTCGCGCAACTCGCCCCATTCGCCGCGATGAAGTTGGCGAATGATCAAAATATCCTTGTCATATATAGTGGGAAACATACTATCGCCACGACTTCGGATGGCGTAATAGGTGGCTGTTCTACTATGAAGAGAATTTATGGGAACAGCTATAAAGTCCAATGGTTCGATATAATCTCCGTTTAACTGTCCACTTCCGGCGGCGGCCTCTATATCGATAATTGGTATCTTACGAGTATTTTCATTAGTCAGGTTGCCATATACAGTATGTGGATTATTTAGAACTAGTGGGCTATCCTCTTTTTTTCTGAACATCATCCCTCTTCCAGTTAATAACCACTCGGGGTTCACATCTTCAAACTTATTTGAAATGTCGTTAAGAATTTCATATGAAGGATATGTATTTTCTTTCTTTAGTCGGTTAATTTTCTCTGAAGATGCGTAACCAAGGTAATCACAGGCAAAAGAATTTACGGAATTAATTCCATAAAAATCAATTATTTTCGATATTCTTTCAAAAAAGTTTGAAACTTTTGCCTTTTTTTCTTGCATATTTCAAAGATGTTTGATTACTTTGCAACACTTTCAAATGTGAAAGTGCGACAAAAATAGAGAAAATATTCTACATGGAAGCAAAAAAAGAAAAAATTTCAAATAAAATTTTAGTTCCATATGGGGCTACCACCCAAATAATGAATGTGTTTGGTATATCAGCGCCAACTGTTAGAGAGGCTTTAAGAGGAAATAGCAACAGCGATTTAGCAAAAAAAATACGGCATACCGCCCTGGAGAGGTTCGGTGGTGTAGAATTGGATACAAAAATTATAAAAATTAAAAAGTTGGTGTAGTATGAAAGCTTATTTTATTCTTATTAACTGGATGCTCAGTTTTATGGCATTGAGCACCGACACGGAGAACAGTAGTTTTGTCGCTGTGATGGTTGTTTTCGCATGGTTTGCGATATCATCAATTATCCTCATACGCGCACAACGGCGCGGTACCTTACGAAATATTGAAAAACGATTTAAGATTGATGAGTTATGATGAAAAAATGGCTAAAAAAACTTCTCGCACCGATAATACGAGAAGTTATTAAAGAATGGGAAACAAAAGTTACCGAAACCACTCTTCGAGTTTTGAGGGATTCAAATCGTACTTCTCCTTAAATTCCTGAATTTTTCGTTCGATGATACGGTCATACTTTTCCCGCTCAAATTGTGGTAAACATTCTTTCAAAGCGTCTAATCGAACAAAAATAGCGCTCATCTGTAGGTTTACACCTTCTAATCGTTCTTTTTCACTCATATAATTACTATTTAACAAGTTATACAAAACAAAGGTAGTAATTTTTCCCGGATGGCATACACACAAGGTTCGAGTCCTTGGCGGTAGCTAAACGAAACAAATGGAATACTATAATAACATACTTTGCGCAGAGGCGAGATGGCTAACTGAAAACGACATCATGGATGCTGATCAGTATAAATATCTTGCTAAAACAAAGCAAATATACGTTGCACGACGCGGATGTCGTGGTACCCCTGCGCTTGTTGCGTACGATAGTATTCCCGACCGGTTCAAGCCTGAAATAAAAAAGGCACTGGGTTGTGATCCGTATGCGGCGGCAAAGGTTTCACAGGTTGAGATCAGGATCGAGCATAATGCTGAAATAAGTAAATTTTTTGAGGAGGACTTCGTGTTGGCCGACGGTCGAAGCCTGCCGAAAGAAACCAGGGCCGAATATTATGCTAACGCAATAGTTCTCGAGGCAATAGGAAAACTTTTGTCGGACAAAAAGCAAACACGCAGATCGAGAGGCGGCCGTGTTTCGCATAGGTGGAAAGATATCGCCGAGGGTGTTCAGGAACTGGACAGAACAAAATACCCGCACACACTCCCGGCAAATGAACGTCGTTTGGAGAACAGGTTTAAGCGGTACAAAAAAGAGGGACTGGAAAGCCTGATACATAAAAACTTCATGAACAAACATGCAGCAAGCATTGACGACGAAATAAAAGAAAGTTACATGACTGAACTACTTGCAAGCCCTAAAAACTTCGATAACGCTCAGGTTTCGCGATTATACAACATGATCGCTGGTCAAATGGGATGGAGGCAAATAACACCCGCAACCGTTGCCGTTTGGCGCGATAAGCTGGATACAACAATTTTTGCAGGCGCCCGTGGTTCTGTTGCGTTCTCTAACAAAAAAACAATGCAAGTCAAGCGTTCAGCACCCACGGCGCCGCTTCTATACTGGACGTTGGACGGTTGGGATGTTGAGCTGCTATATCAGAAATTTGAAAACGGTAAAACAACCTATCACCACAGGCCCACGGTTGTAATCGTGTTGGACGCCTGCCTGAAATACCCGGTCGGTTATGCCATCGGCACACACGAAACACCGGAACTGACACAGGCCGCACTTAGGAACGCGGCGCGGCACACGGCGGAACTTTTCGGATCGATGCACAAGGCACACCAGATTCAGAGCGACCGTTACGCCATCAAAAAACTTACTCCATACTACGAAACAATGGGTGAAAAGGTGACACCGGCCAGGGCGAAAAATGCTAAGGCAAAGATTATAGAACCTTATTTCGGGTCGATTAACAAAAAATGGTGCCAGCTTTTGCCAAACTGGAGCGGATTCGGCATAACAAGCAACCAGGACAAGCAGCCAAATGTGGAGTACCTGAATAAGTACAAATCTGGCTTCCCGGATTTTGACGGAGTTTGCCGGCAAATTGAAATGATCATTTCCCGTGAGCGTGAGGAGAAAATTGAGCGATACATGGAACTGTGGCAGGGGATGGATGCAAGCCGAAAAATCGAACTCTCGGCGGAAAGTTATTTACTCCAGTTCGGAGAAACAACCGGACGCACAAATCTCTTGCAAGGCTCCGGACTCCATCCAACAATATTGGGACAGCGTAGGGATTACGATTGCTTTGATATCTCTTTCCGTGATCATGGTTCAACAAAGTGGAAGGTGATGTATGATCCCGACGATCTGTCGAAAGTTCTTGCCGTAAATGAAAACGAAACGCTACGCTACATGCTGGAAGAAAAATACATACAGCCGATGGCGCTGGCAGACAGAAAAGACGGTGACAGCGATCAGCTTCAACGCATACGCAAGTACAACAGGGAACTGGAAGAAACGGTTATTGACAGGCGGTCGAAATCGGGCAACATTGTTCGCGACCACTTTTCGGAAAACAGCATGATTGAGGACGAAACACTAAAACGACTGCTCATTACCGACAGTAACGGACAGCATAAGGATGTGAAAAGCCGTTCGCGCACACGTAAGCAATTGCCGGCGGTCGAGTATGCCGAAGTTCAGGAAGAGAGAGGCAGTATTTTAGATAGATATTAAATTACCAGTGAAAAGTAAATAGTATGAAAACAAAGAAATTGAACAAAAGTGAAATCGTTGTCTGCCTGCGCGAGTATTGCGACCGGTACGACAGCCAGAACAAGGCGGCCACGTCATTAAAAGGCGTGAGCGCCGCCACGGTGTCTCAAATGCTGAACGGCAACTGGGAGTTGATTAAAGACGAAATGTGGCGGAACGTGGCATCTCAAATAGGCTACAGCGGTATGGGTTGGAGTGCGGTAGAAACACAAAATTTTCGCGATCTGTCAGCCATGTACGCAGATGCTCAGGAGAACAGCCTTGTTCTTGCCATCACAGGCGAAGCGGGAAGCAGCAAGACATTCACCGCCCGCAGCTACGCGAGCGGTCACCGTAGAGTGTATTTGCTTTGTTGCAACGAATTTTGGAACCGGAAAATGTTCCTCGCGGAATTACTTACGGTTATGGGCAGGGATTATAGCGGCTACACCGTGGGTGAAATGATGCACGAAGTTGTGTCGGAACTCAAGAAACAGGACTCTCCATTGCTGATCCTTGACGAAGCGGATAAACTGAGCGATCAGGTTCTTTACTTTTTCATTACCATTTACAATCAACTGGAAGATGAGTGCGGTATCGTTTTGCAGGCTACAAACCATCTCGAAAAGCGGCTAAAGCGCGGCATAAAACTCAACAAAAAAGGCTACAACGAAATTTGGAGCCGTGTGGGGCGCAAGTGCATCGAGCTGGATGGAGTAAGTGCGGACGATATCGCCTCTATATGCGTGGCTAATGGGGTGAGCAATGAAAAGTTGATCGATAAAATAATTGACGGGAGTGAGGGTGATTTACGTCGGGTAAAACGTCGTATTCACGTTGCGAAAAAAGTAGGTTAAATGCTGCTTAAACACTGATTAAATGAAATTGAAACGAGCCCTAACGCTGCAAAATATAGTCGATGCCGTCGTGAAAGTATTTGACTTTACGGGCGAGTGGCGCGACGCTTTTGGTACACCTGAGCGTACGGGTGTGTGGTATGTATTTGGTGACAGCGGCAGCGGGAAAACATCGTTTATTCTCATGCTGATTAAATGTTTCGCCGAATTTGGGAAGGTGTTGTTTGTGAGTTATGAAGAGGGTGAGGTGAGCGCCTCCCTTCAATCCGGTATCAAGCGGCTTGGACTGCTGGAAAAGAAACAAAACGTCCTGGTTAGCACTGATAACCTTGAGGAGTTGAGTGTGCGTCTCGTGCGTCGTAAAAGTCCTGATTTTGTGATTATCGACAGTTTGGAATATTCGGAGTTTGTTTCCATCAAGCAAATAAAGTCATTTGCGGATCAACACCCTGGTAAATTGTTTGTCATCATCGGACAGGCAACAGGCAAAAAGCCACGTACCGCGTTGGGTGAAAGTGTGTTGTTTTTCGCAAAACAAAAAATATTTGTTGAAGGATACCGGGCCTATTCTCGCGGCAGATCGATGGGCGAAAAGGGATATATTACAATCTGGGAAAAAGGGGCAGACGATTATTGGGAGTATAAGTGATTTACATTTTAAATAGATGATCATGCAAACACTGATGGATAAGCAACAAAAATTTCTCGTCAAGAAGTTTCATATCCTGCTTGGAAAAGCGGGGATTGACGAGTGCGGGAAAAGGGCAATGCTAGCATCTTATGGGGTAGGTAGCAGCCTTGACCTGGGAGTGCGTGACCTGTTGGACTTATGCCATAAACTGGAACTGATGACCAGTGAAAAGGCAAGACAGGAAGATATGTGGCGTAAACGTTTAATGGCCGCCATCGGTGGATATTTACGTGCAATGTATCAGGAGCAAAACGCGGTACGGATTAAAGCTATCGCCTGCCGTGCAGCCGATATCGATGATTTTAACCGTATCCCGCTGGAGCGCCTACGATCTCTTTACCACGCATTTATGAATAAAACAAAGGATTTGAAGTTCGTAGATAAATTCACTGCGGACGAGTTGGATTACAGTACACTGGTAAACTAAATATTGGCTTGATGGCGTACAACAATAGATATTATTATAAGCGGGTACTGGAAGCGCAAATATTTGTGCGCCGGGTGCAACAGGAACATAGGGGACTGCCAATGTCGGTTATTTACCGGAATTATGTCCGGGATAAATTTCACATATCAAAGTCAACTTTTGACCGGTGGATGGAATGCCCGGCAGCCATGGAGCTTGCGAAATTGGAAAAAGAGACTTCTAACTACTAAAATTACTTGTCATGGGAGCACAAAAATTACTTTTTCCCGACCTGGATAAACACAAGTCCAGGAAAGACCGTAACCGGGACCCGTGGGGACGTTACGACACCCGGGAGCGTTTTAAAGCGTATGAGCAAAAAATTGAACGGTTGCGCGCAACAATCAAATACCTGACGAGCGTAACGACGGCGAGTGCCGATGCAATCCGCAAGCGGGATATGGAAATTGAAAAATTAAAGAATATCATAAATAACCGCGATAATTCAGATTATCGCTTAAAAGAAAGATAGTTATGGCAAAAACGAAAATTTATCTGGAGGACAACGGGCAGGATTTCCTAGTGTTTACGTGCAGCGAGGATGGTATGATTATTAAAACGGAGCCTTTTCAAGGCATCATATGGGACGGCGGGGTTATTCCCGTGTATGATGACGAAATGGTGGCGGTGGGGAAACCGTGCCCGATACACAAACCGCCCCATATCGTTTTTGGATATTTGAAGCATAAAATCGAGAAAATAGAAACATTTGAAATTTAAAGAACTATGGCAAAAAGAACAAAAAAAGTGATCCACAGCGGGATCACGTCGGAACAAATGGAAACGGCGATAGCCGAATATGCAGCTGCAGATGCCAAACTGGCAAAGATCAACGCCACAATGGACGAGCAGTTTACCCGAATCAGGGAAAAATATCAGGATGATATCACGAAGCTAACTGATACCAAGGACAAAAATTTTTCGATTGTACAGGCTTTCGCAATGGAGAACCGGGATGACCTGTTTGCAAAGAAAAAATCGATGGACAGCGCACACGGAACCTTCGGGTTTCGCACAGGAACGCCAAAGCTAAAGACATTGCGCGGTTTTACATGGGCATCCGCACTGAACCTGATCAAAGCGTTTCTGCCCGGGTACGTTCGTACCAGTGAGGAACCGGCGAAAGACAAGCTCCTTGCCGACCGTGAGTTGCCGGAAGTGGCTGGAAACCTCGAAAAGTGCGGCATCGAAGTGGTTCAGGATGAAACGTTCTTTATAGAACTGAAAAAAGAAGAATCAGCCATTGCCGTATGACAAAGCAACCGGAATATACTTACGAACGCGAATCGACGGTGTGGTGCGTAGTTCACTGGAAAAAGTTGGATAACAACAGCTATTCCGGTGAAAAGATCGCCACGTACATACTGAAGGATGATGCGCGAAAAGAAGTATTCCGGTTAAACGGATGGACGGATAACCGGATCGAGTTTTCAACCAACTGGAACGGAAAGCTTCACAATAACGCTTTTACTTCCATCCGGCTATGGAATGAAAAAAAGTACGTCATTGGCCGCGATTACGATGTTTGGCTAAGCCACATAAGAAAAGGATTTGCCAGACTGGTTGCGGTTAAACGAATGAAGCTTCACCAGATTAACGAATACATTGCCCGGATTGATACCGGATATTCGGCGGATGAATGTCAAAATATCATCCGCACGATGTATAAAAACAAACGCATCGACTGGAACACACAAGATTTGGCGCTATGCCTGTTTGTGTATGTCGATGAAAAAAAGAATTTATTTAATCAATAAAATTAGAAAATTATGTACAACTGGTTTGAATGTAAAGTGCGTTACGACAAAACGCAGGAAACGGGGGTAGTGAAAACTGTTACGGAGCCTTATTTGGTGGACGCCATCTCCTTTACCGAGGCGGAGGAACGGATTGTAAAGGAAATGGAACCGTTTATCGGCGGCGTGTTTTCAGTTTCCGATATCCGGCGCAAAAAGTTCGCTGAAACTATTTTAAGTGAAAATGGCAACCGTTATTATAACGCCCGCCTGGCCTTCATCACGCTTGACGATAAAAGCGGATCGGAAAAGAAAACAGCCGTCAATATGCTCGTACAGGCATCGTCCCTGAGGGAGGCCATGGACATTGTTGAAGGTGAAATGGCACAAACGATGGTTGATTATCAGTTTATGGCAATATCTGAAACGGCGATAATGGATATTTTCCCGTACTCGGCGGAAGAAAAAGAAGACTCGACAATATAAATGAAACAATGAAAACATTACAGATTACGGAAGCGAATGCCCGGAAGTTGTACAAGGATGCAACACCGGAGTTCAAGGTAACGCTGGAGGACACATTCGGAAAGGAGTATTTCTCCAGGAAAGTTACGGACTGTGATACTTATGAGGAGGTTTGCCAATTTATCGGTGAATCACCAGTAAATGAGGATGAATTGAAGCGGGCCGGATTTACTCAGGATGAAATTGATTACAGGAAACTGAAACAGATCACTAAAGCCTATAACGACGGCTGGATAGCAGACTATAACGACGGAAGCCAGCAGAAGTGGATACCGTGGTTTAACTTTTCCCCGTCGGGTGCCCGCTTCGATTCGTACTCCGGCTGCTCGACTGCGTTTGCGGGTCGCGCGGCTCGCCTTTGCTTCAAAGACGAAGCGACCTCGGACGCGGCCGGCAAAGAACTGGTTGACCTGTACGAAATAGCAATCAACGGTTAATGGAAAAAAGGCTGTCCATTTCAGGGGTTTTCCCCGTCGGGTGCCCGCTTCAACAATTCGAACTACAACTACTCGAATGCGAATGCAGGTCACGCGGCTCGCAATTGTTTCCTAATAAAATGGAGGCCATGCCACTTGGCAAAAGATGACAAAAAATGAAAGGTGCCGGTAGGGAAACCGAACGCTCCTGAAAAAAAGCAAAGGAAATAATGAAACGGATCGGTAATTTATATGACAAAGTTTGCAGGCTTGACAACCTTAACCTCGCTTACGACAAGGCGAGGAAGGGTAAGGCAAGGCAGTACGGCGTCAGGCTCTTTGAAAAGGATATAGAGGGCAATTTGCATCAACTATATAACGAACTTGTTAATGAGGCCTACCGGACATCGGAATACAAAGTATTTACGATACACGATCCGAAAGAACGCGAGATATCCAGTTTGCCATTCCGGGACAGGATCGTCCATCATGCTATCATGAATGTGATGGAACCAATATGGACCAGTGTTTTCATCCGGCAAACATATTCCTGCATCAAAGGCCGCGGCATCCATGACGTTTTAAACCATTTGAAACGGGATTTAAAGGACGTAGAAAATACCCGGTACTGCTTGAAGATCGATATACGGAAGTTTTATCCGTCGATCGATCATGACATCCTGAAACAGATTATCCGGAAAAAGATAAAAGACATCCGGTTGCTGAACCTGCTTGATGAAATAATCGACAGTGCCCCCGGTGTTCCTATCGGCAATTATCTCTCCCAGTTTTTCGCTAATCTGTATCTGTCGTATTTCGATCACTGGCTAAAGGAAGATCATAAAGTAAAATATTACTACCGGTATGCGGATGACATGGTGATCCTGTCGGGAAACAAGCCTTACCTGCATGGGTTGCTCGTCGAAATCAACCATTATCTGGCAACCCGGTTGAACCTGCAATTAAAGGGCAATTACCAGGTCTTTCCGGTCATGTCACGTGGCATTGACTTTGTCGGATACAAGTTATATCATACGCACATCCTGATGCGTAAATCGATTAAAAAACGCCTCTGCCGGAAAGCGGCAAAACTGAACAAGAAAGATTTAACGGAAAAAGAATACAGGGTGCGGATCGCTCCCTGGCTCGGATGGGCAAGGCATTGCAATTCGTGTCACCTGCTTAAAACAGTTATTGGAAATGAAAAGGTTTTCGGATTTTAATATCAACTCACTTGAGGACAGGCGTGTTTTTGCGGTTCCCGTGATATCGATTGGAGAACTGATAAACTGCGAAATAGAGATACTGGATTATGAGCCGAACGTGAAAACTGTTCATGGAAATGGGCGGTATATCGTGAAGATCAAGCATGAAGGCATCGAACGGAAATTCTTTACCAACGCCGCCCCTATTAAAGGGGCGCTGGATCAGATTTCCAAGGACGGTTTCCCGTTTTTAACTACAATTAAACAGCAACGCTTCGGTAGCGGAAGCGGTAAGACATTTTATTTCACCTGATTTTTTAAATTTAAATTATGAACGAATTAGCAGGTTTTGCCCTCGTTTTCGGGATATTGGCAGTAATAATCACGCTTTGCCTGGTGGTAGCCATCATGGAAGCGAAAAACTCAAAGAAATGATTGTAGAATTTTCGAAGATAGTCGGTGTTCCCGTGGATGATATTCTGGGTAGGAGCCGGAAAAGACATATAGTCGACGCAAGGCACCTTTATTGGAAGTTGCTTCGCGAAAAAAGCGGATTGTCCTTCCCGCGTATAGCAATGTTGAACGAAAGAACATCGTGTACGGTTTTGCACGGTGTTGATAAGACAAACGGACTGCTCGCCATCGGCGATAAAGTTACTTGCAGGATGTGGAACATGGTAAAAGGAATTGAGTATGATCGTAGCAGTAGATTTTGACGGGACAATCGTACATGATGACTATCCCCGTATAGGTGATCCTGTTACGGGAGCCATAGAAACCCTCAGGAAGCTGAAAAAAGAAGGTTATATTCTTATTCTCTGGACATGTAGAACGGGGCTATTATTAGCGCAAGCGGTAAAATTTTGCGCCGAGAACGGAATCAGATTTGATGCCATTAATGCCAACCCGAGGTCGGAGGTCATAAAATGGAAAAGCGACCCGCGCAAAGTAGGGGCAGATATTTATATCGATGATAGGGGTCTGGGGAAATTGCCGTCGTGGGACGAGATATATAAAATTGTCCATCGTCGGGTTCCGGATGCACTAGACAGGTTGGATATGAGTTATGGGTTTGCTCCTAGGTAGCTAAACTATCAGAACATTTAAAGCGATGGGCCGTGTTTTTATTCGGATTTTATTGATTTATACCGCATTTGTTTGTAAAAAACGGGGGCAGTTATCAAAAATATACAATTCTAAAATAGTGAAATATAATACAGATTTAATATTATCTTTGTAAATAAAATATATATAGGTCATGGATAGTACTGAAAATATAGGAAATAATGCCTTATCAATAGTTACATTTGAAGATTTTAAAAATACTAATGGGTTAACATATTGGTGGGCTTCTGAGTTAATGGTAATGCTCGGATATCAAAATATGAAATCATTTCAAAAAGTTTTAGATAGGGCCACTAAGGCCATGGTTTCTTTAAATATCCCTCATTATGAAAATATAATTGCCGAACAGAGAGAGGTTAATGGCGAAATTATTCAAGATTTTAAGTTAACAAGATTTGCCTGTTATATTGCCTCAATGAACGGTGATCCTAAAAAACCGGAGGTGGCAATCGCGCAAGCTTATTTTGCTCAACAAACACGAAAGTTTGAGCTCTATGTGGAAAACGCTCAGGAGATTGATAGGATACTGATACGTGACGAGCTTACTGATGGAAATAAATCACTTGCATCTACCGTAAAACATGCTGGAGTAGTAGATTATGCTAAATTTCAAAATGCTGGCTATGTGGGCATGTATAATATGGAATCCTGGAAGCTTGCAAGGATGAGAAATGTTGAGAAAAATAAACTATTTGATTCCATGGGTAGGACTGAGCTTGCTGCCAATTTATTTCGTGTAACTCAAACTGAGGAACGTATAAAGAGCCATGGCATAAAAGGACAGCATAATCTTGAACAAACTCATTTTGAGGTTGGCCGTGAAGTCAGAGACATTATTATAAAGAACGTGGGGAAAAAACCAGAAAACTTACCACAGGAAAAACAATTGCCCGAAGTAAAAAAAGAGCTTAAGAAAGGGTATAGGAATATGAAAAAAATTGATAACAAATGACTGCCTGTTGATGTTTTGTGAAAAATAATTAACTAAAAATGGATATGAAAAAAATTACGTTTTATTCTATTTTATTATTATTGGCCATCGTTTCCTGCAGTAAAGATGAGCCCGAGGTTATTGAGGAGCCTAAAAATCCAATGATCGGTACGAAGTGGGAAGCTCCTGACGAAATAGCAACGCTTATTTGGGGATCAACAATAAGCCGCTTAGAGTTTCTTGACGATAAAAATTTTCAGGATATTTCAATCACTAAGGGAGTAGTTAGAGGAACTGAAGATGGTACATACACCCATAAGGATGGAAAGGTCGTATTAACTTATCCTAAATACTTTTCCGACGGGAGAGATCGTGTTTTAAATTGTGAGGTGAAGGGCAGTCTTTTAATAACAGATCAGGGGCAGCCGTCCGGTGGGAATATGACATATCAGAAGAAATAAGAAAAAGCGGGGCACCCCCGCTTTTTTTGTTATACTACCGCCGTTTCGTCCTCGAAGTTGAGTGCTAAATCAATGGTGTAAATAAACAGCCCGTGACGGCTGTTTTCTTTTCCCTGCCGTGTTCTAGAGAGCGTGTCGAAATGTGAGGTGCTAAAACCCTGTAGGGCGGCGTAAACGTCTGCAATTACGTCATAAGGCTCCAGTGCCTTTTCTATATGTTCTGCCGGTGTGGCGCTGTCGGTTTTCATTTGTTGGTCAAACGCCAGGCGAACACGAAGCTGAGCGCTACAGTCCTGTATATGATCGGTAATGTTTTTGGCCCCGGTTACCGAAATAGTGAGCAACGCACATGGGAACGCAACGGCCGGCCGCTCAGATGATTCCAGCTGCCCCTTATCAAAATCCGTCCAGCGGATCGCCGGAACTTTTTCCTTTAATCGTGCCATTATGGCGGTGTAAATTGTTTTCATTTAAATGTTGTTTAATCGGTTTTTAAAATGCGGATCATCTCGCGTTTTATCTTCGCGTTGATGTTTCGAACCAGTACGACAGATTTTCCCATAAACGGGCGCGGTGTCATTTGAAACTCCTTTTTACCGTATATCTTAGCTCGCCCACCGTACTGGTGCACACTGGCGTAAGGCTTATCGTTTACGATTCGCACGCCGTTGGCAATTCGCCGGAATGCAATGGCGTTTTGCAGCTCCCTGGTTTCACCAGTTAGTATCTTAGCCGTTGTGCGGGAGTTTGAAAATTTTCCCAGTTGTCCGCTGTGGCCATACCACTTTGATTCAGGATCACGACGCTTGACATCTTTCCAGGGGTTGAGGACTTCATCCGTAAAGCCTTCTTCGGCAAATGACTGTTTATAATGATTCACAGCCTCAACGCCTAGAATGTCCTTAATTGCATCTCCGTTTGTAAACTCCCGGATCTTTTGCATCTTCTCCGGGAAACGCTTTGCGAAATCCTTTATATCCATTATTCGTCCTCCTCATCCGTATTTGAATCGAGATATTCCTTAAACAGATCTTCGGCGATATCTATTACTATCTTTCTGTCGGATTTTTTTGTTTCCTCATAGTAGGTCGTTTTATCGATCTTCACGAACTCGGCAGATTTGCCTGGATTGTTTTTAAATGTGGGCTTTTCTCCACCAGGCTCGGGAACATCTGTAATCTCTTTGTCAGTTTGCTTAACCGAACAGGAGCAATTCCAGTCACTTGGTGGCATATGAGTATCCCACCAGGGATGATCTTTCGGTAGCACGGTACCAACCCAGTCAAGATGCAACTCCCTTGGATGGTCAGCAGTCGTTCGTACATATTCGAGATTAGGATAAAGATCTTTCGTCTCCATCATTGAGCGGTAGTTCACAGCGCTTCTGGCTGCTTTTACTGCAGTATTGTACTCAGTACGGAGCCAGTTCTGATTGTAATCTTTTGAGATCTCCAGCGCAAGTTTTTTGAACTTCCGGAATGATCGCATATTGCCCTCTTCGTCGATGATGAGCGTGGCAATTTCTTTTGTCTGCTGATGATTTTTGAAAGCTGAAAATACAGCTGCATTCCGCTTGAACTCATTTATAAACTCGACATTTTTCTTTCCGAATTCAGGTTCATCAAAAGCCTTGTCTATTCCTTGCTGCAGCGCCGCATTGGTGATTGAAAACAGAGACTTTGAAACGACTGGTTGATCCTTTTCATTTTTCGCATTGTTGTACAGTTCATCGATTGCCTGCTGAAGCAAGTTATCGAGATCTATGCGATAAGGATCATCGTCGGCCAATTTAATGACTTTCGTACTGCCAATTAATTTTCTGATGAAGTTGCGAGTGCCCCGCTCCTTTGTCGGGGCGAAAACGAAAAAATCGGATAACTTTTTCTTTTTGGGTGGCTCTTTTTTATCGGGATTATCCGTGTCATCATTATCGGATTTTCCGTTTTCAGATTCTGTCGGCTGCGCGTTCAGGCTCTGCAGTATAATATCGTCTTTTTCAGCTGCTGGAATTCCCCAGCGTTCCTGTACGTAGTAGGCAGGAATGGCGAGAACTGAGGAAAGCGACACAATTTCGTCAACCGTCAAGTTTTCGAGCGTTTTTGGGAAGATAAACGAACCTCCTTTAACCGGGAAACCGCGCTTTTCCAAAATGGGCAAAAACCTGTGGTTGAGAATACGCTGAACGAAACGCAAATCCTGCTTGTTTACCGATTCCTCTACTTCCTTGTGCGTTTCGGATTGCGAGCGGCTGCTGCCGTCTTTTGTGGTCATTGTTTGTGAGAGGATGGTAATAAGCAGCTGCTCGTCGAGCGTGTCGATAAAGTCTTTGTACAGGGTGCCACCTCCGGTATTTGTGTTTACCGTCGTTTCTATATCCGTTTCTCTCGGGACTATGAGTGTTGGCGCTCCGCCTTGCGAGTTAAACGCGTCTTCCAGGGCTTTGCGTGCCGCCGTGTCGTACACGTTGTATTTGCCGACGCGCATCGGCATACCGAAAATTTCGACCATTTGCGCCCAGTCGCCAATGCCGCCTCGTTTGAGGATGGCGTATGGACAGGCTCGGAGTAACAGACCGTGTTTTTGCTTGCGGGAATGCACCTCGATTACGTCCAGTCCGTCATACGATATTTGTCCTTCAGGATCGGTTTCGTTGATGGCAACGGTTTTTGTTTCGGGGCGGATGTGTTTTCGGGGAACGCTGTAAACTCTCATTCCGTTTTCGTCGAACATCGGCTGTATAAGCGAATATTCCCAGAACACGGCTTTTACGATTTCCTCAAGCAGGTACTCGAACTCGTCAGTATCGATAAACCCGATCATTTCCTCCACTTCGGTACCGTCGGCCATTTGAAAGGTCAAGTCCGCCCCGGTGACGGCACGAATGCGCTTATCAATGGCATCGCCCAGAACGCCGTCGCTAAGGATGTTGTCATATAAATCGAATAAATTCTGTCGGCGGCCGCGGTCGGCCATTTTCAGTGCATCGCTCCATTTTCCCACATCGAGAATTTGCCGGTTAGTTGGCTTTACGATGACTTGGTTTACAACGATTTGTTGTTTGCTGTTTTTATTGTTGATGTAACCTACTGCCATAATATTTGCTGTTGGCTATTGGCCATTGGCCGTTAGCCGTTTTTAAAAATGATTGTTTCGTTTCGGGTTTGAGCTGAAAAGGATAATCCCCGTTTTGGTTTCGTCGGGCAATGCCGGAAGGTCGGGCGTCACGTTTCCTTTCTGCACCGATTTGAGCCAGTCGATGGCCCGCTCGTATCTGTCCTGCCGGAGTTGCAAATCCGTTCCGGCGTTGCACAGGTTCACGAAGTGCCATACGGCGATATCCTTGATGAAAATAAGCAAAAGCGCGTTCCTGGTATCGGGATCTGTTTTTGTTTTTTCAAATTCCGTTTTCACGTCAAAGGCCATTAAATAGCCTTTCGCCTCGGCGATGGCGGCGTCGATGGCGGCCTGCACGATGGTGTCGTCCTGTCGGGAAATCACGTCCACGTTTTCGGCGTAGAGGTGCGTTTGTAGTTCGTTGGTTGTAATGTATGCCATAGTTTTAGCTTTTAGCTGTTGGCCGTTAGCGGTTAAGGAACTTGTTATACTTTGGGTTCGGATGGCGCAGAACACCGTCGAGCGTGTCGTACAGGCATATTTTTGAAAGCGTGTGCGTGTTTACGCCGTGTTTGAAAACTCCTTTCATTTTGAGACGCTGGATGTCCTTGCGGGTAAACACCCGATATTTTCCACCGATGAAATAAACGTAGTTCCGCTTTTTTGCCCGGTTGGCTTTGCGTACGGCTCGCTTGAAATGATGGAGGTTGCCGCGCCACCTGAGACGCAGGGTGTAGAAAAGGGTGTAAAGTTTTAATAATAGATGTTTCATACTAATATCTTTTTTTATTTGTTGGTCTTTGAGCTACTACAACGGAGCCTGGAGATAGCTGCATTCTTTTATCATCGGTAGCTATAACACCTCCCTCGATGCAATCGGGGCCGTCGGCGGGAGCCGAAAGCGTCATATCGAATAGCTTGAACTGCTCTTCGAGTCTTTCCATGTGTGGATTGCCTTTTTCGTCTATATTGAAAACGAGGCGGCCTTCTCGGTTAATCGGGTCAAGGGTTCCTTCTATTCTGAAAGCCTTGTCGGGCTTTTCGCGTGTGTCGGGAGTAATATTTATTTCGCCTTTTACCTCTCGTAATTCTGAAAATTTTGGCACAAAAACCTGTTCGTAAAAAGGGTTTTGTATTTTCATGTTTTCTATGAAATGATATAGCTGGGTACGCCCATTAACATAGTCTTTAAGGGAGTAAAACCACAGGCAATAATCGTGCGTACTTACCTGGTCGAGATATCCCTTGTAGATATAATACTTTCCCTCTTTGTACCCTATGATGAAAGATGCTTTGTAACTGCGTTTTGAGCGTCTTGTTGGTTTGTCTTTATTGCTTGTTGCCGGGTCGGAATAATTGATAACGAACGGAAGAGAGTTTAACGGGGGACATTTTCCCCAAGTTATCTCTTTGAAAATTTTACCTTCCGACACGGGGTTGTTGAAGCATTCCTGCATACCAATGCGCGTGGAAACTTTCGACAATACTATGTCGATCATCTCCTCTGTGTTTTTCTGTGGCCAAACGCTGGTACCGTATCGATAATCGTTTATTGGGTCGGGCTTACCGAGTTTGACCATACGAATATTAACAATATCGTGATGGTTGGCTTTTTTTGCCATTTCGGTAACAGCGCATTTTTTTGCGATTATATTGCCCAACATCAAGAAAAGTAACGACTTTGATATGGAGCGCGTAAAATACAGCGCGCCTTGCAACCACTCCACGTCCTGATCAACCAACGTTTCATTTCTACATTTTTCGTCCGTATCAATATCAGTTACAATAATAGAATCGGGGCGTAACGGTTCGTTCTTTTTCCCGCGTGGGTTTTGCTTTGCTCCGAGTGCCACATAGCGAACACCATCTTTTGTTGTAAAGTCGTCCACCTCCCAATCTCCGTAAGATTGCTGATCGCCATAATAGGCTTTAATTCTTTGGTTCGATTCAAAGTTTATTTTGTACGGCTTCAACAAATCGACAGCGGTATCGTTGGAGCTGGACACAAAAAGGGTGAATTTTCTTTTTCCCGTCATGTTTAAGTAAAACATCAACATCATTACAATAGTGTCTTTCCCCAATTCTCTGGCCCACGATAATATTTCCATCCACTCTTCATTGCCAAGGACACGTCTAATAAACATTTTTTGGAAGTCTGCAAATTCGCAGGTAGCGTAATCCGGAAACATGTATTTCATCCACTCAAATGGGCGTTCCTCTAACCAAAGACGGTGCTTTTCTATTTCCACACCGCTTTTGTCGTGTTCGAGTGCAGTTCCGGCTATAAGCGCCTTTCGATACTCCTGCCAAAAATTTACAGCTTTTTTGTCTTGAATGCTTGCCATTACTTTATTAAGTCTTTAATGAATGCATCAAAAAGAGAGGATAATTCTTTTGCTTTGGAAGTATCTACGAGACGTAGCCAGTCGAGAAATTTAATTGAAACACTTACCACGTCCGTGATAGATGTTTCTTTTTCCATCCGCTCAATTACGGCAGCTAATTTTGCGAGAATATCAGCATCAGCATTAGTGGGAATACCTTTTTGCTCTTCTGCTATTTTCTTGTTTATCGCGGCAATCTGGTTAAGCGTACGGCTTAATTGCTCCTGCTTGGTTATAGTGAAAGAAGCTTTTAAAGCATCCCAGTTTTCCTTTTTGTCGTTTGTCCATTTTGATAGAGTAGGCTCTGAGATGCCTACTTTTTCAGCAATTTCTTTTTGTGACAAGTTGGTATTACAGTAGAAATGTTTTGCGAGTTCTTTTTTTCGTTCGCGTTCTGATTTTGTATCAACCCTCTTTTTTCCCATAGAATTGAATTTTTATACACAAAACTACGCTTCATTAATATGTTTTACTTAAAAGTATATCAAGGATAAATAACATTATACCTACGCTTGATATAGTTTTTGGCGGTTATGTATAAATGCCACTTTATTTGCATAAAAATTCAAATCCCTATAAGGGACTTATGAGATGAAAAAAATAAAGTCTTTTATTATTTCGGATGAAAGCATAAACACTTACGGCTTTCGACTACTTACGGCTGGCGCGGACTTGGAACAGTTTCGGCGCAATCCGGTGATGTATATTAATCATGCAGACTGGTCATTACCAATAGGGCGCTGGGAGAATATACGAACAGAAGACGGTCAGATCTTAGCCGACCCAGTGTTTGATATGGACGATGAAGTTGCTCGTGAGGTTGCCGGAAAGGTGGAGCGCGGGTTTCTTAAAATGGCTAGCGCAGGTATAAGAGTTACAGAGCGAACGGAAGATCCGGGTATGATGCTTCCGGGACAGACACGGCCAACCGTATCGAAATGGCAACTGCGTGAAGTATCAATCGTGGGAATTGGAGCGAATCATAATGCACTTATACTCTATGATAAAGATAACAACAGACTTAACGAAGAGCAAATTTTAAAATTATTTGATAATCCTGCGGCGCAAAGTACCACGCCGCCACTAACAAAAACAACAATGAAAAAAGAACTTTTAGACATTCTTAAACTTTCGGACAAAGCATCCGAAGACGAAGTTTTCGCCGGGGTTAAAAAACTGATGGACGAAAAAGCGCAATTAGAAGCCGACAAAACCGGACTCGAGAAAGAGAAAAAAGAGTTGGCGGACAAAGTTATCGCGATGGAGGAATCCGAAATGAAGGCAAAAAAAACGCAGGCCGAACAATTGGTTGACAAAGCCATCCGCGAGGGTAAATTAAATGCATCGGCAAAGAAAGAAACATTGGAATTTTTCGACGCTAATTTCGAGGGTGCGAAAAAAATGCTGGAAGGTATTCCAGGGCATAAGTCCATTAAGGATCAATTGGAAGGTGCCGACAAGACGGAACTGGAGAAACTGCAGGATAAAACTTGGGACGAGTTGGACAAAAGTGGCGAGCTGCAAACATTAAAGGATAAATACCCGGATGAGTACGATAAAAAGTACGCGGAGAAGTTTCCTAAAAAATAATGCCTCTAAATCTCCTAAATGAGGCCTGGGGCAATTTAACGAATAACCAAAACTTTAACTATTTAATTGATTAACAAATGAAACGATTGAGTGCAATTTTATTTAACCTGCTTATCGGGATTATTCTGGCAGGTGTAACCGGCGGTGGTGCAATGGCCGCCGTGGGAATTGGCGGACTATTGTCCGTGCTTCCCGGAGTAAACGTTTCCGGATCACTGCCGATGGCGGTGCAAAAGGAGATATGGGAAAATGATATTATCGAAAGCCTCTGGGCGGATAACGCTTTCCTTAATTATGCCGTAAACGTGGATACCTACGTTTTGGCGGGAAAAGTGGTTCACATTCCGCAAGCGGGTTCAGCACCGGGTGTAAAAACAAACCGAACCGAACTACCCGCAACCGTAACTAAGCGTACAGATACGGATGTAACGTATGCGATTGACGAAATTACCAGCGATCCCGTATTAATCCCCAATGCTGACACGGTCGAGTTAAGCTACGACAAACGCACATCGGTAACTGCCGAAACGCGTGCAGCAATTAACGAGGCCGCCGCGCTTACAATGCTGTTTAACTGGGCGCCAACATTGGTCACAGGAATCATCCGCACCACGGGAGCCGCTGTTCCGGCTCACACTGCCGATGCAACCGGAAACCGCCTTGCATTGGCCTTGGCCGATTTAAAAAAGGCGCAAAAACTGATGAACAGGCAAAATGTTCCGAGTGAAGGCCGTTATGCGATGATCGACGCGGAAATGTACGACCAGATTACCAACGAAATGACTGCTAACCAGCAACGAGACTTTTTGGCCGCTTATGATGAAAAATCGGGTGTGATGGGTAAGCTTTTCGGATTTAACATCCTGATGCGTTCAGAAACGTTACGTTACACGAACGATGCCACCCCGGCACCGAAATTATTCTCCACCGCCGGAGCAGCAACCGACAACGCCGCCGCCATCTGCTGGCAACGCACGATGGTTGAGCGTGCGCTTGGGGAAGTGAAATTCTTCGAAAACGAGGGTGATCCCACTTACTACGGTGATATATATAGTTCCTTGGTTCGTTTGGGTGGACGTAAGAGACGCGCAGACGGAAAGGGAGTGATTGCTATTGTTCAGGCTGCCTCCGCGTAACAATTGAGGCACACCTGGTGTGCCTCTAACTAAAGCAATGATATGAAAACGAGCGACAAGGGTATCGATTTGATAAAACGTTTTGAAACGTTGCATGATGGGGACTTGCACTTTATCGGCTTGCAGCCGAAGATGTGCCCGGCGGGGTTGTGGACTGAGGGGTGGGGGCGTTTGGTCCTTGACGAAAAAGGCAACCGGATATCGGGAATCGAAAATAAGGAAAAAGCTTACAGATTCAGCAAAATAAAAACAGAGTCACAGGCGGAACTGGCATTACGCGAAGATTTAATCGAAAGAGAGAATATGGTAAATTCGCTAGAGCTGCCGTTTAACCAAAATCAATTCGATGCTCTTGTTTCATTTACATACAATGTCGGATTTGCCAATTTACGTACAAGTACCTTGCTGAGAAAGGCGAGAGTAAATATGTCCGATCCCTCTATTGCAAATGAATTCCGCAAATGGAACAAGGCCCGCGTAAATGGGGTGTTGACCGTTTTAACAGGATTAACCCGTCGCCGCGATGCTGAACAAAAACTCTACTTTGAAAAATGAATTTTGACGTAAACATACTCTTGGACCTTATCATGCCGGCCTTGACCGGGATAGTTGGGTGGATTGCCGGAACTAAAAAGCGGAATAACGACTTCCTGAGTGATTTACAGGAGTCAATAAATCTTCTGTCCGAAAGGAACAAGGATTTGCTTCAGGAGGTTGTTACGCTCCGCGGTGAGAATGCCGATTTGCTTTCTAACCAAAAAATGATGCAGGGTGAAATTTCTCAGTTAAGGGCTGAAAACAAGCTGCTGCGAGATGAAGTGGAACTGTTGAACGAACGCCTGACGGGCATAAAAACCATTACAAGGGCAAAATGAAAAAAATCGTGTTCATAGTCTTTTTGCTGTTGCTGCTTATTGGTTGCAAAACAAGGCAATCGGTTATCCAGGTACCGATTAAAACGGTAGAGCGGAAGGTATCAACCCTGGTGCCTATTTATATCCCCGGAGATTCGGCCTTGTTGCGGGCAGTTTTTGAATGCGACTCGCTTAACAACGTTTTGCTGAAAGGAATTAGCGAGCAAAAAGGCGGCAATGTTGGCAGCACTATCGGATTTAAAGACGGCGTGCTGGATTACAAAGCGGATTTTAAACCGGACACGGTCTTTGTTCCTAGCGATACCGTCTATATTGAAAAGGACGTGCCCTATTTTGTGGGAGTACCCAAAATAGAATACAGGCAAACACCTTGGCAATCATTTTTAGGATGGACAGGTAAAATAACACTTATAATAGCCGCCGTTTGGGGCGGTTGGAAACTGATTAAACGAAAATTAAAACCAATTTAAACAACAATAAAAATGGCAGAAAATCTGATTTTAAAAGCCCGCGTGGAGCAAATGGAAATGGCCGATCCCATTACGGAGCTTGCTGGTGTGGAATCTGCATCGTGGACGGTATTGCCGTTAACGCTGCGGGATGACATGGTGAGCATACTGGAGGGCGAACCCGACGAAAGCGAAGTTTTTTCGCATGAAAATGATTCCGCTGAGGATTACGACATCGCCGGTACGGGGATGACCTTGTCCGGATCGTTCATTAAGGCTACTTATGCCCAGCTTGTTTCCTTAATTGGAGGGAAAAAAGAAGGCGCCGTAGGTTCGGAAAAATATTCGAAATCGGCAAAAACGCTGTTGCTTAACAAGGCATTCCGCCTGACGTTAAAGGACGGAAACACCATCGTTATCCCGAACGCAAAAGGCGCCGTACGTGCCGAATTGAATCCGGGTTATGGAGGTGTATCTAAATTCCCCTTCCGCTTCAAGCTGTTGCAGGCATCAGCCGACTGGGACTGCACAATACAGTGGTAACATGGACGTGAGGCTGCAAGCGGCCAACGCGATATTGGAAAGGGGCGTGCGGTTTAGGCTGCCCGCCCCTTTTTACAAACGTTGGTTCAAACTGGACAGAGTAACGGTCCGGCACCTGAAAGCGGGAACAATCATCGAAATTGCCCGCGTGGTTATAGAGAATGAATTGGAAAACGCTATAACAACCGGAGATTATGAGTTTTTGATGAAATCGGTTGAACCTTGCGCACGGTGCATAGCCATCGCAACGCTCAACGAAAAACGGAAGGTTGAACGCGAAACGGACAAGTTAACACAATGTCTGTTGTGGAAAATTGCGCCGGAAAGCATTGTCGACATTTTCATCAAAATTTCGCTCATGAACCGGGTATCGGATTTTACGGATATTACCAGATATCTTTTGACGATGACACAGACGATGATGAATCCGAAGAATCTGGGGCACGAAGCGGACGGGAGTTAAAGGGCCGGATGGACGGCCTCCATAGCCCGTGGGGAACGATAGGGAATATTAAACGGGAGCGTGGGTATACAAGCGATCAGGTGTTGTGGGGTGAAAGCTGGATAAACCTATTAATGGAAAGCGCGGACGCACCCAGGTACACGAAAAAAAGAAACACGCCCATCATTGAATCGACGGATCAGCTCGATAAAATGTTTGGCACCAAACAACTGTAAAAATGGCAGAGGAACCGGTTGAAATAGATATCATTTTACGGCAAAACGTCGAGGACGAGGGCGCCAAGGCTACCCGGGCCATCGATAAGATGGCGGAAGCAAGCGAGGAAGCATGGAAGCGTTCCAAAGAAGCTTTGCAGATGCAGCGCGATGTCATTGCTCGTTTGAAAAAAGAATTGGAACCGTTACAATCTGCATTTGATAAGGTTAATATTGGTACAACTGATCCGAAGGTTATCGCCGAACGTGAAAGGTTGTCGAAAGCGGTTCGTTCTGTTGCAACAGAACTAAAAGGCGAGGAAGCGGCACTTAAAGAGATGATGGGCACATCGGATAAAGTGCAGCAAAAAGGCAAATCACTGGAAACGCAAATGCGTGCCGTGCGTGAAGAAATGAGCGCAATGGCACTTGCGGGTAAAAAAGAAAGTACGGAGTACCGCGAAAAAGAACAACAACTTGGCACGTTGTCAACGGCTTACCGTGAAGTTTACAATACACAAACTCAGCTCCAAAAAGGCGGCGCAAACTTGCAGGGAATCGTGTCGGGATTGGGTGCCATTTCTGGATTGTTGTCGGCGGGAGCAGGCGCGTTTGGTTTGTTTAATTCCAATAGCGAAGAATTCAATGCCATACAAACCAAAATGCAGAGCCTTATGGCTATGACGATTGGTTTACAGCAGGTACAAAACACACTCCACCAGACGTCTGCTTTCCGTATCCAGACGGTTACCAAGGCGAAACAGATGTGGACGTCGGCAACGAACCGGCTTACCGTCGCGCTGGGTATTTCCAATGCTGCAGCGAAAGTGTTAATGGGTACGCTTACGGTGGGTCTGTCGGTCGCTATCGGTTTTGCGATTAATACGATTGATAAATATATATCGAAACAGAAAGAGGCTAAAGAGGAGCAAAACAAACTGAACGAATCTATTGTCAAGAACTCGGCGGAGCAAATAGCAAACCATGAGCGGTTGCGTACTTCTTATAATCAACTGGGCGACGATATAAAGGCAAAGGAACAATTTATCCTTGAAAACCAGGATGCATTTAAGCAACTTGGTGTTTCAATTCATACAGTGAACGATGCGGACAACTTGTTTATCCGCCAAACTGGCGCATTTCTTTCTGCTATCGACATGCGCGCTCGTGCCACGGCTGCGATGGAGTTGGCGGCGGAAAAATACAAAGCTTCCATGCAAAAACAATCTGAGGCAAACGAACGCGAGCGAAACCCGAACGCGTGGGAACAATTAACGAGCGTTTCCGATTTTTTCGACAAAGATGGCAAGCGTGTATTGAGAAATAAAAAAGCCAAAGCGGCGGCTGACAAAATGCGTGCGGAAGCGCAAAAGGATGAACAGGATGCACAAAAATTAGTGAATCAGTATGTTTTGTTTGAAAACAAAGCCGCTGAACAACTTAAGCAGGCTGGATTTGAAGCTTCTGACAAACTCGTCGAAGGAACAAAGGCGTGGTGGGAAGCGAAAAAGAAAAACGCCCAA